>Ga0116226_10007124_pt1 | contig 10073 bp, 7 predicted proteins | sample S1TSphfallax_FD_89692 | JGI IMG/M metagenome (GOLD analysis project Ga0116226, IMG submission 89692) | Host-associated microbial communities from peat moss isolated from Minnesota, USA - S1T2_Fa - Sphagnum fallax MG | ecosystem: Host-associated > Plants > Peat moss > Unclassified | place: USA...
CAACTTACATTAATATAATTAAAACTTAATGGATAATTAAACTAACATTATTGACAATTGTAGTGCATTACAATGTGAACACCTATAACTATTATTGTATACACACACATCACAAATGAGAAAGCCCACCCTAATGGCACATCAAAATTTCAAACCGCCTTCCTATTTAGGTCTAAGGTGCCACTAAGCCGAATAGTAATGTAGGAACCCTTCCTATAAATCCACCACATATGAACACCTTGTTTTTAAGGTGAAAAGACCAATAGGTTGAGTGCAAATGTCAGCCCCATCATTAATAACCTAACTATAATCCGCCCAAATCCTTAATCATATGTGCATCATCATGAAGAAAAACTTAGGATATTTTCTTACTACCTAACTATAAAAAACCCTAGGTTTATGTTGTGCATTAATGGCAAAGCCATTTTTTACAAGTATTTCCTTCAAAGTTGGTGTCAAACATCCCATATGCCTACCTCTTGAACATTAATCATACACCAACAAAATTGTTGCTCTTGAAGATTGCATGGATAACATACATCAAAGGCCAACATGGACAACAACCAAAGAGGGGTCAAATTGACCATTCACACTAAAAGATGACACAATGTATAATTTTTCATGTGCTCTTTCCATGTTTGACCATTTCAACCCTCCTAAAATAATATTCCAAAATATAGTACCTTATGCACATTTGAAATAACATATCCTCCGCTAATCACATCTAATGTAATCAATGTTGTTTGCTACATATATAAATAATCTCCTAATTCAAATCTACATACTCAAAGTCAATAATCACATCCTTGAATAATGGCATAACATAACATATTTCAAAGTTGAACCATTATTAAATTATCCATACCCATTGGCATTACATGTCAAAGCAAAACTACCCATTGTTCACATGCCTAAAGCCACACATTCATATCAACCAAATTAATTACCACCATTTCATTGCATTGGATTTAAATTGGTAGTTCAAGTTCACAATCAAACAATAAAAAATATGGTAAAAAATATGCAAGATGCACTAAACCTATGTCCCATGGCTAATCATGGTAATTGTAGGTCCCAATTTCCAAAATGGCCCTTTTGAAGCCCATACGTTTGCAAACCTCGCTTCATTATTTGCACCGTCCATTTAGCTAATTCGTCTATTTCAAAATGGTTTCATGAAATTGTGCAAATGATCAATAAATGTTTTTTCACATAATTTTTGGAATTCCCCATGAAATTTTGTACCTTGGTTAGTGAATACTTCAACTATAATGCCAAATTTGTTAAACATCTAATCCAAAAATGCATAGGTAACACCTTCACTATTATGCTCTAACAATGGCAACAACTTTGACCATTTTAAGAAATTTTCAATCATAACCAAAACATGTCAACTATATAAAAATGTCAAATTCAATGGGCCGACAAAATCCAACTCCACCAACACCTAAAGCCCCATGATGGGCAAGGGGTGTAAATGAAATGTTAGTGCACTAAATGGCAACTACACTCATTCACACACCACACACCAAAAAACAAATTATTACACTTGCAATTGCATCCCCCACTGATAGTATTATGTTTAAAGCAAATTGTAGGTCCATTAGACCCCAAAATGGGCCAACTTTTCATGAACATGCCACACAAGAATTTCACATTATTTTAGGCAAGGCACAACCTACACTTGTCCATTAATTGTCCACACCCATATAAAGGAATTGCCTTCCCATGTGAATTGGTTTTCCCTATGCACAACCAAATCGTGCTCCTTGTGAGTCAATCTAATTGAAATTTCAATAGATTGTTTACAAGTATGCAATAATAATGCATCATCAAGTATATTTAAGGCACCATCACCTTTTGGTTTAATGTTCGCATAATAGAAATCCTTGTTACCCATGATATTATGAGGTGCATTCCCAAAACATCCCAATAAAGTACATAGGTATACAAAGAAATGTCAACTTAAACTACCTCCAAATCCACGTCACCATACCAATGAGCCCCATTGGTGTCCATTTTATTGGAACTTGGGTTTTGAGTCAATCCATCAACATTACCATTTGATTTCATTAGGGATTTTATAGGTTGGTGATTCGTAACCAAAGTGAATGGGCTACCATGAAAATAATAATGAAATAGTGAATTTACCCAAACAATAATGAGGTACTCCCTTTAGATGATTTATATTTGGCTATTAACTTGTTATATGATTGACCAACATATACCACCACAAACTATTGAACATCATCATCAAGTTGAGTAAGCACAATTCCTAACCCTATAATATTTTGATTAATATGTAACTAAAAGGGTTGTATCCATATGGGTTTTTGCAAAATGGGAATTGATGTGAACATGGCATTCAACTCCTAAAATCTTTATTCCTATGTTGCACCCCATATGTATGATTGGTCATCAATTGAATCAAAAGTTTAACATTGTTACTAAATTTTTTAACAAATTGTCGGTAATAATTACACAAGCCTAAAAATGATCACAACTAATTAACATCTGATGGCTAGGGATCATGTGAAATGGCTTCAACATTGGCCTTTTGAAACCCCAATTCACATGGATAAATCATATGACCTAGGTATTCCATCTAATGAGAAAACAAAACACTTACTAGGATGCAAATTATAGTTGTATTCTATAAATTCATCAATCACCTTGTGCAAATGCTACATGCAATCCCCTTGAATTAAACTAAAGATAATAATATTGTTGATGTAGCATTTGACAAAACCCAAGACTCACCAACATTTGATCCATAACTTGTTAAAATTTTGTTTGGGTGTTCTTCAAACCAAAGGGTAAGAATCAACATTGATATGAACAATATTTCCCATGTGCATTTATCCCTCAAAATGTCATCTTGACCTTGTCACCTTCCTTCAATGGCAATTAATGGTAACCAAAATGCAAGTCCAAAGTATTGAAAACCTTAGCTTACCCAAAGGTATCAAAGATTTCTTCTAATAGGGGCATCACATATTTGTATAAATGGGTTGTGTTGTTCACCAAATAATAATCCCCACACATGTGACGTTTAATTCAATTGCCAAAAATATTTTTCTTAATTGTCATTATTATTGTGGAAGCATATTCACCCTTAAATAATTTTACCAAACCAACACCTAATAACACTATTGTTCGAACTTGAATTAAAATTCTCTTCGCTTCATTAAACCTATAAGGTCATTTAAAAATTGGAAAATATCATCATCCAATTTGAACTTTTTATCCTTTCAACCAACCTAATTCTTTCAAGCTAAAGGCAAAACATCCAATGTGATCATGTAATAGTCATTTTGTTTTATGAATCTCACTTCTTATAACTATTGGACCAATTTATGGCTCCCATGTTTGTGTGATCACTTATAACTTAAGTTGGGATGCTAGACAATCCACATTGCCCAAAGATGAGAGTGTTGCTTATGATTGTTATGCACAAGATGGGCAAATGTCAACTATCCTTGGTGGCCCCACATCCCGAACTTCTTTCCCAACACCCATACATCCCTCTTCATATTCCTAACCCCACAATTATTACAGATGTACAATTTGCATTGTAGCAACATCACCCCCCCTTGCATTAACAAAATTATCCCAACACAAGGTGCAACATGTGATAATTTGGGTGGAATGGGTAGGTGTGATTGGGCAAAACATCTTTGTTTTGCCAATAATAAACAAAATTTAAATGATGTGTAGTTAATGTACATAACTTGCCCCAAAATTCACCTATAAACTCCTTTGAAAATGTTTGGCATAACCATGCTGCCAATTTGAAACCTTATGGTACATTCCTTTTCATCAACATTTGATTCATCCATGCTGAATGAATTATAATCCCAAATCATCCTTACACCTCCATCCTAAAATGCATAAGAACATGAAAATTTTAAAATTATAGACAAGGTTACTTATGGAAGTCCAACCCTATCAACCATTGCTAATGGTGATCGATCATCATGACAATTCGCACAAGAATGCCTACTTGGATCCAAAATGTCATCCACCAAGCAAGTGCCTTAGGGATGAACTAATGTGGTTATTGGATCACCTCAGTGGTCATGTTAAACTAGTCCACATCCATCGAAAATAAATAGGCATGTGAATTAACTATTTCGACATTTATATGCACTAGAACATTGATCCAAACCCTAATATGTTTCCATCTTGCTAAAACAACTAGTTAATAATCTCCCCATGATTGGACATTTTCTAACAAATATGTACATGGGGTACATTTGTGTAAGCCACAAAAATTGCAAAATCTATATCAATTCTTTGAAAATAATTTTGATTTGGGGTCTAAATCTTTTTGACTTATACCAACTTGTGAAAAACCCTAACATTACCATCTTGAAATGATCAAATCAATCATCCCAATCTTGGCACCCTTAACAAGGTAATGTGACTCAGTAGGGAACAATGATAACCATATATAATCAATGTTGGCAACAAGTTGGGATAACATCATGACATAACACATGGGAGCTTGTTTAGGCTGTGAATCCCTTTCCACATAGTGATATATCTGAACTTGGGTGTTAGATTGTAAAACCATGGCTAAACCATAATTCAAACAATTCCAATAGGCACATCTTATCCTTGGTAATGTAACCATAGTATCTAACTTCAATCCTATTGGCCCATTATCCACATCCATGAATAATTTTGGGCTTGGTGACGGTAGAACATGCCAAGCTTGATGAATGAAATGACTAATTATTGCTTACAATTCTAATCATGTACCCCACGATGGCATGGGATTTAATGTACAAATTAAAATCAATGGCATTCCATTTACCCATGATATTCTAAACTCACTATTATCGGGTTCATCTTGATCATGAATGTTACCCTCAAACAATTCAAACCCATGTGGAAAGGTTAAAAAATCTAGGAAACATAATTAACTTATTGGATTGTCTTACTTGCATTTAATAAATCTTATTTGTAGCGAAACATTATTGCTAATTCTTTTCTACCATCCTAGTTGATAATATGTGATTTCTTCCCATAAATCAATGGTAACCTTTAAGGGATACAAAATCATTCCTTCAACCAATATGCCATAGGATGTGGCATGCATAATCAATGTTTGGGCTCACATTATGGTATGATCTATTAGTTTGTTGGGATTAACATGAATCACAATCTCTTGTTTGGTTAATCCCTTAACATTTTTTTCCCCACCTAGTTAAAATTTAACAATCATGGTTTAGAATCAACATTAGCCAATCCATGACTTTTAATTGTCACCTTGCTTACATCAAACGTTGAACACTTGAATTTAGCAAAATCCTCTAAGGTCAGTATTGTTGAGCCAACACCCCCTTCAATTAAAAAACCCCCACATCATTATGCATTACCACCACACCAAAAACCAATTGTTGCCCTATCAATGGTTAAACATGTTGGGACATCATGAAACTTGGCCACAACTACATGTTAAAATTAGGATTCAATATATTATGTTTGGTTAACCTTGGAAACAACCTAGGAAACTATAGTTGATACCAAATGGTCCTTTGATGTAACCACCATCCTTGGCGTTCCCCCACCTTTGCACAAGGTGGCAATTGGGCAAAACATGGTTGGTAATTGAATGCGAAGAATAACCAATGTTTCAACGAAATTTTTTGGTGCTTGGTACACCATTGTTGCCACCCCCAACAAACTATGTAATGCATGTTTGAAGTGGAATCAAACGTCCTCTTTGATGTAATTGGTGCAATAACAAAAATAAACCCATAGGGTTGGAAATTGTATTCGACAACACAAATGTCTATGGTAGGCAGACTTGGCATTAAGTTTCCCCACATTGAGGATCTAACCTTTCATGGTTTTGACATTTGAACATTCATTCTTGTCACAAATGCAATTATCAAAAACATTTCAACTAAATTGGAACCCCTAATTTGGTCCCCTCAAGTGGTGCCCCCCACATGCGGACTATGATCCATGGTTTTTTGAGACATTCAACATTGTTTCATTAAAGCCAATGGGGATGCAAACTTGATTCCATAGAAGTAATTATGATTGGCATCCAAATTAGAAGACAAAATGTTTTGTTATTTCTTTGCTTTACTTGAAACAAATGCATTGGTTTTTATTTGTGCCACATGGTTCACAACTAAGGTTTCCACATGGGCAAATCTCGCCTTCATGGTTTTGAATTGGCTTGGAATCGGTTTGGTGACCAAGCATTTATCAGTCACATCTTTCCTTTTCTAGCCTTTACTAACATTGGCAATTTATGATTAACCCTATCGCAACTTTGAATGTAATGTGAAACAATAATCTACATCACATCCATACATATTACAATGGGAACATGGTTGGTTAGGGTTAGGGTTGGGGGTTGTGACTTGAAACGGGTTAAGGTAACCCCACTTTTGATGTGGTCCACCACACCTCCAACATTTTTCGCCCCCTTGTTTAACAAAATACAATGAGTGAACAAACACCATTTGGTCCCTATTTGGCCTCTTTATTATTTAATGGCATGATTTTATTTGGTTGGCCATGAGGTTGTCGAATCGACGATGCTAAAAAAAAATTCAGGTTATCTTTATTGAACCTAAATGTAACTGCATGTTCTTCCATCATATTAAGCTTGATGCATCCTTTTTATTTTCAATTCCAAATAAATTATCTTGGTTAAAAAAAAATAATGGCATCCCTTCACTTAAACTCCTTGTCCAAAATTCCATACCAAAATTAGATAATCTACATGTCTATGACCCCTTGAGATAAAAAATTTAATCTAGGTATATGTTTCCCACAATATTTCATGAGGATGTTGGAATTCTTGTAAACTCCACAAATTTTCCAACCAAAAGTTTTGATAATTTTGTTGAAACTCGCAAAATAATTCCACAACATGGTTAAATGTTAACAAAAGACCTCAAACATTAAAAGAATATCAACACCACCAATTTTGGTGGTTGCATTGCCATTAACTACCCTCGCTTCCTCTAATTATACAACTATTTGAAGCTATCATATTTGCATTGAAAATTGAAATAGATGTTGGGGTCATGGTGACTTCAATGATGGAAACATAATTGGGTGACCGCTACAATCATCATTCTTCAATTTGAACATCATGGGAATGCTTAAATTCATGATAATCTTCTATGAGCAACCTTTTCAAATGCTATAACAAACCTTTCCATGCCATGAAAAGTGTGAATAAATGGGGATTGTGCATCTTTTGCATATTAAATTAGATGACAAATTCTTTGATGAAATCATTTAGTTTGATCATTTCAACTACCCTTAAATTCCAATGAGGACCTTTGGTGGTTGTACAAATGTTCTTCATGTCCCATAACAATAGTGTCGTGACCAAACTTGGTGGTGAACCTATTTTTTAGTCTTAAGTTTCCCCCAAATTAAAAATGATGTTGATGTGGGTGGTTTAAACCTCACCCCCCATTTAATAAACTTGTTGGTACTTTTCAAAATATCATTTGTTATCAAAATTTATGTCACCTCTGTGATGAACCTTAACTTTAAACCAAGATGTTGAACATATGGAATTAGCCTAATTTTAATCTAAAAGGGCACAAAACATTTCACAAGGCCAAAAAACTTTAGCACATTATGAACACAAAAAATGTGTTTAATAACTATTAATCTAATCTTATCACCATTAAAAAAAAAAGGGATATTGGATGATCAAATTTAGAATATTCACAACAACATTGAAACTAGTTTACAACCTAGTCCTACCAAACCTTGATCACAATATTTAGGTAAATCAAAACTCAAATAGGACCTACACAATGACTAAAATTGGTGGGTAGCCATGTCCCATGCCCAACCATTAATCACACCAATTATGACTTTAAAGTTCAATGCATTAATTAACACAAGTGGGATGGTTCATAACCTTTCACCTTGGGTTTCTCATCATGAAATATGCAAAAGTTTTCAAGATATTAATTTAAGAGTATGTGCATGTTCTAAGGTGTCAGCAAATGCCACACAATTCGACAAACCCCCCGACTTCTTAAGAACAAATGACATCCCAAATAACATGATGATAGGAAGTAAGGGCATAATTTCACAACACAAAGTGAGAATCAACTTTTCATACAACACAATCCCCATTCTTATAATTTTTTGTTAAAAAAATTGAAGAATAATTTTAAAAATTCAACATTTTTTTTATGGTGTAGCACTCCACCACTTGTGGGTTACAAGTAGTTAAACTTATCAACTCAAACAATTGGTGTTGAGAATCCATCAAAAACTAACTTCACACGCACCATTTTTTCACATTCATGAAAAAGCTTCCAAATTTGTATCTCCAAACAAGTTGAAACTCTTCACAAATGTAATCCTCTTTTCTAGGATTCCAATGTCATAAATGGCATTGCAATCAAACTCTATACCTGAAAGATATGAATTTCCAAAAAAAATTCCAATTAATTATTTGTTAACAAACAACTTTGACTTTGTTGGGTTGTTTGCCAATGAATAAGTCCAAACTCACTAGTTGCAGAAAACAAGAATAATTTGCTTCATTGTTTGTCAAACAAATCAAAATTTGACTCACTTGCAAACAAACATGAATCCAAATCTAAAACACAAAACCATGTGTAAAGAAACTTCAATAAAACCCCAAAAATTTTATAAAGCAAAAAAACACTATGTTTTGGAATCTCAAATCATCACAACTTGGGACTATATCCCAAACACAAAATAGCTTGAAATTCATTCACACATGAACCCATTTCAAACTAAAACAGTTAATTATGCTAACTCGACTGAATTTAACATAATTAAAACTTAATTGGGTAGCTAACCTAAACTTCCTAACATCTTACATAATGAGTTACTAAGGTGAAACTAGATATTAACCCCTAAACATTGGAAAAACAAAATACATTGAAAATGAGACCAAATTGGTCCATTCTAATGTTTACGAGTTAACTTTCATCCACAATTGAATCATAAGGGACATCTAGTGGATGGTGCATTGGTTCACTTTGACCTCATTGGTTCACTTTAATGTCGGTTTGATATATATATAAGTTTCAGATTGGTATCAATACTATTATTGAATATTAAACATCTCTAGTACTCTTTTTGGTAATACTTAGCTTGATATGAAGTTGGACCCAATAGAAGTTTTTGGGAGATCAAATGAGTTTGGTAGTAAATTTTAGATACTAGTTAGTCTAATATTCATACCAAGGAGCCATCCTCAGAGCTCCCCAACATCAATCCTAGCTATGAATCCTACCTCCCCAACATCAATACTACCCATGAATCCTACCTTAGAAAAAAATTTACCATCCCTTCCTCATTCTCAAAGTTTGAAATCGTGAAATTTTATCTTAAGTCTATTATATATTTTTAGAAGGCAAGGAATTGAAACAACCTCTCTCTCTTGTTCCTTTGGTTCTCTCTTTCCAAAATGAAAAAAATGATGTGTCCCAATGCCCTTTACAGGGATTGTTTAACGTTGATGCTAGTCACATGCTTACTTTTGGACATCACTCATGACAACCAAGATGCATCATAATTCAAAGACTTCTTGAATTGTTTTTAAAACTCATATATATTATGTATATCAATGTGATATCATACCAATAATACACTTGATACCAATATTTCACCATTTCATAATACACTCAATATATAGATTAGACTAATTAAAAATTTGTAGTGGTCCCTGGTGACAGTTTTTAGTTTCTTAATAGTATTGATTTTTTGGAAACACTTATATATACAAGGACCAGATGACCCAATGGGTATTAAAAAAAAGTAATACCAGACCAACATTAGTTCACCCTGGCTCAGGAAAAGCTGTTGTCACCTGTGTTGGGACTTTACAACAATTTCATTAGTAATACGGAGAATGTATTGGGAACAATATAACCCTAATCAATGGATTCAATGGTTATTCCTCACACCTATGGCTATTGGTGCTTGGTGTTTCATTGCCTTCTTTTTTGGCTATGCTTGAAATGAAGAGACTTTGCATCCATGGAGGATTTGAGATGCAAATTTGGCTTAAAGTGGGAATCAATTTGTGGGTGAAA
>Ga0116226_10007125_pt1 | contig 10071 bp, 9 predicted proteins | sample S1TSphfallax_FD_89692 | JGI IMG/M metagenome (GOLD analysis project Ga0116226, IMG submission 89692) | Host-associated microbial communities from peat moss isolated from Minnesota, USA - S1T2_Fa - Sphagnum fallax MG | ecosystem: Host-associated > Plants > Peat moss > Unclassified | place: USA...
ATGCGGAATGCGTTTGACAAGGCCATCCTCCACCTCGCGTGGCGTATCGCCGGGCGCCAAGCCCGTGCGATTGCCGAGGCGAAAAATATGGGTGTCCACGGCCATCGTCGCTTCGCCAAACGCCACGTTCAGCACCACGTTTGCCGTCTTGCGCCCAACCCCCGGCAGCGCCTCCAACGCTTCCCGATCCTGCGGTACGCGCCCGCCATGATCGCGCAAAATGATCTCGGAGAGCGCCACGACATTCTTAGCTTTACCCTGCCACAGCCCGATCGATCGGATGTGGCGCCCCACACCCGCCACGCCCAGCGCCACCATCGCGGCCGGATCGGGGGCCTCCTTGAACAATGTGGCCGTCGCCTTATTGACGGACAGATCGGTGGCCTGCGCCGAGAGAACAACGGCCACCAGCAGCGTATAGACATCCGCAAAAACCAATTCGGTCTCGGCGTTGGGCCGTTCCCGGGCAATGGCTTCCAGGAAGGCCCTTACATCCTGCCTGGGCATGATCGATCGGCGTGGCGCCCGTTTGTTTGGCCCCTTGCCGGAAGCCACGGCAGCGGCTTTTCCGTTCCGCGGCTTTTCCGTCCTACCCGTCAAGCGAACGACCCATCCGCTCCAGGATTTCGGCCCATCTCATCTCCTCCCCTCATCTTATTAAGTCAGCCGCACCTTACGCCCGGCAGGCGCGCCACCAGAGTTTGGAGGACAAGGTCTAATGTTCTGCCCCCGAACTTCGCCGTTCTTCACGGCGGGCGTAGGGGTAAGCAGGCCACGGACAATCAAGCGCTAGTGTCCCGATTCCGACCGTATTTCAATCAAACGAACTTCGGAATCGGGACACTAGATGGGGTTCTTCAAAGCCCGGCCTTGGTCTAAGAAAGCTGGAGATGGCCGTGCCGAATGACGTAATCCTGTTCCAGGCCGAGGTGACACCGCATCGCAGTCTCTCGGCGCGCGGCATGCGCCGGGTCGTAGGCTTTGTGTGTGCGATCAGCCTTTGCACCACCACGCTGTTCTGGCATCTCGGCGCCTGGCCGATCGCCGGCTTCAATGGGGGAGAAATACTGCTCGCCACAGCGCTTCTGCGTATGCATCACCTTTCCGCGCGTCAGAGCGAGACCTTGTCGCTCTCCCGCTCGGGTCTTCGGATCGTCCGAACGAATGGGCATGGCACCGCCATTGAGCGGGTGCTGCCGAGTCTCTGGCTCACCGTCAGTCTGGCCGAACGGCCTGGGCGGGTGCCCGGGCTGTATCTTTCAGCCCATGGGAAGCATGTAGAAGTTGCCGCGGCCCTCGGCGAAGCCGAAAAACGCGACTTGGCGGCGGCACTGAAGGAAGCGTTGCACAGGCTAAAGAACCCGGTGTTTGATAACCCACAGTTGCGAGATCAGGTGGGCTAAACGCGCCAGACAAGAGATACGCGTCATCGACTCCGATTTTGTATACAACCCGCGCGTGGGTCAGGCAGCGACTTCGCCTGGCCCCATGGACTTGATCAGCTCGAATACCCGCTTGCGCACCGCAGGGTCGGTGATGCGATAGTAGGCACGCACCAACTCCAAAGTCTCGCGCTTGGCGAGCGGATCATCCGAACCGCCGAATTCGGCGCGCTCGGCGAACCCGGCAATATTGCTCGGGCCAGCGCCGTTGCCGGTCGCATCCGGCATATCGTCAAAAAAGAAGCTGATCGGCACATCAAGAACGCGCGACAGGTCGTACAGGCGCGACGCGCCTACGCGGTTCACGCCGCGCTCGTATTTTTGCACCTGCTGAAAGGTCAGACCAAGGGCCTCGCCCAGCCGCTCCTGCGACATGCCCATAAGGGTTCGGCGCAGACGTATGCGCGAACCAACATGCACGTCGATCGGGCTCGGCCTGCTTTCGCCGGCATCGCCAGGGGAACCTTCAAATGCGGCGGCGTTACGGGACATCCAGACAGCTCTCTCACTACCCTGACCAGACAATCTGGCTGCGAAGGCATCTATTCATGCAACTCCAAATTGTCAATAAAGTTTTCGCTTTTCAGAATCATTTTCCAATTTTTTGAACTGCCGCGCGCGTTGCAAGCCCGCGCTGGCGGAGAGGCTTATCAGGCAGCAAAGCAGGGAAAGGGTGAACGGACCTGCAAGGCCGAGCCGTGACGCGAGGGTGCGCCGCAGTTTTCCTGGGATCGGCGCCACCAGCACGCCTCTATCATCCAAGCCGAGCGAGGCGGTGATCCGTCCATGGGCGTCGATCACCGCCGAGATCCCCGTATTGGCGGCCCTTACCATCGGCAGGCCCTCCTCCACCGTACGAAGCCGCGCGGCTGCAAGGTGTTGCCGTGGCCCAGCGGAGTCGCCGAACCAGGCATCGTTGGTGATGTTGACCAGAAGGCCCGGCCGGTCAGACTCGCGCACGATTTGTGCGGGAAAAATGGCCTCGTAGCAGATCAGCGGCCCGATCGCCGGCAATCCGGGCAAGTGTAGCGTTGTCACCCCGGGACCGGGCGTAAAACCCTGCTCCCCAAGCATGAAATGCGCATAAGACGGGAAATACTCGCCGTATGGGACAAGATGCGCCTTGTCGTAATATCCGGCGAGTGTCCCATCGGGCGATATAGCCACCAGGCTATTATGCGCCACAGTGTTTGATTCGAAACGGATTGTTCCGGCGAGCGCCATGAGCGCCGGCTGGGCCGCCGCCGCGATGGCACGGCGGGCGCCGCCATCCGCCGCCAGCTCGTAGGGGCTCGCCGTCTCCGGCCAGACGACGATCGTTTTGGCCGATCCCGCCTTTGCCACGCCTTGCCGGGTCAAGGCCAGATACGCCTCGAAAACCCGCGCCGCCCAGGCCGGATCGCGCCCGTGATCCCGGTGATCGGCCTCGGAGATATTTCCCTGGACGATCACGGCGGTGAGCCCGGTGTCTAGCGCCGCTTTTCGCAACATCACGCCGCCCAGCACCGCCCAACCCACCAGGCATCCGAGCGCCGCCAGCCGGAACCGCAGCGATAGCGCCATGGCGCCTGTGACGAGCACCGTCGCGAGCGTCAGGCCGTGCGCCCCAACCAGGGCGGCCGGCTGCATGAAAATCAAGCCTGCGAAACCCGGCATCTCCCACGCCGAGGCGAGCAGGTTCCAGGGGAAGCCGCTCAGCGCGAACTGCCGTGCGAGATCGCCGAACACCCAGAGGCCGGCGAACATTAGCAACCGTCGCCAGCCAGGCGGCGCGAGCCGGGACACGCCGCAAGGCACGGCGATGAAAATGGCGAGAAACAGCGCGAGCAAGGGCACCGCGATGGGGACCGCCCACCAGAATTCCGCCGCCATCACCAGGATGGCGTCGGTGATCCAGTAGAGACCGGCCATGTGGTGGAACAAGCCGAACACGAGGCCGCGCCCGGCCGCGCCCCGCCAGCTCCGCGCCTGGCCGGTCAGTACGAACAGACCAGGAACAGCCACGAACAGTAGAGGCACGAGATTCAGCGGGGGCAATGCCCCCGCCGCGATCACGCCGAGGCAGCCGGCAGCCAGATAGGCGCGCCACCCGTATGCGAAACAAGCAAGCCGACCTGAGCCCAGGCCTTCAGCGCCGGCCAAAGCGGCAGGCCTCATCCCGGCAGGCTTCGTGGTCCCGGCCGGACCGGCAACGCCATCATTCCAGCGCGTCGCGCAGCTGCCGCTCGTAATGGCGATAGTATTTGTCGGTGATCAGGTCGGTCTTCACCACGATGGCCACATCGACCGTGTTGAACTGGTGGTCGATCACCGCGCCATCTCCGATGAAGCAGCCTAGCCGCAGATAACCCTTGATCAAAGGTGGCAGGCTGCCGAGCGCGCGCCGCCGGTCGACATCTTCATTGTCCATGCGGCGCATTTCGACGTAGCGCTCCGCCAGGGCGCGGGGGCGCAAGGCCGGCGGCGCCAGATGATTGTAATAGAGATAGGTCAACTCCGCCGCCCACTGGTCGGGGTCGGTACCGCCAAGGCTGGCGCAGCCGAACATCAGATCGATCTGGTGGCGGAACACGTAGGCCGCGATACCGCGCCAAAGCAGCTGCATCACCGCGCGCGACCGGTACTCCGCGGCGACACAGGATCGGCCGAGTTCCAGAAGCTTGCCTTGAAACGTGATCAGCGCTGAGATGTCGTATTCATCGGCCGAATAGAACCGCCCGATCTGCTCGGCGGAGCTTTGCTGGATCAGCCTGTAGGTGCCCACCACACCCTCCGGCCCCGGCCCGATCGCATGATCGACAACCAGCAGATGGTCGGCCACCGCGTCGAAGGCATCGACATCGCGCGCCAGGCTACGGGCCGCTTCCGAGGGCTCGGCGTTCATCTCTTCATAGAACACCCGCCAGCGCAGCGCCTGCACCGCGTCGATCTCGGCCTCGGTTGTCGCAATGCGAACGCCGAGATGCCCGGCGCGCAATTCGCCAAAGCCGGGGCCGTCGAACTGGGCAGGTATCGCGCCGCCCAGTGCGCCCGCAAAAGCGGCCGGTTTCAGTTTGAGATCGGCGGTCATCATACAGCTCCGTTGGCGCTTGGCTCGGGCGGCCGGTTGTCGCCCGGCTCAGCGAGCTTCTCGTTTGCGTGCGGTGCGGTCTGCACCTTGCGGCCATAAATTTCCAGCCGGGTCGACACCAGATCGAACCCGAGCCCTGCCGCGATCTGTCGCATCAGCTTCTCGTGCTCGCCACCGCCGAATTCGATCACCCGGCCAGTATCGATGTCGATCAGATGGTAGTGCTGGCCATGTTCCGTCGGTTCATACCGCGCGCGCCCGCCGCCGAAGTCACGCCGTTCGAGAATGCCGCGCTCTTCCAGCAGGCGAACCGTGCGGTAGACGGTGGCAATCGAAATCCGCTCATCGAGGGCGGAAGCGCGGCGGTAAAGCTCCTCCACATCGGGATGATCTTCGGCGTCGGACAGCACGCGGGCGATAACCCGGCGCTGGCCGGTGATTTTCAGCCCATGCTCGACGCAGATGCGCTCGATGCGCGATTCCATCCGCTCTCCCTTGGGCGCCATGGGCGCGCGCCCACGGCGTAGCCGATCGGGCCGGGCCTTGTCGATAAGGTCGGGAATTCGGTCGTATCGATGGAATTCGGTAAACAAGGAAGGGGCCTGCCCCGGCCTTTTTGTGTCAGGCGGCGGGTTCGACGAGATGGCCCTGGGGTGGCGGCTTGCGGAGGGCGGCGAGAAGGGCGCGGACTTCGGCGCGGGCGGCGATGTGGCTCATGCCGAGCGTGATCGGCAGGCCGGCTTCCCGGACGTCCATGAGGGTAAGACCCTGGAGGTACAGTTCGCGGAAGATCACGCGCTCGCCGAACCCTTTCACCGTGCGGAAGCCGATGCGCTTGGCCAGGGCTTCGAGCGTCGCGCCGACGTCGCGCTTGTTGCGCATCTCGGTCGAGCCCATGCGGTTGCGCATGACGATCCAGTCGATCCGCGCACGATCGCGCGCGAAGCGGCGTTTGCGCGCCTCCCACACCATTTCGCTGTAGATGCTTGGGTTGATCACCGCGTGGTCGTCGGGGTCCACTTTTGCCAACATGGCGAAATCGACGAACGAGTCGTTGATCGGGGTGATCAGAGTGTCGGCCGAGGCATGGGCCAGGCGGCTCAAATAGGTGTCGGCGCCCGGGCAATCGGCCACAATGATCTCGCAGGACGCGGAAAGGCGTTTCAGGGCGCCTTCCAGCTCGGCCTTTTCCTCGGTTTCGGCGGTCGCCCTGCTGTCCTGCTCGCTGCGCAGGATGCTCACCCGCTCGGGCACCGGCAGCTCCACGCCATGTCGCTCGGCATAGGCGGCGCGCGCCGCGAGATAGTTAGAGAGCGTGCCTTGCCGCGCGTCGAGGTCGATCGCGCCGACCCGGTAGCCGTCGCGCAGCAGGCCCACAATGAGATGCATGGCGGTGGTGGACTTTCCCGACCCGCCCTTCTCGTTGCCCAATACGATAAGGTGAGCGCGCTGCTCGACCGAGACACTGGCCAACCTCTATCCCCCGACTCAAAATCCTGCTTTGAACCCTACTCGATCATGTGCCGCTTCCCCGAGTCCATCCAAGCGCTTCGCACAGACCGGCCAGGGCAGAGCATGTTTTTGCTGTGGGAACACATGACGCCGGTCAGCGTTTCGCCCCATCAATGACCCTGCTCCATGAATTGGCGCACGCTACGCCCGAGGCGCAAAGCCACGCAGTTTTGCGCGAATGCCAGGATTGCGGCCTGTTCCAGGCCATAGCACCAATGCAAGCCGGCGATGTGGCGCATTGCGGCCGCTGCAACGCGACGCTTCGCCGCACCGCCCATAATGGATTGAACCGCGCGCTGGCCTGCTACGCGACCGCCCTGGTTCTGCTGGTGATCGGCCTGCAGCTGCCCTTTCTGGACCTGCGGTCGGTAGGCCGGTTTTACCAGGCGACCCTGTTTACCGGCCCCAGCCAGTTGGAGGACCATGGGATGTGGGAGATCAGCATCGTCGTGCTGATCACCCTGGTCGCGGTACCGCTGATCCAGCTTCTGCTCGTGCTGAGCGTTCTGTTGGGCTTGCGTGGGCCGCACCCGCCGGCGACCCTGCGCACCGCCTATGGCTGGGTCGAAATCCTCCGCCCCTGGTCGATGATCGAGGTTTTTCTGCTCGGCGCTTTCGTTGCGTATACGCGCCTGCAGGCGATTGCCGATGTCGAGGTAGGCCCAGCCCTGATCGCGCTGGGCGGCGTGATGCTCACGATGGTCGCAGCCGACACGGTGCTCGACCATGAGGAGGTTTGGGAGCTGGTGGAGGCCCGTGGGCTGAAAGTGCAACTGCCGGACCAGCCGCATCAGCCACTCATCGGCTGCGATTGCTGCCGGCTGGTTTTGCGCGCGCGTGAGCGCAGCCGTTGCCCGCGCTGCGGCAGCCGACTGTTGCGTCGCAAGCCCGGCAGCATCGTGCGCGCCTGGGCTTTTCTGGGCGCCGCGATCGCGCTCTATGTCCCCGCTAACCTGCTGCCGGTGATGACCGTGATCCGATTCGGCCGGGGCGAGCCGAACACGCTGATCAGCGGCGTGATTGAACTGATACAGGACAATATGTACCCGTTGGCGCTTCTCGTATTCCTGGCCAGCATCACCGTGCCGTTGCTCAAGCTTCTTGCGCTCGTGACCATGCTGGTCATGACCGGCGAGGGGTCCGCGCGGAGCTTGCGCGGTCGGACCCGGTTGTTCCGCTTCGTGGACAGCGTTGGGCGGTGGTCGATGATCGACGTGTTCATGATCACCATCCTGGTGGCGCTGGTGCGCATGGGCTTCATCGCCACCGTGCTCCCAGGCCTGGGGGCCATCGCCTTCGCGTCCGTGGTCGTGCTGACGATGTTCGCTGCCGCCAATTTCGACCCGCGGCTGATGTGGGATGCGGCGGAGGCGGCTGGTCATACGGTCGATGCGCACCCTGGGGCCGGGGCTGGCGCACAGCCGGCGCGTGCCAATTGAGCGGCGTGGGCACGCCCGAACCGGGGCCGAACCGCATGCCAGATGCGGCGGTGCGCCGCCGCAGCCGGTTCTCGCTGTTCTGGCTGATCCCGATCGTGTGCGGAGGCATCGGCCTTTATCTGGTGGTCACCACGTTGGCCAATCGCGGTCCGCTGATCACCATCACGTTCAAAACCGCCAACGGGATCAGCGCCCAGCAGACGGAGGTGCAGCACAAGGCCGTGGCGCTCGGCATGGTGGAGGACGTAAAACTCTCCGAGGACATGTCGCATGTGCTGGTGCATGTGCGGATGAACCGACAGGGCGAGCGTGTGCTGACCAGCCACGCCCGCTTCTGGGTGGTGCGGCCTCGTCTCTCCACCGGCAATATTTCCGGCCTCGAAACTCTGGTTTCCGGCGCTTACATCGAAGTGGATCCAGGGCTGCCGGGTGGCGAGTCGCAAACCGAATTCACCGGGCTTGAGGAACCGCCCGGCAAACGGTCGGACGAGCCAGGAAAATCCTATGTGCTGAAGGCCAGGTCGCTCGGGTCGCTCGGGCCGGGGGCGCCCGTGTTTTACCGGGATGTCAATGTCGGCGAGGTGCTGAGCTACGATCTCGGCAACGGCCTGGGGCCCGTGACGATCAATGTTTTCGTACGCGAGCCGTTCGACAGATTCGTCCACCTCAACTCGCATTTCTGGAATGCGTCGGGCATCTCCGTGGGGCTTGGGCCAGACGGCTTGCATATGGAGCTGGAATCGTTCCAGGCGCTGCTATCCGGCGGCGTTGCGTTCGAGACACCGCTGCATGCGGCGACCCCCGTCAGCCCGCCCGACCGTGAATTCAACCTCTATGCCGACAAATCGCAGGCCGATGCGGCCGGGTTCCAGCGCAATATTCCGATGGTAACGTATTTCCGCACATCGGTTTCCGGCCTCGCGCGCGGGTCCCCGGTGGAGGTTTTTGGCATCCAGATCGGCACGGTGACCGATGTGCGGCTGATCATGGACCAGGGCAGCAAAAATGTGCGCGCGCGTGTGGCGTTCGAGTTGCAGCCGGAGCGGGTTTTTTCGGAGAACGAACTCAGCGGACAAAGCAGCCCGCAGCACGTGACCAGCTCGCTGGTGCGCGAGGGCATGCGGGCCGTGCTGGAATCGAGCAATTTCGTGACCGGCCAGAAGGATATCTCGCTGCAATTCGTGCCGAACGCGCCGCAAGCGACGCTGGGGCTGGAAGGCGACGCGCTGGTACTGCCGAGCCAGGGTGGCGGGCTGGATAATATCACCTCGTCGTTGAGCGACATCGCCACCAAGCTCGATACGATTCCCTTCGACCAGATCGGCAAAAATCTTGATAGCGCGCTTGCCGGCCTGAGCCAGACGATGAATGGGCCGGACCTGCGCAACGCGTTGCAGAAACTTTCCGCGACGATGACCGACGCGCAGCATCTGGTGCACAGCACCGACACCAACCTGCAGCCGGTGCTGCGGAAGCTGCCGCAGATGTCTGCCGACCTGCAGCTGGCGATCGCGCGCGCGAATGCGGCGCTCGGCGAGGGCGGGTACGGCGGCAATTCGGATTTCCAGCGCAGCCTCAGCAATCTTCTCGACCAGGTGAACGATGCGGCGCGCAGCATCCGCCTGCTCGCGGATTTTCTGGACCGGCACCCGGAGGCGCTGATACGGGGACGGACGGCACAGGCGACGGAACGATGAGGCAAGCAAGCAAAGTGTTCTTTTCTGAACAAAAGAACCAGAAGACTTTTGTTCTCTGGCCAGGGCCACCCGCGATCCGGGCCATGGCCGGTAAGCAAGAGTTTTTTGGTTCTTTTTTTCAAAAAACACCTGCCGTCTTCCTTGTCTTGGCTGTCTCTGCTTGCGCTTCCCCAGACCCGACTTTCTACACCCTCAGTCTCGTTCAGGGAGCTCCTCTTGCCGGGGCGCCGGCCAGCATCGAGGTGCGCCGGCCTGGCCTGGCCGGCTATCTAGACCGCGCGGACATCGTGTTGAAGCATGGGGACTACACGCTATCGGTGAACAGCCAGCAGCGCTGGGGTGAACCGCTGGGCGACATGATTGGCCGGGTGATTGCGCAGGATCTCGGGCAGCGACTGCCCAATAGCAGCGTGTTCGACCAGTCGGGTGCGATCACCGCCAATCCCGATTCGCGGGTGGAGATCGATATCCTGAATTTCGATCCCACCGGCGACGGCACGATTACGCTGAACGCCGAATATGCGATCGAGGCGGGGGCCACGCACCACCCGTTGGCGGCAAGGCACGTCTCGCTCAGCGCCACGCCGGCGGGCCCGGGCGCGGGCAATATTGCGGCCACCGAAAGCGCCCTGCTTGGCACACTGGCCGACCAGATCGCCCACAATACCGTTTCGCGACCGTTTTCGCCGGCGGAATAATACCATCGGCCCCAATCCCTGACCGGTGCTGCCCCCTTTCCTCACCCTCCCTCTTGCGGGCGGGGCCGGGGTGGGGACTCTTGGCATAGTCTTTTTAGTTACGTGCGGCCGGATAGCCGGGTGCCGGCCGACCATCCGCTGCGGGCCATCCGCAAAATCACCGATGCAGCGCTCGCCAGCCTGTCTGACCGCTTCGACAAGCTCTACTCCGAC
>Ga0116226_10007126_pt1 | contig 10071 bp, 3 predicted proteins | sample S1TSphfallax_FD_89692 | JGI IMG/M metagenome (GOLD analysis project Ga0116226, IMG submission 89692) | Host-associated microbial communities from peat moss isolated from Minnesota, USA - S1T2_Fa - Sphagnum fallax MG | ecosystem: Host-associated > Plants > Peat moss > Unclassified | place: USA...
TCTATCACTACCGATCATAATATACAAATATATGCTACAAAAACTTGGTATTCAGCTACGAATCAGCCTCTTAAAAAAATAACACTTGTATAATCATCCAATTGATCAGATCAGAAACTACGCGTATAATCTTTTCTTTCTTTTTTTATCTTTAATCAACATAAATGAAACAATAAATTATGAAAATAATTCGTTGAGAAAACTATATAGCTGTACAGTCATTACTAAAAACGATATCGTTGTATTTCTCGTGAATGGAGACATTGATTGAAGCATTCTAAATAACAAAAAATTTTCAGATAAGAGCTGTGCCAATCTTTTTTTTTCTTTTCATTTTCCGCTTGCTCATTTCTTATACTCTCTTTTGTTCTTTCTCTCGCACCAACTGGCGTTATAGGATGAGATAATTACATTATATTATGAAAATCTTGAATACATTGATAAATGTTTTTAGTGAAGTCACTGGTAAGGTTAAACCTTCGAAATTATCATTATAGGCTTCTATGTAAGTATAATAAAATAAAAGAGAACACATTTAAAATAATATACGTTGCTAAGTCACAACGACTGATTTTTATTCAGAAATAAAAAGATTTTTATTAGAGTTAGTGAGAGTTAGTAGAAAACGCATATATAATTGTTATTCAGTGTCAAAAGCACATGTAAATAATGTGGAGAAGAAAGAGAATCTTGTTGAAATCGAATTGAGTATTGATTAAACGAGAACTGATCATTGTTGAAGCTGAATTACTACTTGAATTACTTGCGAATGAGCTGGCATAAGACGACATCGTATAAGATGATACTCCATTGGTAGTGCAGTTCGGACTGAACGATGGATAATTTCCAGGTCCAAAACACCCAACCAGATATGGATATGTTGATGTGGCAAAATAAGCATAGTTACCAATCGAATCATAAAACATTCCATTACAAACATCAAAACCTGATGTTACACGGGTACCAGCTGATAAATAAGGTCCATATACAACATGCCCATCTTTCGCAACTCCAATCACTGTCATTGTTTGGTAGTTAGAAAACCCAGATATAGAATAATTGGCAATATTGGATGAACAGCTACTAAGAGCAGCACAAGATGAAATCGGTCCAGTTGGAGGATTAACCATACAACCACTACTTATGTGATAATGATAGATACCAGCTGATTGACAATGAGCAAGACATGAATCAACTTGTTCCTTAGGAGAACCTGGTGGTGGATAAAATGGATCGACATCATTTAACGAATCTGGAGTAAACATCACTATACCATCGACGGATACTCCTGTGGCAGTGTCGAGAGGTGCACCATAATTAACAAAACCAGATGCTGATGGAACTGTTACTGCAGAAGTGAGAGTACAGAGTGTTTGTGAAAGTAAAGAAACTGTATTCAAGTTTGAATTGAGTGAATTAACGCTCACGGCAGGATTGAAGTTAACTTCGAAATCGACATTATTTTCGGCGAAAGGACCCATCGGAACACTGGCACATCGTGGTGGTAGATTATTTGTTTGAATACGAATTTTAATCACGCCGCTAGCATTACTACAAACAACACTCAACTTTCGTTGCCATACACAAACACCACTAATATTCTGACCAGGACAATAAACACTGGTGTCTGAACAAGTAACATTAACCCCCGTAGTTGATAGGATATTTGGAGCTATATAGTTAATCGTCGTACGAAATGCTGATGCTACTGTTTGACAATCCGATAATGAATTCGAAGCAGCAGAATGTGCTTGAGGTAAACCAATGAATAGAAAGATGAAACAGGCAAAGAACAATTGTCGAGTATTTTTCATCATCGTCACTGCTGAATTCTGTTCTATTTTTTATTTAATCTGCAATGCTATACTAAATAGATGTTCATGTTGGTAGAGTAGGCGAAAAAAGCATTGTGTCTTCTATGGGTTGCCATTTTTTTTTAATTTAAAACCTTTCCCAAAAAATTTTAGCTTGAACAGACTTTTTAATTCTCTAAATTATCATGTCATTTTATTCATCACCTAAAATTAATGTTTAAAATGACATGATAATTTAGGGGGTTAAAAAGCCTGTTCAGGCTAAATTTTTTTGGAAAAAGTTTTAAATCAAAAACAATATTTGACCTCCGACCGATGCCTAAAAAAATACTCGTTTTTTTTCGCAAAATCTCTCTTAAATACACTTGAAAAAAAGTAATTCAACTGTATGTCATGCTTTTCCTTTCTATATGCTTCACTGCGTAAAGAAAAAAAATAACCTAATTCGATTGACGTAAATGATTACTTTCAAGACACTTTGGTATGCATGTGAAGGAAAAACAGAATATTTTATTCATCGTAGACACTTTGTTTGTAAGGGCCATGAATATAATCAAAAGAACGAAGTAAAAAAAAGCATAGGAGCAGAAAAGGTAATTAGCATAACTGTCTCTGCTCTTTTCTACCATTTTCTTGTTTAATTTTACCCCAAAATGTTCTTGACGAAATATCTGCGAGAAATAGTTTCTCATCCTAAAATACTTTTTTTCAATGTGAGATTTAATTGAAAAATATCTCGAGAGGCATTTAAGTGAATCATCTATATGTAGCATTTGAAAAAAAAATATAAATATAAAATTTGCCATGACATAACTACAAAGAAAAAGACTACAGCAAGTGCTGTATTTTTCACCTGTTAACTTTCTCCGCACGCTAGTATGTTTCATTTTTATCCTATTTGAGAATTTCTGAATAACTTTCTCGGAGATTTTTAGTAGTTCTTTAAATACTAGACCCATACAAGATTTAAAAGTCTGATTTAAGGATGTCATGTTTGATTGAAATTAAAATAATGTAGTCTTTTTTTGTCTTTGTCGAAAAATGTTTTCACTCAGAATAATTGTTCTACTCCTATGAATCTCGTAATAAACTTATTCAATTTCCTAAGTGATATGAATGCATGATATGTTAAGCAGATTGTCTATTGCACCTCTTTTTAGTCGAGCGATGACTAATCAGTAAAATAAAATGCATATACTTGAAAGTTATTTTATCAAATTCTGAAGGAAGAAAGTGCTACTAAAAAGATGTTTTATTCTACTAGGTGAGACAAACTGCATGTGCCGAAGATAATTCAATTCTAAATGGACGGAAAGTTTTATGATCGATGGCTGCGAGAAAATAGACGGATCCCATCGGTTTAACAAACATCACATCTACCAATAAAAGACTACACTTGTGTAGTTTAATCAGAAATAAAAGCTTTGAAGAGCACTTCTAGAATTTGTGCAATATAAAAAATTCTTCAGGAAGTAGTACTGATCTACAAAAAATTGATCTGAATTGAATACTTGCGATCGCCCGTAAATCATATCTCATTATCACAGAGAATAGATTTCATTTGATTTAGTGTTTCAATCCTTCTTGTCACAAAAAATCGCATTAGTAAGAACCAGACAAAAAGCATGTGAAATGAGCGTTCGTTGTCAAAGCATTACAATAATAGTGCTCAAGAAGAAGAGAAGAAATAAAATATTTCAATTTTGTATTTTCATTCTTAGGTATACATCATCCAAAGATGGGCAATTTGTTTATACATGTCTTCTTGATTGGCAGAACAATTCAACTGAAGTTAGATTAGATGCACTAATTAGTTCATCAAGTACAAATGTAACACTCTTGGCCAGGTCTGCCAAACCTCCTGGTTTAGCCAGGAATCTCTTGGTTTTTTTTGACTTTTCTCCTGGTTTCTGAATTTTCTTTTAATTCCGACTTTTAGTGACTTTTTGACATTGTATTGTGGTTGGTCGATAACTCACACTGATCTTCGGAATATCAATGGGTTATAGAGAAAAACAATCGAATTATTGGAATTTTTCGATCCCGTTCATCACTGATTGAACGTAATGTATCAGAATTCTATGGAAATATGGCGTCATTCAATTATATTCCACTTCAAACGATACTTCCTGTATAGGTACTTGCTCTCGAGTTTAAAAAATTGAAAAAACGAACTCATCCGTCACCATATCATCTATCTTAATCATATATCAGAAGCTGAAAATCTGGGACTACACTGTCTCAGAAGCATTGCCGTTGAAACATGTAAAACTCTAACCATTCAGTTCTCCTTTATTTGTTAAACAACTGAAATTATTTGTCATAAAATAAACCTGACTTATTCAAATCATATCGATTGAAGGCATTTGATCTGAAAAATAGACAGAAAAAAAACATAATCTTAAGCGTTATCTTTTTTTACGATGAAGAAAAAGAAAAATATTTAATCATAAATACATACAAGTAGAATAGGAACGAGAAACAAATTCTAAGAATATATATTGTTCTTCTTTATTAATATTTTTAATATTAATATAAAGCAAAAAATTAAAATATAAGACATGTATATATTTTTTTAATGGGATTTTTACTGAAAATAGAAAAAAAACAAATCGAATGAATAATTTATATTGTCAAGGACAATTCTACGTATTTTTAACTTGAAAGAATATCAGCATGTTTTCTTTGGATTAAATATTGATTTTGCAAGTCAAGGATAATGATAAAAGCACGGATAAAAACGAAGAATATTAATATTGACTCTTCATATCTTTCACAGTGAAATATAAAAATGCATATTTATCTGAGTCTTTTCATTTGTCTAATATGTTCTTATTAGTAACCCTATTGTTGCTCTTTACTGCGAGCAATACTTATTTTGTTCAACAATCTAATTCGTCAATATCAATTAAACCTCATAATCTACGTATTCAACATACTGATGTTGATACACATTCGGATATTGTTATTGATACACAAACACCACATTTTTCATGGCAATTAGCTAATGAATATGATAATGACGGACGTTTAATTCGTGGTATACAACAAATGGCTTATCATATAATCGTTATGGTTGTTGTTAGCGGTGAAATTGTTTGGGATAGTGGTTATGTTTCATCATCTTCATCAATGCATATAGTTTATGCTGGTAAACCATTTACATCTGATACACGATATACAGTAACGATTAAATATTATACGACTCAACATGAAAGTCAATGGTACACAGCTCATTTTCGTACGGGACTTTTTTCATTAGCAGATTGGACAGGTCATTGGATTGGTAGTAATTATATCAATATGAATCAATTACGAACTGTTATTACAATTAAATCTACGACTACTGTTCAATCAGTTACTGCTTTTATAAGTGGTGTTGGTTATTATCAATTATTTATTGAAGGAGAATTGATCGATTCCTCAAGACGATTAGATGTTGGATGGACAACATATCAACAAAGAACACTCTATGCGTCATATGATTTAACAAGTGTACTTAATACAACTGGACCTAAAGGTATTGGTATTATGTTAGGACAAGGTTGGTATAATCGCCAACAATGGGCTATTGGTTTAGGACCAGTTATTGAATTATCATTAAATTATGGACCACCACGTGTTATATTACAATTAAATATTATTTACACAGATGGTACAAATCAAACAGTTGTTACTGATTCAACATGGTTAGGTCGTGAAGGTGAACATCGTTATGATTCTATTTATATGGGTACAACAATGGATTTTCGTGCATTACGTCCATGTTGGTCATGTGCTAATTTTACTGATCCATATTCATTATGGATTAATGCATCCATTCTACCATCACCAGTTAATTTTACAGCGGGTGGTCAATTTTCATTACAGACAATGGATCCTATTCGTATCGGTCCTCAAGCACTTCATATTGCAACATCTGGTCATTTAGGTAATCCTGCAGGTGTACAAGGTGGTAGTCTAACTGATGGTGGTATACTTAAACCAATATCACAAGATTATAATAATGGACAATTATTTGATCTTGGTCAAAATTTTGCTGGTTGGTGTAAAATAACTTCATTGAATGCTTCGAAATCTACTATAATTCAATTTCGTTATGCTGAACTTCGATATTCTCCTGGTGAAAATGGTATTAATTTTGGTGGAATGTATTATGAAAGTTTACGTGAAATAGCAGTTACGGATACAGTCATATTAAATGGTACAGGTAATGAAACATTTGAACCATTATTTGCTTATCATGGTTTTCGATATTTATTAATTACTGGTTATAATAATGTTAATAAAAATGATATTGAATGTTATAATGCACATAGTGAAACAACATATATTGGAAATTTTACAAGTAGTAGTCAAGTATTAAATCAAATACAACATAATATACTTTGGTCACAATTAAGTAATTCAATGTCATTACCAACAGATTGTCCACAACGAAATGAACGACGTGGATATTTAGGTGATGCACAATTAAGTGTTGATGAATCATTGTTTAATTTTGATTATGTAAAATTTTATTTAAATTTTTTAACAATGATAACTGATAGTCAACAACCAAATGGATGTATTACTGATACAGTACCATATACTGTTGGTAGTAATCCAGCTGATCCCAATTGGGGAACGGGTTATCCAACAATAACATGGTATTTGTATGAACATTTAGGTGATTTAACAATTATTGAAAAATATTATCAAGGTATTCAAGGATGGATTAATTGTTTAATGGATCAATATCAACAAACAGGTTTAGCTAATATGTATTATCATCCAGGTGATTGGTTACCAGTTAACAAAACTGCGAATCAGTCATTAGTATCATCTTATGCATTTCTTCGTGATGTTCATACATTTATTAATATGAGTCAATTACTTAATCATACAGATAATGTAGAAAAATATACACAATTATATCAACGATTATCTGATGAATTTCATCGAGTCTTTTATAATTTGACTCTTGGTGCTTATATTGATGGAAGTCAAGCAATGAATATACTTCCTCTTGCTTTATCAAATGTTGTTCCAGCATCACTTCGTCCAGATGTTCTCAATAAATTGATTAATAATATTAAACAAACTGGTTATTTTACTGGTGGTATCATTAGTGTAGCTCCTTTATATCCTCTATTATCAAACGAAGGTTATCATGATTTAGCATTACAACTTGTACAAAAAATATCATATCCATCTTATGGTTATATGTTTAATAATAATATTCAAAATGCTACAACAACATGGGAAGCATGGAATACTTTACCAGGACTAGCATGGGCTTCATTAAATCATCATATGTTTAATAGTATTGGTGCATGGTTTTATCGATATTTAGCTGGTATTGAATTAAATGCACTTCGTACAATAACTGTTTATCCACGTATGTCATATGATCGTGAACTTCTAACACATATTGATGCTGAAGTTGTAACAATTAAAGGACCAGTTCAAATTAAATGGTCAAGAATATTTGAAAATGTCTTGACATTATCAATTTCAATCCCAAATAATATCGATGCTATTGTTACATTTGATCGATTAATGAAAAAAGGACAATATATGAAATTATTATGTGATAATGAAACCATATGGATGAGAGATGAGAAAAATAATCAATTACAATTATTGAAAAATGTACACGGATTGAGTGATTTAAATGAAAATGAATTAAAAGGTACAATGTCAATACGAGTTGCATCGGGTCAATATACTTTTGTTGGATATTGGCAATAAAATACCTTTTTTGTTTGTTTTTTTCTAGATCCTTGCATTTTTCTTAAATAATTCAATTATAAGTGGGAAAACTAGTTTGCAAGGAACTGGTTGAGAAAAGTTCTGGAAATTGATCCAAAATGTTAAAAATATTAAACAATTCAGTATTGATATTTATACGACAGCGGTGATAGCTCAGATTTTTATTATTTAGTTTAGTTAATAGCAATGACGCTGGAAAACTATTTCGATTTAACCGGCAGCGGCTGAGCCACTCGACTTACACTTGTACTTAGGTTAGAGGATAGAATTACCCGAATTTGTATTTTTTTTTCTTTTTAAAACAAGACTTCTATATTCTCTATTAATAATGAACCTGTATGTCTCTTTTATTGTTGTTCAAAAAAGATATTGACTCATCTTTTAAGACGTAATGTGGTCCTACAAATCATTAGTTCTCTAAGAAAAAATATAATAATTTGTGTAAGTAGTAAGTATTCTGACTGCTGAAAGTTTGTCTTTCAAGATCCTTGAAACAGATTCAGTTGTTGTGTCATTGATTTTCGCATTGATGTATCGTGATCAGCAGAACTGCAGTACAAAATGCATGTCCCGGATCTGATTTTCTGTTCACAGTCTCATTTGTCCGAAGTTACAATGTCTGAGTCAACATCCGTCATCGTAACTCAGTGCTTCCTCTTGCATCTGGAGTTACCGTCAGAAATTTTAGGCCATATTTAAGCAAGCTTCTTGGTGGATCAAATATATCCAGCCACGGAAATTTCCGAAGCAAACTATTTTTGTGCACCGCCAGTCATTCATCATCTTCGATAGGTACTACTCGATCATTATCTCTTCGCAAGCATTCCCAACCGTTCACATTCAACATGGTATCCTCAACTACGTGGTACTCGAACGACGAAAATATTAAAATCAAAAATTTAAATAAAAATATCAAACGATAAAATTGGATGATTCATAGATGAAATGCGATAATAAATGATCAATAACTTCTCTAATTAAGTCATTCAAAAAATTTATAGTTGACAAGCGATTGAAAGCATCACGCGACGATCGTTTCGACAGTTGCTTGGGCTGTCAATCATCAGGTATGTTTACAATCTATTATTACAAGAATTCAATACTCTCCAAGAATTTTCATGACATTTTTGAAGAAGTAACGAATTATACGTAATAAAGGAGGAGGTCTTTAAGCCAAGAAATCGGCTCCCTCTCAGAAATCGATCTTATCCAACCAATTCTGTGCCTCCATATAGTAAAAGTCAATTTCAATCCGAATTATTCAATTAAAATGGGTTTTGGTTGCGTTCCAAGCGATTTTACCTTACCCATATTATCACCCTCTAAATAACCCTTTTATATATAGAATGGCAGCATAGTTTTTTTTCAAAACACATAGGTTCAAGCTGAATTATGTACTGATCGATAGATCTTGATAAAATATATAGAAAAAAAAGTGACAAACTATAACTTGGTCCAGTGAATATTGACAAAAACCCAGGGAGAAACAACTGATTTAAGTCAGCTGAAAATCACTAAGAATCATGTAATAAATTTTTTTTCCGATATAAAAATATGTATTTTCGGTTTATTAGTTTAGAAATATATTCTAAATCTAATATTATTACTCGTGAATATAATCCATGTTTTTCATAATCAAATATTGAAACTGATGGTGTTGCGGCCTGTTACTTGTATCTATTAGTAGGAACATATGACAATGAGAACTTTTGTTATTTTGACCACGATATAATACATTATGAAAATAAATCACCGTCAAGTTTTCTTTATTCAATTTTAAAGTCTTGTATTGATAATCTCTTAACGAATTTAATATACTCATCAAAACATAAAATTGCAAGTTTAAATAATCTTCATTTGATGGTGAGCGGTTGACAAAAAGAAGAAAATGATATTATTCGGAACGGTTTTAGATTTCTTTTTAATCCAGATGCACCAACTGTTATTAAATTAAAATCATTTTGTGATGATACACGTGTAAGTCAATTATACGACAAACTAATCAATAACATCACGATCCAAGTCGAAGATCAAGGCCACTGGATCACTCAGGATCCTGCAGGAAAGCCATCGGATCCTGAAGAAAGGCACCAGAAATAGCCGGAAGTGGAAGCAGTATTCCGACCGGAAATTTGTGGGATTTTCTCCGGTGGATTCCAGCCAATTTCCTATAGTCTCCGGTAGGAATCGGTCGGAATCGGTTGGAAATTATCGGAAGAAATCCGAAAAGTCTCCGGTGGGAATACTGCTTCTACGTTTCAGCGGTTTTCGGTGGTTTTCCGCTGGAACCGGCTCGTAATTTTCGACCTGAGGATATTAAAGCTAATCAGCTACAAGAAATTTGATGGTAAAGAATTGAAGGCTATGAGTACGCATTTGTTTTTAATTATAATATGAAGAATTCTAAACATCTTTTTTAGGAACAAAAAATCAAGTTGATATAACTGATAGATCATCATTAACAGTTTATTATGATTTAATATCTGATAGTGGTTTTATTCAA
>Ga0116226_10007127_pt1 | contig 10070 bp, 8 predicted proteins | sample S1TSphfallax_FD_89692 | JGI IMG/M metagenome (GOLD analysis project Ga0116226, IMG submission 89692) | Host-associated microbial communities from peat moss isolated from Minnesota, USA - S1T2_Fa - Sphagnum fallax MG | ecosystem: Host-associated > Plants > Peat moss > Unclassified | place: USA...
GGCCTCAACGTTTCACGCGTTTGCCTCGGCACGATGACGTTTGGAAACCAGTGCGATATAGCGACGTCGCACGCGATTCTCGATGTCGCGGCTGAAGCGGGCGTCACGTTCATCGACACGGCCGACGTCTATCCGATTCCGCCCGATCTCGCGACGGTCGGCCGCACCGAGGAATTTATCGGGCCGTGGTTGCGCGATCACCGAGATGCGTTCGTGCTCGCGACGAAGTGCTATTTTCCGATGGGTCCGGGCAAGAACGATCGCGGCAACGCGCGCGTGCACATGATTCGCGCGCTCGATGCGTCGCTACGCCGATTGCAAACCGATTACATCGATCTCTATCAGATCCATCGCTGGGACGATGCGACGCCGATCGAAGAGACGCTCGAGACGCTCGACGATCTCAGGCGCGCCGGCAAGATCCGCTACGCGGGCGCGAGCAATCTCGCAGCCTGGCAACTGATGACATCGCTACGCGCGAGCGACGCGCGCGGCACCGTGCGCTTCGATAGCGTGCAGCCGCGCTACAACATGCTCTTCCGCGAGATCGAAAGCGAGATGGTGCCCGCATGCGTCGCGAACGGCGTCGGGATCATTTGCTACAACCCACTCGCGGGCGGCATGCTCACCGCGAAATACGAAACGGGCGAAGCGCCCCGTGAGGGCACGCGATTCACGCTCGGCGGCGCGTCGGGCGAACTCTATCGCCGGCGCTATTGGCAAGAAGAAACGCTCGAGGCCGTGACGCGGCTCGCGAACGACGTAAAGTCGCGCGGTAAATCCCTCACCCACGTCGCGCTGCGCTGGACGCTCGATCAACCCGGCATCACGAGCGCGATCGTCGGCGCGAGTCGCCCCGAACAACTCCGCGATTCGCTCGCGGGCGTCGACATCGCACTCGACGATGCCGATCGCGCATCGTGCGACGCAATCTGGTACGAGCTACCGCGCCGACGCCCGAGCGAACTCGGCTAGCCCACGCGTTCTCACGGCGGGAGTTGCGGGCCGAGCGAGCGGAAACGCGTAGCCGTAGCGATCGTCGCCGCTCGTTCCGCTCGCGCTGAGTTCGCCGTGTTGCCCCACGCGCGCACGTCGTTCGACGCTTTGTCCCAATCGACGGAGTAGCTTTGCAATGCGAGGCCCGTGTGGCATCCGCTTAGCGCGAGTAGCGCGATGCCGATCGCGAGTGCGCGTCGCAGATATCTATCCGTGGTGAACGAGTGGCGTGCCGCTCAATCCATTGATGACGAATTGCACGGCAAGCGCGGCGAGAATGATTCCGAGCAGGCGCGTCACGACGTGAACGCCCGTCGTGCCGACGATGCGGAGAAGCGACGTCGCGAGGCTCATGCAACACCACGTTGCGGCGAGTGCCGCCCCGTATGCCGCGGCGAGAATGCCGATCTCTCCCGGCGAGCCGTGCGTCATGCCGCCGAGCAGCAGCACGGTCGCGATCGTTCCCGGTCCCGCGATCATCGGCACCGCAAGCGGAAACACCGCCGGGTTCTCAGCGGCTGCCGCATCGCGTTCTTCCTCGGCCGTTTGCTTCGTGCCGGTCTTGCGTGCGAAGAGCATGTCGATCGCGATGAGGAACAGCAAGATGCCGCCCGCGATCGTGAACGCGGGCAGCGTGATGCCGAGGTACCCGAGCAGCGGTCGCCCGATCACGCCCATGATCAGGATGATGACGGCCGCGACGATGACCGCTTGGTTCACCACGCGCTGACGCGCGTGCGATTCCGAGCCGGCCGTCGACGCGAGCGTCAACGGAATCATCCCGACGGGATCGATAATCGTAAAGGCCGTCGCGAATGCCGTGGCGGCAAAACGAAGATCGATGATGCGCCGCTTTTAGTTGACGGAGGCCGTCGCTTTGCTCGCGCCGTTCGTCGTCGCTGCACCCGGCTTTGTCGCCGCGTCTTCGGCGAGCGCCACGAACGCGCGCACGGGGTATCCCGTCGGACCCTTTGCGAGCGACGCCGTCTCCGCATCGGTGTACGCGGTGCCCGCGATGTCGAGATGGATCCACGGCACGTCGCCGACGAACGCCTTGAGGAACGCGGCTGCCGTGAGGCTACCCGCCGCGCGGCCAGCGGAGTTGCGCAGGTCGGCGATCTCGCTCTTCACGGTCGTCGAGAATTCGTCGTACAACGGCAGCGGCCAATAGCGCTCCGTCGTGCTCTTCGAGACGGCGATGAAATGATCGCGGAACGCGTCGTCGTTCGAGATCGTGCCGGTCGCCGAATGGCCGAGTGCGACCACCATCGCGCCCGTGAGCGTCGCGGCATCGACGATCTTCGTCGCGCCGAGTTCGCGTGCGTAGCACAGGCCGTCGGCGAGAATGAGACGCCCCTCGGCATCGGTGTTGATCACTTCGATCGTCTTGCCGTTCATCGCGTGCAAGACGTCGCCCGGCTTCATCGCGCGTGGCCCCGGAAGGTTCTCGCTCGAGGGCACGATGCCGATGATGTTCGCCTTCGGCTTGAGCTGCGCGATCGCGCCCATGGCCGCGATCACACCGGCGCCGCCGCACATATCGTATTTCATCTCGTGCATGTTCTCGGCCGGCTTGATCGAGATGCCGCCGGAATCGAACGTCAGACCCTTGCCCACGAGCGCGAGCTTTTCTTTCGAACTCGGATCGCCGTTGTATTCGAGCACGATCATCGCCGCGTCTTCGTCGCTGCCGCGCGACACGCCGAGAATCGATCCCATGCCCTTCGCCAACATCGCCTCTTCGTCGAGCGAGTGGAACGTCAGGCCGTATTTCTCGGCGACTTCGGCCGCGCGCGACGCGAGGATCGTCGGCGTCATGTCGTTCGCGGGCGTTAGCGCGAGAATGCGCGCGTAGTTCACCGCTTCACCGATGATGCGGCCGCGCTCCGCGCCCGCTTCGATCTTCGCGCGATCGAATTCGGTCGTGCCCGCCGTCGTCACCAGCGTCACCGATTCGAGGACGATCGGTTTCTCGGGCTCGGTGCGATACGTCGTCGAGTCGATCGTTCCGCCGAGCGCACCTTCGACGATGAACCCCGCGGCTTCGGCCGCATGTGGCGCCGCTTCGAGTGGGAGCGCGAACGCGATCTTCGAGGTTCCGCGCTTGCCGAGATAACGCACGGCCGCGCCCGCGTACTTGGCGAGCGACGTGACGTCGAACTTCGCGCGGTCGCCGAGTCCGACGACGAGCACGCGTTTGGGCTCGTTCGCGGCGTGCAAGAGCACGAGCTCGCCGGCGCCACCCTTGATCTCTTTTGTGGCCAGGACGTCAGCAATGGCGCCGGTGAGCGCGGTGTCTGCGGCCTGCGCGGCGCCGTCGAGACGGCCATCCGTGAAGACGGGGACCACGAGGGCCCCCGCGCGCAGCGCTTCCGGAGCGCCTGACGTAACGGAGATTTGCATGACGTACCTTTCGAGGGGTGGAACGGATTCCAGGAAATGAGCGATTCGAGCAAAGTTTTGCCGTCGGAAGAGGGCCCCCTGCGGCACGATGCGTACGCGCGTGCCGGCGTCGACATCGCCGCGGGGAACGCGGCCGTCGCTCGTTATCGCGATGTAACTTCGGCGTGGCGGCATCCGGACCAGCTTGGATCGATCGGCGGATTCAGCGGGCTCTTCAAGCTCCCCGGCGACGACAAACGCCTGCTCGTCGGTTCGACCGACGGTGTCGGCACGAAAATCCTTATCGCCGCTCGCTCCGCGCGCTACGACACGGTCGGCGCCGACCTCGTGAATCACTGCGTCAACGACATCCTCGTCGTCAATGCGAAGCCGTTATTCTTTTTGGATTACCTAGCAGTTGGTAAATTGGATCCCGACGTTGCCGGGCTCGTCGTCGGCGGCGTTCAACGTGCGTGCCGGGCGCACGACTGTGCGCTACTCGGCGGCGAAACGGCGGAAATGCCGGGGCTCTATGAGCCAGATCACTTCGATCTCGCCGGGACGATCGTCGGCGTCGTGGACGCGGCCGACGTGCCCGATCCGGCGACGGTCTCGCCCGGCGACGTCATTATCGGGCTTCCATCGGTCGGGCTCCACACGAACGGATACTCGCTCGCGCGTACGCTCGTCCCGTTCGAAGAGTGGAACGAACCGTTCGCACCGGCCGGCCCGGGCGTGACGTATCTCGATGCGCTGCTCGCGGAACACCCGTCGTATTACGATGCCGTTCGTGCGATTCAAAAGGCCGCGCACGTGAAGGCGATGGCGCACATTACGGGTGGCGGCCTGCTCGAGAACGTGCCGCGCACGCTACCCGAGCGCTGCAAAGCGGTGTTCGAACAGTCGCGCTGGAGCGTGCCGCCGATCATGCAAGAGCTCGTGCGTCGCGGCGATCTCAATAGCGAGGAACGCTATCGCACGCTCAACATGGGCGTCGGATATACGCTGATCGTTCCGATGGCGGATGGTGAGAAGGCGAAAAATGCGTGGCCCGGCGCGGCGATCGTCGGCTGGGTTGAAGAACGCAAAGCGGGCGACCCGCCGGTCATCGTACACCCCGCGCGCGATTAGCGTGCGCTACGCGAACCTGATCGCGAATCTCGACGATGCGCGATTCGGGCAGAACGACGTCCATCACGAACTCGAAGCGCTCGGCCGACGCGGTATCCAACCGATTCGCGAACATCGCACGCCCGAGCGCATCCTCGCGTGGATCGATGCGGAATTCGGCGGCACGTGGTCGAGCGAAGCGGCGGCCGGCGGCATTTGGATCGCGGAGGACGCGAGCGGTCCGATCGGATTCGCGGCGTACGATCCGCGCGGACTACGCTTCCATTGGTTGCGGTCGTGGGCGCAGCGCGATTCGGTCGGCGTGTTCGGCCCGCTCGGCGTCGTGGAGCGCGCGCGCGGCACGGGGATCGGAGCGGCGCTGACGCATGCCGCGCTTTTTTCGTTACGGGAACGTGGATATCGGCAAGCGCTCATCCCCGTGGTCGGGCCCGAACTCGTGCCGTATTACGAGCGTGTCGCGGATGCGCGCGTGGTAGAGAACGTCGATCTCGGCGGTCGTCGTGCGCCGGCGCGTGCGGTCGTACTCGCGTCGGGAAACGGCAGTAACTTTCAGGCGGTCGCGGAGGACGCCGCGGCGGGACTCGTGCCGCTCGAGATCGTCGGCGTGGTCGCGAATCGTTCGAAAGCGTTCGCGCTCGAGCGCGCGCGCACGCTCGGGATTCCCGCAACCATCGTCGAGTGGAAGCGCGCCGAAGAAACGCGCGACGCGTACGACGAGCGCGTGCTCGCGGCCGTCGCCGCGTTCGAGCCGGATGTCGTGCTGTTGCTCGGATGGATGCACGTGTTGCCGGCCACGTTCGTCGCGCGCTTTCCCGAGTTGCTCAACGTGCATCCCGCGTTCTTGCCGCTCACGCCCGAAGACGACGTCGTGACGATGCCCGATTTCACGCAGATCCCGGCGTTCCGCGGCGCGCATGCGATCGACGATGCGCTCGCGTACGGATCGCCATGGGCGGGTGCGTCCGTGCATCGCGTGGGCGTTGCCGTCGATCGCGGCGCGGTGCTGGCGCGCGCCCCGCTCGCGTTCGAAGCGAATGAGGAGCGCGCGGAATTCGACGAACGCCTGCACGAGCTCGAACGCCGGGTGCTGCGCTCGGCGCTCCGTCGCTGGGGTTGGGAGCGCCGTTCGTGAGCGTGCGCGCGCTCGGTATGGTCGTGCTCTCGATCGCGCTTCTCGGAGCCGCGCGTGGGCCCATCGTCGCGCCGTATGAGGTCGTGCTCTACGGTACGATCCGCTCGATCGACGTTCGCGATCGGCTCGTCACGATCGCCTATGCGCCGCTCGATACGGCTCCCGGAGGCGTTCGAAGAATGCGCGTTCGGTCCGCCGCGATGCTCGAGGGTCTGCTCCCCGGCGACCCGATTCAGGCGATCGCCGATACGCGCCATCGGCGCTGGGTGATTCGCGACCTCCACCGCCTCCAATAGTTGCCCACACATTCCACAGGTCCGCGGTCCGCGAAATGTGGAGAAGGCTAGGTGGCGGAGGCGAACGTGAACGGGAGGTTTGGGTTTGCGGCGAGCGTTCGGGCGTCGGCGAGCGCGGCCGCGCCCTGGCGGTCGGCGGCGGCCGCGATCATCGCCGCGTTGTCGGTGCAATAGCGGCGCTCCGGTGCGTAGGCGCGGATGCCGCTGCGCTCGCCCCAGGCCGCGAACGCGGCGGCAAGCGCGGAATTTGCGGCGACGCCGCCCGAGAGCACGGCCATCTTGTACGGCGCGAGCTCGGCGACGCGGTTGAGACGGTCCACGAGGACGTCGACGACGGCCGCTTGGAATGAGGCGGCCACGTCGGCGGGACGCGCCGCCTTCCCGTCGTCGGTCTCGAGAAAATATTTGACGGCCGTCTTGATGCCCGAGAACGACATGTCGAGGCTGCCCTTCTCGGCGCGGTGGCGCGGAAACGCGATCGCTTTGGCGTCGCCGTCGCGCGCGAGCCGATCGATCTCGGGGCCGCCCGGAAACGGGAGATCGAGCAGACGTGCCGTTTTATCGAACGCTTCGCCCGCAGCGTCGTCGCGCGTGCGCGCCACGATCCGCATCTGCGTCGGACCGTCGACGTGCACGAGTTGCGAGTGTCCGCCCGAAACGAGCAGCGCGAGAAGCGGATACTCCGGCTCGACGTCGCGTCCCAAAAACGGAGCGAAGATGTGGCCGTGCAGATGGTTGACCGCATAGAGCGGTTTCCCCGATGCGTACGCGAGCGCTTTCGCCGACGCCACGCCGATCACGAGACTTCCCACAAGACCGGGGCCTGCCGTTACCGCGATTCCATCGAGCATCGGCAGCGAAAGCTCGGCCCGCTCGAGCGCGTCGGCGACGGCCGCGCTGAGCAAGGCGAGATGCTGCCGGCTCGCGATTTCCGGAACGATGCCTCCGAACTTTGCGTGGAAGGCGTCCTGATTGGTCGAGACGTTTGCGAGCACGGTGCGGCCGTCGCGTACGACGGCCGTCGCCGTGTCGTCGCACGACGTCTCGATTCCGAGAAGAAGCATGCGTGCGTTCTTCGCGTTCCCGTTAGCGAACGCCCGCGGCCTCCGGAAGTGCCGGCGTTTCCGTGCCGCCGTCTGGGCTAGGCCGCGCAAACTCAACGCGCGTGCTCGGCAGCGCCTCCGGATGACGATCGCGCACGAACGCGAGGATCTTTTCGCGAACGAGGCAGCGCAAATCGAAGAGGTCGGACGAATTGCGGCTGCTTACGAGGATGCGGATTTCGACGGTGCCTTCTTTGTTGGCGTCGGTCAACGCAACGTTGACGACGTTGCCGTCCCACAGCTTACTCGTCTTCAGAATGCGCGGCACTTCCTCGCGAAGCGCATCGACGGAGATCGCGTAGTCGAGGTAAAGAAAGACGCTTCCGATCATCTCCGCTTTGCTGAACGTCCAGTTTTGAAACGGATGATCGATGAAGTACGTCAGCGGCAACACCATGCGGCGCCAATCCCACAGACGTACGACAACGTATGTCGCGGTGATCTTCTCGATGCGACCGTATTCGCTCTCCACGATAACGACATCGTCGATGCGGATCGGCTGCGTGAACGCAATCTGAATGCCGGCAACGAGATTCTCGAGAATCGGTCGCGCGGCGAGCCCGACGGCGAGGCCCGCTAGGCCGGCTGAAGCGAGCAATGTGGCGCCGACCGCGCGAATCGCCGGGAACGTCATGAGGCCGGCCGAGACGGCGACGAGCGCGACGAGCGTGATTGCCGTGCGGCTTAGAATATCGAGGCGCGTCTCGAGTTGGCGCGCGTGAAGATTGTCTTCCTCATCGAGTTTGTATTGGCGCTTCGCGAGGTCCGAGGCGAGATCGACGAGAGCGACGACGAGCCACGCGATCGCCGCGATGATGCACAGCCCGAGAACCTGTTCCGTCGGCTCCTTCGACCACGCGGGAAGCGAGGCGGCCGGCACGCCTGCGAGAATGGCGACGAGCGGGAAGATGAAGCGGCTCGGTCCGCGCATGCGCCGGACCACGGCCGCGAGGATGCCGTCCTGGTGGCGGAGCGCGAGCTTCGTGAGGATGATGAACGCGACGCGCTGCAACGCGAGCGCGATGATTGCGAAGAGAACGAGCAGGCCCACGGCGATCGCGCCGTCACGTTGGATCGGGGTCAGCACGCTTGCGAAACTGTTCATCCCTGAGCCCTACCGCGATGCGGGCCCGCCTTAACACATCTGCAAGAATGTTTCCCGATACGTAGCGCTTATTGTAAGATTGCGCACTTAATCGGAGCCGCCGACGACCGCTCGCGTGGGAAACGCGACGCCGGAATCGATGTCGTTCGGCGTGATCGCGTGCGGGTAGCCGACCTTGATCGTGCCGCTTGCGTTCCACGCATCGACGACGAGATCGCGCATTTCCGCGGCGCCATCCGCCAAGCGAGCGTCCGTGAAGTCGATCGCTTCCGGCGTGTCGTTCGCAAACGCTCCGCGCTTGTCGAGCTCGTAGAGCGGTGCGACGTGCGAAGCCGTCGCGGCAAGATACGAACCGACGAGCGTCGCGATCGGCGCGCTCGACGTCTGCGGGGGTGCCATGTGCGCGACGACGGCATCGTACGTTGCGTGCTTGCGCACGAATCCCGATTCGAAATCGGCATGCAGCGTCTTCGATTCCGAATAGCCGTTGGGATTCGGATAGTCGCCCCAACCGTTAAAGTGCACGGTGACGTGGAGCGGCTGGCTCGCGTCTCCGACGTAGTGGCTCCAAACGCCGATATCGCGGATCGTCAACGTTTCGCGCAGCGCGCGATCCTTCGCAAACCACGCGCGATCGTCGGCATTCGGCGATTTGTTCGCGCCCGCGTCGTCGACGCGCCAGAGCGCGAAGTCTTTCGCGATCTGTTCCCAGCCGTCGATGAGCGAGTACGGCAGATAGCCCGCCTTATATTCATCCGAGCCTGCGCGCCGCAAAGTTGTGTCGTACGCCTCGCGCGTCTTCGGCAGATCCGTGAGGTCGATCCCGAAGATCGTGCCGTCGTCGCCGATATCTGCGTAGTGGCCGGGATCGAGATCGCGATCGTGCGTATAGCCGGCGTCCTTCGAGCGATCGAGCTCCGGTCCGAGCGCCGCGATCTCATCGATCGCTGCGTCGGTGCGCACGAAATTCGGCAGAAACGTTGGGAACGAGCTGGCGCCGGCGCGCGAGATGAGCGTGTGCCCGGTAAGTCCCCACGCGAATGCCGGCGTTGCAAAAGCGCATGAGATTAAGAGTAACGTTAAGAGCGAGACGATGTGCTTGCGCATGATGCGCGTGGGTTACGTCTTACGCGCGATGCGCTCCCGCAATTCCGCGACGAACTCATCCACGCCGATCGAGGGCCGCTTCTCGTCGCGGCCGCGTTCGTTCGGTGCGACCGTCCCAGCCTCGACTTCGGTTTTGCCGGTTACGAGAATATACGGAACTTTCTGGGTCTTCCAATGCCGGATCTTATAGCCGAGCTTTTCGTTCGACGTGTCGACTTCCGCGCGGAATCCCTCGGCGCGCAAACGATCGCGCACCGACGTCGCATATTCGAGTTGGTGTTCCGAGATCGGAGCGATGACCGCTTGCACCGGCGCGAGCCATGCGGGGAACGCACCACCGTAGTGCTCGATGAGCACGCCGAAGAAGCGCTCGAGCGAGCCCGCGAGCGCGCGATGGATCATCACCGGCGTGTGATCGGCGCCGTCGGAGCCGCGATACGTCAGGTCGAAGCGCTTGGGGAGCACGAAATCGACCTGCACGGTGCCGAGTTGCCAGGTGCGACCGATCGCGTCGTGCACGTTGATATCGAGCTTCGGACCGTAGAACGCGCCCCCGTCTTCGTCGACCGAATACGGAAGGCCGCGCGATGCGAGTGCATCGCGAATCGCGTTCTCGGCGATCTCGTCGGTATCGGCGCGAAGATGCTCTTCACGTCGCGAGAGCACGTATTCGACACGCCCGAACAGATCGAAGACGAGATCGTCGCCTGCACGGAGTTCGCGCAGTCCGTGCTCACGACCTTCGGCTTCTCGGAGTTCAAGATCGAGCTGAGCACATGGGATCCAAGCAAGCCCGCCGACTACACGGGGAGCGCCGA
>Ga0116226_10007129_pt1 | contig 10070 bp, 7 predicted proteins | sample S1TSphfallax_FD_89692 | JGI IMG/M metagenome (GOLD analysis project Ga0116226, IMG submission 89692) | Host-associated microbial communities from peat moss isolated from Minnesota, USA - S1T2_Fa - Sphagnum fallax MG | ecosystem: Host-associated > Plants > Peat moss > Unclassified | place: USA...
ACGCGTCCGACGAGGTCCTCGGGAATCACGCGCATGCGCCAGCCGACGATCTGACTGATCTCGAAGAGGACGCAAGCGTTCGTGATCGTGAGAAACGCGATCGCGACCCAGAGCGAATGCGTGATCATCACCGGAAGGAAGAAGAGTCCGTCGAGCGTCCACGAGACGAGCAGAATGCGGCCGAACGGCCACGACTTCGGCACGCGGCCCGCGATCGACGAGCCGACCACGGCGCCGATCGCACCGATGCCGAGCGCGATGCCGACCATTTGGTCGCTCGCGCCGAAATCGCGCTTGAGGTAGGGGATGAATACCGCGCCCGTCATCAAGCCGAAGAAGTTCATCGCGAGTTGCACGAACGAGAGCGCGCGGAGCGCCGGGTCGCGCCAAACGAACGCGAAGCCCATGCGCACGTCACGAAGAATCTGCCGGACCGTCGGAGGCCCGGTAGGTTCGAGCGGCCCGAGCGTTTCGATCGATGCGAGCGACGCTTGCGAAGCGCCGTACGTGAGCGCGTTGACGATGAGTGCGGGGAGCGGACCCACGAGCGCGAACAACGCGCCACCGACGGGAGGCAGGATCGTCTGCGCGCTCTGCTCGATGCTCGCGAGCGCCGCAACGGCTTGGGTGGCGCGTGCTTTCCCCACGAGATATGGGATCGAGGACGATTGGCCGCCCATGAAGACCGCCGCCGCGATCGAGATGATGGCGATGCCCACGTAAAGCCACGCGACCGTCAGCAAGCCGTGCGCGAACGTAAGCGCGAAGAGCCCGATCACGGAGAACCGGATGAAATCGCACGCGATCATCAGCGTGCGCCGGTCGAGTCGATCGGCGAGGGAGCCGCCCACGAGTCCGAAGATCGCGAACGGTCCGAGCTCGAGCGCGTACGTCACGCCCACGGAGAGCGCCGATCCCGTCAAATGATAGACGAGCAAGGGAATGGCGATAAGACGCAGGCCGTCGCCGACGTAACTAAACGCCTGCCCCGCGTAAAAAAGACGAAAAGAACGATTGCGAAAGACGCTCTCGATATGCGTCGCCATACAACCCGCTCACGTTCGCGCCGGCCATGCTCGATGCCCGCGCACGTTCGCAAGTAACGTGCGGCGTCGAGGTCGTAGGTAAAAGCATGGACGTTACCAAGCAGCGTGAGATTCCGTCGCCGGCGCTCCAGTGCGTCGCCTTCCGTGGAGGAAAGCGTTCGCATGCGATCCACGATCTGAATCTCGTGAGCGAGGCGATCCTCGAGAGCGGCCACCTCGTGTGGGTGGATCTCGTCAATCCGAGCCCGGCAGACTACGCGAAATTGCAGAGCGAGTTCGACTTACATCCGCTCGCGATCGAGGACGCGCAGACGGAGCACGAGCGGCCGAAGATCGAACAGTATCCGACCTATCTCTTCCTCATCGTGCAGCCGGCTTCGTGGACGGGCGATCGCCTCATCACGCACGAGCTCGCGATCTTCGCGGGGCACCGCTTTCTCGTGACTATCAGGCGAACGCCCGAATATGCGATCGACGAAACCGAGCGACGCTGGGACGTCCACGATGGCGAGCTTGGCGACGATGCGGGATTCTTGCTCTATACGTTGCTCGACACGATCGTCGACGGCTACTTCCCGATCGGCGATCGCCTCGAAGAGTGGATCGGCGACCTGCAAACAAATCTTTTCAGCGCCGAGGCGGATCCGAGGCAGCTCAACGACATGCTTCGCGAGATCTTCGAACTCAAACAGGACGTCCATCACGCGCGGCGCGCGGTCGTTCCGATGCGCGACATCTTGCAACCGCTCGTGCGCGGCGATCTCAAGATCTTTAAGGCCGACCGCGAGCGCTACTATCGTGACGTCTACGATCATGCGATTCGCGTGATCGATCAACTCGATTCGGCGCGCGACCTCGTGAACAGCGCGCTCGAAATCCACCTCTCGCTGGTTGCGAACCGTCAGAACGAGGTCTCGAAACAGCTCGCGATCATCGCGACGATCTTTCTTCCGCTCACGTACGTCACGGGATTCTTCGGCCAGAACTTCGGTTGGATGGTCAACGGGATCACGTCGCGCGGAACGTTTTTCTACCTCGGAATCGGCATCGAGATCGTGTGTCTCGTCGTATTGATCGCGTACTTCCGCATCAAGAAGTGGTTCTAGGCCAGCGCAAAGCGATCCACGCGATCGAGAGGGTGAGAACCGCTTCGACGGTCCCCAAGAAGATGTAGAATGCCCACGCGTGCGGGAGCGTTGCGAGGATGACGGCCGTATACAACAGTCCGAGCACGATATTCGCGTAGCGACTGATCGCCGGGGCGAGCAGGATGGATAATGCGACCATGACGCTCGGTATCGCCATGAGGAGCGCCGATGCGAAGAGGCCCCCTTGCGTTCCGAGAAATCCTGTGTTTCCGGCAGCGATGTCGCGCACCGTGCCAGGCTTGAATAGCGAGAAAAGATCGCCGTAGATATAGCAGAGCATCACCGCGGTCCAAAGCGCCGAGAGCTTGAACCGAACGGGAACCTTCACGTCTCTCAGCGTCGAGGCGGTTGGCTTGGACGTCTCCATGCCGTCAATGTAGGGGATGCGGGACGATTTGTTTCGCCAGGAGTCGGGTGAGCGCGTAGACGTGGCTCGTCGCCGGCGTCGGGATGTCGAGGCGCGCGCCGAGTTCGACGATCGAGCCGAGCAATGCCTCGATCTCCATGGGGCGGCCCGCTTCGAGATCTTGCAGCATCGAGGTCTTATGGGCACCAACGGCGCGCGCGCGATCGATGCGTTCGTCGACCGTCGCGGCGAGCGTCACGCCGAGGCGCGTGAGGATGGCGACGGATTCCGTCATCATCTCGCGTGCGAGGTTCGCGACGAGCGGATCGTCCGCCATGTCGACGAGCGTCGCGCGCGTGAGCGCGCTGATCGGATTGAACGACGTGTTGCCGAGGAGCTTGAGCCAGATTTCCGCGCGGATGTCGTTCGAGATGGGCGTATCGAGTCCACCGGCCTCGAAGGCGCGAGCGATCGTTGCGAGGCGCCCACTCGTCGTGCCGTCCGGTTCGCCGAGGAGAAAGCGCGTTACGCCGATGTGACGTACGACGCCGGGCGCTTCGAGTTCCGAGGCGGCGTAGGCGACGCTGCCGATGACGCGCTCCGGTGCGATCGCCGCCGCGATTCTTCCGCCTGGATCGACGCTTTCGAGCGTCATGCCATCGTACGGTCCACCGAGCCGCTCGAAATACCACCACGGCAAGCCGTTCTGGATGGAGATGACCGTCGTATCGTCGTGAAAGAGCGATGGGAGCGTGGTGGCGATGGCGCCGATCTGATGCGCTTTGAGTGTGAGGATTACCACGTCGACCGGGCCGATCGTCGTGAGCTCGTCGGTTGCGTTGAGGCGCGCCGTGAAGTCGCCGTGCTCGCTGTGGACGAGCACGCCGCGTGCTTGCATCGCGCGTAGGTGATCCCCGCGAGCGACGAGCGCGACGTTCGCGCCGCCGCGTGACAATGCGGCGCCGACGTATGCGCCGATCGCACCGGCCCCAACGACCGCCACCTTCATGGTCCGACAACTTCGAAACAAACGCCACCGTTCCGCGCTAGAGCCATTTGACAGCCCGTCAGACCCTATGGTAGGTTACAACTAATTAATTAGTTGTTGAGCCTGGTGGCGACCGAGGTCTGGTTTGTTGCGTCCTTTTGCACTCTTTCTCACGACGTCGGTTGCGACGATCGCCCTCGCCGGCACCGCGCCGACGGCGGCCGCCGACGCTGCGGCCGAAACCGCAGCGGCGATCGCCGTCCCGAAGGTCACGGCGGCCCCGCCGCTCGCGCCCGGCGAGCCGGCCGCCGCCGCGTGGTCGGGCGTCCCCGAAGAGACGTTGACGTGGGACGTGACGCACGGTCGCCATGCGACGGAAAGCACGACCGCGCGCGTCGCGAGCGACGGAACGTACCTCTACGTTCGTTTCGAAGCGAAGCAGCACGAGACGATCGACGCGTCGCAGCGCACGAACGACGTGGGCGGCGGTTCCGACGACGAAGTCTACGTGGATTTATGGCCGAACGGCGCGAACGGTTTCATGTACCAATTCATCGCAACGCCGATCGGAACGCACTACGAATCGTCGTCCGAAAACAACGCGTTCCAACCGACGTGGTATTCGAAGGGCGCGCTCGTCGACGGCGGCTACAACGTCGATATGAAGATTCCGCTCGCCGTGATCCGCGGGTCGCAGGCGGGCGGTGCGTGGCGGGCGCAACTCGTCCGCGTGGTGCACGCGACGGGCGAAGAACAGCTCTGGAGTTACGGCGACTCGCAAGTGAACCCCGACGATCTGTATTACTCCGGCACCTTTCACATGCCGATCGCCGATGTGTCGAGCCGCCCGCAACCGCGGCTCGCCGTCTACGGGCTCGGAGCCGCGGCTTCGCGCGATGCGGGCGGCTCGACGTCGCGAACCGGTGCCGACCTCTCGATTCCGATCACCGCGACGTCGTCGCTCTACGCCACGTTCCATCCGGATTTCTCGAACGTGGAGCTCGATCAGCAGTCGATCTCGCCGAGCGTTTTCCAACGGTACTATAGTGAAGTGCGCCCGTTCTTCACGCAGGGCGCTAATTTTTATAACAACCTCAATTGCGACTCGTGTCCCGGAATTACGGAACTCTACACGCCGGCGATTCCAACACCGCGCGACGGCTACGCGTTGGAAGGGCAACAGGGACCGCTCGGATTCGCGACGTTCGATGCCGTGGGTACGTCGCGTAACGACGTGGCGAGCGTCCTCGATTACACGAGCCCGAATCGCGAGTGGAACGCGTCGGTTCAGCGCGTCGCCGTCACCACGCCCGATCTCATCGACGACACGACGAGCAGCGGAATTTCCTGGAGCGATCGCAAGCATCTCTCCGCCTACTTCAACTACGGCAGCGATAGCGGGACGAACGTGCTCGATGGCAGCGACGCACAGCGCTACGATCTCGGCGGAGGCTGGGGCAGCCAAACCTTCGCGCTGTACGCCTCGACGCGCAAGGTGGGCGATTACTACAACCCGGTCGACGGTTTCGTCTCGCATCCGGGAATCGCCGGATGGTCGGCGTTCACGAATAAGATTTGGCTTCTCGATACCCATAGCGCGCTCGAGAGCATTTCGCTCGGCGGATTCATCGATCGCTATCAGGGATCGACCATGGGTCTGAATCAGACCGATAATGTCGCCGTGCTCGACGTGCTCACGCGAAGCCTCATCGACGTACAGGTCACGTCCGGGTCGAATTACCTGCGCCTTCCGAACGGTATCTTTTCCCCGGTCTCGCAGAACGGCGCCGGGATCGTATATCACAGCGGCTCCGCGCAGAACGCCGGGAATCTCGGCTCGCATGGCTCGTCGGCGACGCCGACCTCCATCTCCTATAACACGGGACGCTACGGCGACGGCCGCTTGGACTCGTGGCTGCGGAGCTCGACGATTCGTCTCGGCTTGAAGGGGACGATTACGGCCGAAGTCGACGATACGGCGCAATGGTTTTCAAGCGGGCCGAGCAACGTCCAGTGGTTCGAACGGCTCTCGTACGCATATCAACTCGGCCACGATTCGTCCTTCGCGATCGGCTTGCGCAAGGTGACGGGAACGCCGCCCTTGCCGAACGGCGGCGGCGATTGTATCGGAACGTGCACGAACGTGTCGTTCAACTACCATATCAAGACGCGCCATAGCGAGCTCTACGCGGGGTACGGCGACCCGAGCCAGCTCATGACCGTACCGCAGTTCATTTTGAAGTTTATCTATTACGTGGGTGCGGAAAAGGGGACGTAGCGAGCGACTGCGATCGAAACGAAACAATAACCGTTTCGCGAGCGTTTAGGCGCTGAGGTTCGGTAGACAGTGCTCTTTCGTAGTGTTTCGTCTCTAGTGGGTCTTTTGGCGCGCAGTATTATCGGCGTTGCCATGTTAGCGGCGTTCGCATCGATGGCAATTTGTGCCACGCCGGCAGCGGCGGCCGGCGAACGGCCCCCGGTTCTCTCGCCCGCCGACCAAGGCGCTCGCATCGACGATGTCTCGATCGAAACCTACGGCGTCACGAATGCGGAGGTCGTTCGGCGCTACCTCTCGCTCCACGCCGGCGACGTGTTAGACCAGCGTGCGGTCGACCGCGACTACGTCAATCTCGTGACGCTCGCGGGGTTGCGGACGCGTCTGGAAATCCATCGTACCCCCGGGGCGACCGGCGTTTCGCTCCACTGGATCGTGATGGGTAAGTGGTTCCAAGTCACCGATCATCCGTTCTATGGCGATCAGCCGCTCACGATTCCGATCGAAGGTTTCGGATGGGTGTTCACCTCGCATCCGCTCGATAGCCATGGCGCGACCATTTCGTCATACTCGCAAGTCGCGCTGCGTGCGCAACTCGCGCGTATCGTCTACACGAAGCCGCTGTGGGTCGATTCCACGTCGGGCAAAGAAGGCGACCTGATTCTGAACACGTACGGCGCACGCGGTGTGTTTCGTGCGACGGAACCGGTGGATCAGGACATCTACAGCTGGGGTACCGGCAACGAGATCGTCTATTTGGTGCACGGCACGAACGGCAATCAGATCGAGTTCGGCATTCGCAACACGCGCTCGACGAGCGCGAAGCCCACCTATATCACGGCGCCCTCGCTCGACGACACGTTTTACAAACCAGCTCGGACGACGACGCTCGAGGTCGGTACGTCACACCGCTGTCCTGTGCCGCCGACGGCGTGGTATCCGCCGCACTGCTACCTGCAATATCGCATCGAGGGCTCCGATTCGATCGGTGGTCTCGGTGCGACGTCGGAGTATCGCTCGATCCTCGTCGATGCCGCGCAATATAACCGGATCGGTTCTTCGACGCTCGTCTTTCATGGATCGGTCTCGCGAACGGGCGGTATTCTTCCGACGAGCACCCTGCTCTGCGCCTATACGTTCGGGTACGCCAAAGCCACATGCGGTACGGATGCGAATCTCATTCAAGCCGAATTCCGAATCGCGGACGGTCGGCCGGGCCCGCTCAAATTCGTCCTTTTCACGGAAACGGCGTCGAGCCGGATCCGCGGCGGCGATCAACCGTTCGCCCCATCGACGTTTCAGTGGCGCGCCGACTCCGGCGCCGGCGTGGTCTACAAAGGCTTCCGCTTCAACGTCGCATACGGCAGCCAAGGCGGCCGCATAACGTACGAGGTCATCGGCCAGCTCTTCTAATACGCGGCCGGAAGAATCGTCCCGCGGACTTCGCCAAAACCGACGCGTAGATCGCCGCGCGTGCACGATGCCGACATGATGACGGTGTCGCCGTCTTCGAGGAACGCGCGCTTCTCGCCGGTTGGCAGTTCCAGGGGGCGCTCGCCGCGCCACGTGAGTTCCATGATGCTGCCGAAGCTGCTGGGGTCCGTGCCCGAGATCGTGCCCGAGCCGTAGACATCGCCCGGACGAATCTGCGTGCCGTTCGCGGTTGCGTGCGCGAGTTGTTGCGCCATCGACCAGTACATCTTCGCGAAGGTTCCCTTCGAGATCGGCATCGGCGCGATGTCTTCCGCGCTCATGCGCGCGCTTTGCAGCGCGACCTCGAGATCGATGTCGAAGCTCCAGTCGGTTTTCGTTTGGAGATACGGGAGCGGGGGCGGTTCTTGGACGCGCGAGGGGACGCGAAACGGTTCGAGTGCTTCGAGCGGCACCACCCACGGAGCGATCGACGTCCCGAACGATTTCGCGAGGAACGGCCCGAGCGGTTGATATTCCCATCCTTGCACGTCGCGCGCGCTCCAGTCGTTGAGGAGCGCGCATCCGAAGATGTGGTCGCCCGCGTCCTCGATGTGGATCGGCACGCCATGTGCGTTTCCGGGTCCCGCGATGAACGCGAGCTCGAGTTCGAAATCGAGCGCACGCGTCGGCGCGAAGATCGGCAACGCCTGATCCGGAAGTTTCAGCTGTCCGTGCGGGCGCACGATCGGCGTTCCACTAACGACGATCGTGCTCGAGCGACCGTGATAGCCGATCGGAATCGAGCGAAAGTTGGGCGGTAACGGGTCTTCGTTCGGCCGCAACATCTTCCCGAAGTTCGTCGCGTGTTCGAGCGAGGAGAAGAAGTCGACGTAGTCGCTGGCGCCGACGGGACGATGCATGACGATCGTGTCGCGGTGGGCGATTGCCGTCGAGAGGACGATCGGGTCGCCGCGCAATTCGTGGTTCGAAACGTCCAGCAATTCTTTGATACGCGCGCGGACTGCGGACCACACGTCGCGCCCCGCGCCCGCGAATCGATCGAGCGTCGGCGTTGCGAAGAGGCCGATCGGATCCGTAACCACGCGATCGAAGAGGCCCGCGTGCGCGAGGACCGCAAGGTCGATCGCGTGATCGCCGATGGCGACCCCGACGCGCGGCGCTTCGGCGTCCTGCGAAAAGATGCCGTACGGAAGCGTCTCTTCCGTGAACGGTGATGTTGCGGGCACGTCGATCCAAATTGGCATCCCGGCCTCTTCACCGTCGGGGGACGATTTTGCTCGCGCTCTGGTGTATTTGGAGTGGGTGGAATCGGATGACCGCGCGGGGCTCGCGCTCCTGATGGAATTCGGTACGGATCGCATGCCGCACGGCAGCCGGCGAACGTTATACGAGCACCTCGTCGGGATGGCAACGATCGCAGCCGCGTGGGGACTGCCGCTGATCGTACGGCGGGCCGCGCTGTTTCATAGCATCTACGGCACGAGCGTGTATCGCGGCAGGGCGGCGGGGCGCGAGGCGCGTCGAACGATCGTGCGCGCGATCGGTGACGACGCAGAACGGCTCGCGTATGCGTTTGGGGATGTCGATCGTGCACGATTCCGCGACGCGATCGCATCGATGTCTTCGGCGCCAGATGCCTGCTCGTTGACGATGCGTTCGGGTGAGGTCGTGCATGTGAGCGCAGACGATGTCGAGGCGCTTACGTTGCTTGGGATCATCAACGAGGTCGAGCAGACCTGTGCGGAAGATGGCGGACCTGCGAGTTGGCGAGCGTGCTGCCCGTCGCTCGTATCCGCGCTCGCGCGGTGGAAAGCGATCGCGGTCCCGCGCGAGGTTCGCGCGTCGCTGGACGTGCCTCGCAATGAGGAGGACGCAGCGCTCGCGGAGTACCGAGCCGCGACACATCTGCTCGAGAAGGATGTCGAGGTCGACCGGGTCGCCGCAATGGCATTGTTACGCGGGGTCTCTGACTCGCCGACCTACGTCGCAGAGCCGATCGCCTGGCGCGCGTACCTTCACGCGCGTGCGGGCGACGCGCGGAGCGCACGTGACCTCGTAGACGAGGCTCGCGGGCGCTTCGAGACGTGGGGGACGCCTTGGGACAAGCGGCTCCCGCTGGCAACCTGGGTTGAGGAGCTCGACCGTATCGAAGCCGGCTCGCCTCCCGCGCAACTCGAGCGACTTTTGAGCCGAAGATGAAGTGTGCGCTTGCGGGGAGGGTGGGAAGCACGCCCCGCGAAACGGTCGGGTCGGCCTATCGCGCACGTTTCTCCGCGCGAGCGGCAATCGTTCCCGAATAGCTCAGTTGGTAGAGCAGCTGACTGTTAATCAGCGGGTCGTTGGTTCGAGTCCAACTTCGGGAGCCACGTAGACAAAGGCGCATCGTAACGATGGGCCTTTGTTGTTTTTCGGGCTCTCGCGTGAAACGCCACGTTTCGGCTCCTAGAAGACCGTCACTGGGATGACGATCGTGTGGCACGAGCGTGCCGGCTGCGGCGACGGAGAACGTGCCGCTTCCGGTCGGGGGTGACGACGACGTTCGCATTCGATGATTCGCCGTGAACGTTCAGTGGCAGAACGTGTGCGAGTTTGCGCGTTTAGGATTCGAGAACGAGATCTCCGCGCGCGATCGCATTCATGAGTTCATCGACGCACTCTTGGCGTTCGCGACCCTCGCGATCCATACTGCGGTCGATCCATTCGTCTGCCGACCGCACCTCGTGCGAGCGCACGTCGCGGATACGCGTCTCGCCCGTCAGGACGACCGACGAGACGTCGGGGTGAGCGGGCTCGTGTGCGTCCATCGCTATCAGAGCGGAATGCTGATGAAGAC
>Ga0116226_10007130_pt1 | contig 10069 bp, 3 predicted proteins | sample S1TSphfallax_FD_89692 | JGI IMG/M metagenome (GOLD analysis project Ga0116226, IMG submission 89692) | Host-associated microbial communities from peat moss isolated from Minnesota, USA - S1T2_Fa - Sphagnum fallax MG | ecosystem: Host-associated > Plants > Peat moss > Unclassified | place: USA...
AAGATTCCATGTCGAATAATGAAATATTCCCAAATATTTCAAAAGATTCTTTTTTTCATTCATGAAAATTTGTTCTTTGAAAAATCCATTTTATGAAAATTTCAATTTTTCTACAAATAATATAGTTAGTTTCGAAGCTGCAAGATACTGCAGTATACTACTTTTGTTTGAATGAAAGTTCTAAATAATATTAATACTTAGTTCAATCCACATTTGCACAGTGCCATAACAAGCATCTTAATTATGGGTCATTCTTGAAAAACCGTTCCCCAATTCAATATTCCACGTGATGCATTTTGTGTAATGTATCCTTATTCCTCAATTGGACACATTTCCAAGTCTATAAGTTTCAGTAGATTAATAACGTCTACGTTTTAGTTTAGATTTCGGAAGTCAGGGTTAGGGTTTTGCGAGAGAGACGCTTGCCTCTTCGGCTTCTGCCGGCCATGGTGGGCGAGGGATCAATGATCTTCCAAGCTTTTTACTGCAAATGTGGCCGGCGAGCAAGCAAGCGAACAATGACCACTCAACAAATGAGTGCAAATTTCGCCGACGGCACAGAACCATGAAAAATTATACGGACTATTTTTTAATAGATAGTAATGTTTTTTGGCAAATGTGCATCTGTGCATGTTCTTGGATTTCCATGTACAAAGAATTGTCAGTTTGTTGCCATGCACTAAATTGCATGCATGCCAGGGGATGATGCTGATGCACTTTGGTATGCGACTTGAAAGGAGATCCGAACGTCGACAAATGTGGACGGGTTAATCGTGTGTGAGAGTTTCTGAGGAACTTGGCCGAAGCAATCAGTTTTGTTTGGCGTTTTGTTTCTGTTGGAAGTCGAAGGTTACAAATAATCTCGAAATTCTTCGCAAAGTCATTCTATAAGTTTGTCCATATGCCAGTTCGTAATGAGCACTAAGTTTCTTGCCGAAAATTTAAAGCAAAATTTGAGATGAGAAAACTCAAATTGACATCTCTGTTGACTGTTTTCTTCGGGGATCCGATTCTGCAGCAAAACCACAGGAAGAAACAGACCACGGAATATTGATATCAAGTGGACGTCAATGTTCCAGCTGCAAAGTTGTTTTTGATAATAGAGCAGTTGATGGATCCGATCTCCTTCCACAACGCGTCTCAATGCGTTGGTATTTCAACTTTTGTGACAAGTCATTGTGGTTGCTGGAACCCCGGCTGTTAAGGAGTGAGGTGTGTCCAGAAAACTGGTGCTGGTGAAAGAGGAGAATGTGGGAGAGACTCATGTGGAGGGGACTTTTCAGGGTGGATCTACAATACAGATTACCAATGAGGGTGGCATCACAGACATAGCTACAGTATCGAATTGGTCGCAAATGTGCATGCTGCTGTTTCTCTCGAACTTAAACCATGTTGTTAGGGAGCCCAAGTACCGGTACGCACCACCTTGGAAGGATGGCTATTCAGGCGTGAAACCGCTTTAAGTCTGCTAGCACCTTTGTCGCTAAATGTGTTCTGAAAACTTATGCATTCCAGGAGACTACTGTGTTGTGAGATTGCATATTACATTGAGAAAGGATGGCATTGCTTTTGTATCTGCCTCAATCAGTACATGTATTGGACAGAGTTGGTAATCTGCATCTCTGTTCTTAGTCCGCACCTGGATGTTGCTAGAAATCTTAGTCACTGCAGCAGCTGAATGTGCCACTGTCCCTTCACCTATTCATGGGCAGTGCTCGTTAGTGCCTTTATTACAACTGCTTGTGGAGATCAACAATGTTTCTGCTCTGAAGTACCTGGAACGTTTTTACTGATACTCAAAATGGTGAACAGTTAACCACATGTGATGAAAACCTCCAGAACCAGTGATGTTTGCTCACAGAGAGACAGCACAAGAGATGTGCAGAATCTTGAAAGGTTAAGAAATTCATGCTTTCCAAGAATGGAGGAGCAAACTCTGTGCAATGCCAGGAGACCTCAAGTCAATGCAAAGATGACACAGCGAGTCATCAACAATAATCGGTGTACCTGCAGTGGCTTACAGGTTACATATTCGCATGCTGTTCAAAGTAGGTTCAAGTGCATGAACTTTTCTGCCAGACCTGCACCAGACATCAAATCACATCTCTAACTTCATATTTTGATCAATTTATGTGATTTGTGTTTTGTTGATCTTCTAGAATGCTGGGAGACAAAGCAGACAAATCTCTCAGTGTAGTTCAAAGAGCAAGACTGGCAGGGCTCCAAAGAAATGCACATGTGCCTTAAATCAGAATGGTGCATGTTTGTCATCATCAAGTGCTCCAACTGCACAAGGGAATTTTGCTTTATCGAGGCACACAAGGCAGCTCCTCCAAGGAATTGAGGTACCTTTGCACCAGTCACCAGACAATATTCTTCATGGATGCAATTAAGAAAATTTGTCTTGAAAATTTTGTCTGGATACAAGCTGTGGTGTCACAGGGGTCCATGAGAATCGCATGGAGAGAGGAAGATGGGTGTGTTTATCAGTTTGTCTTTCTGCAAGATATATACTTGTGAGTCTTTGCTTGCCACAGCTGAGAAACAACATTTCATAGATTGCTTAAACCACTGAGAGAACTGCCAACAGAAAAGTATAAGAAGATGAATCCTGTTGCTTCTGATGCATGGCCGCATTTGCAAAGGTGACATAGACATCTGTAAGGATAGAACTAATTACCAAGTTCCTATCTTCATAGAGGGTCCCTTGCTGTTTTCTTCTCTTCTTTTGTCAGCGGTCATTTGTGGAATGAAGAGGGAACCACATAACCAGCTATTGTGAATTTGCAGGCACATGCTAGTCACTGGAATGATGCTTATGACAGCAGACTTTGCAACCACATACATCATCCCAAAAGTGCAATTGATCCCAATGGTGACAAAGGAGATGGTAGGACAGCCATGTCCAAGAAACAGGAGCGAGAATTTGCAAAGGTTGATGTTGATCAAGCATGCATGTATAGGAATGAGCTTGAAGAGGTTCATCTACAACTGCTGAGACATGGAGAGCCAATGTCTTGGTGGCATGAGGATGTGGAAACAGCTCATCCTAAAAAAATGATGAAACAGCTTTTGCTGGAGACTGTTACATTTCCATATGTGAACTGCATGAGACAACCTCAGGATGAGAAAGGAACGGAGGGAACTGTTAAGGTTGGACAGGAAACACTGAGGAATTCAATTCATGTAGAGATGGACGTGCACAACAAAGTTAAGCTGGGACAAGAGCTGGTGGAAGAAGAGGTTCACCAACAGTTGAGACTGCAAGAGGGTTTGGCACTGGGACGAGATTTATGTTTTACACTGGCCGATAAAGAGGGTGAAAGTGAGGGAACCATGGAGATCTCAATATCTGATGTAGAGGAAGTAGAAACAGATGGAGAGGCTGAGAGATATGAAACCCTGATGCAGAGCCAAGTGATGTCAATTGAGAAGGAGACTCAAGGTTTGAACAAGGACAGAAGTCCTCAAAATGAAGAAAAGAGTTTGCAAAAAGGACAATTGGTGAAGATAGAAGCAGTTGAAGTTAGTCAACTCCAAAATGGAAGGGGAAGAAAACAAACATCAAGAGAAATATATGACAAGTTAACTAAAATGGAAGAAGAGTTGTGGCAAGGAATAATGGTGTTAAAAGGAGGGATCCTGGATGCTGCAAAAGTATTAAGTGATGCAGTGGGAGGATTCCAAGACCTTGAAAACAAATGTAAGGAACGTACACATTCAAGGAACCAAAGTCATGATTTGCTGTCCAGGAAGGTAGTGGAAAAAGGTTTTGAAGATTCAACAAAAATGGAAGAACCTATGAGAATAGAATTTGTGAAAGGCAAAATCAGCAAAGAGGAAAAACAGAAACAGAAACTACATCATGAGGCTAGGATACAAGAAGATATGGGGAGAGAGGCCTTTGTATGGAATGAATCTCTGGAAGAGTTTCAGTTACAAGTGCTAAGGTCAAAAGTAGAAGTATTGGAGATGACAGTTGAGGATGCTCAGAATTTCAAAGATACAAGAGGACAAAATATTTACTTGCAAGAAGCATCAACTACAGAATGCCAACAATCTGTACTAGACACAACAATAGAAGATGGACAAAGTCATAATGCAGCAATTCTCAGTCAAAAGTCTTTAAGGAAGGACAAAGCACTGGCTAATCTAGAGGACAAAGGAAAAGGACTAGTAGTTTCAGAGCAGAAGATTGACAAAGAATTGACACTGCACACACTTGATCCATTGGCAAATGAGGGAACTTCAGATCTAGAAGTAAGTTATTCAGCAGTGATGACAATAAAGATGCTAGATAGGACTGGGAAAATTGATGAGATGTTTCTAACAGAAGAGCCCTTGCAGGGAGCAGAATCACAAGGAATTGGACAAGAAAGAGGGTACATGATACAGAAGGCACAAGAAATCAGGAAAAGACAAGAGTTTTTCAAAACACAAGAACTCCCAGAAATGGAAGGGCAACAAGGAAGTGCAATAATGGTGTTAATACATAAGCAGGAAGGAACTGAAATAAGAGAAGAACAACACCTTATGCAGCAAATGGTCAGCAGACTAATAAAGGAGGACTATGGAGAGAAAGTGGAAGGCACTAGTAGTGGTGGTGATGAATATAGAGAAAAGATCCTGAGGAGAGAGGCACAGGGAGAGTCTATCACATTGCAAGAAAATGGATTGATGATCCTAGGAATTGCAAGAGAAACATCAGAGTGGGAGTCCATGAGCTCACACAAGAGCACAACAAAGGTGCATATGGAAAAGGTGAAAATGACCAAGACATTTGACAATGAATCAAATGATGAAGCTAGACTGGCAAAAGAAAGGACCTGCTTCTCTAGGAAAGACACATGGAAAGAGTCTGGAGAACTTGATGATGCTTCCAATAGGGGAGATCGATATTTGGGGCCACAGGGGTCAGTGGACTTTCTGGGAAAAGAAGATTTGGGGCAAAATTTAAAACTAGCAACCATGAAGGTCATCGACAAGACAGTGGTGATGATAGAGAAGTTTGTTGAGATTAGTATAAATAAACTCTTAAGAAAGAGCATACATGAAGAGGTTACAAAGTCACTGGATGTGGGCAGAACTGAGCTTTGGAATGAGAGGGTTGAAGAGACTGGAAAGACAAGAGATCCTTCCCTCCACCGAGAAGTCCCCAGGCATAGACATGAGGAGGTAGCTGAAAGAGAAGAGGTGAGAAGCCAGAGAAGAGAGGGATTGCTACAGAAGGGCAAAGAAGTGCAGATGAGAGAAGAAGCAGCTTTCGCACATCAACTTGTCTGCAAAAGAATAGAGGAGGAATTCGGAGAGAACTCTAGTAGTGTAGAGTGTTTGTCTAGAGAACGATCCCTCAGGAAAAGGGCGGAGAAAGAGGAGTTAAAAATAGGATTGGTTGTGTTGACTCAAAAGGTGGGAGAGCACAGTAAAGGAGATGGTGAATTCTTTGCCCAAGGATATGCAAGAGAAAAGTTGCAGGAGGAATCTAGAAGGCCACAAGGGCTCGCAACAGAGATGCAGACACAAAAGTTGGAATCAACCAAGTCCATTGACAGTGCAGCACTTGAGGAAGGGGTGTCAAGAAGATGGGTATGTCATGAGGTTAGGCAGTCACAAGAAAGAATCAGGTCCTCTTGGAAAGAAAAATGGAAAGAGACTGCAGAACTTGAGGATGCTTCCATTAGTGGAGAGCAATGCATGATCCAACAGTTGTTAATGGCCCTAGCTGGAAGAGACACAGAGGTAAGGCAGAACCTTAGACTTGCAAACACTGAGATCGCCAACAAAGCAGTGTTGTGGATTGGGAATGTGGGAGAGACAAGCAGAAATGAATTCTCAATGGAGGGCATACAGAAAGAGCTTAGAAAGTCAGCAGACACAGGCAAGACTGGCACTTGGAATGAGAAGATCTTAGAGACTAAAAACATAGAAGATTCTTCCCTAAGCCAAGCAGTCTCAAGCCAACGGGTTAAGGTGACTGGAAAAGAAGAGGAGAGATGGCAGAGAACTGATTTCTTATCCAAAGATGCCATGGAGGTGATCAAGGTGTTGAGAGAGACAGTGGAAAAGAGCACTAGAAATACTTTGGTCCTTTGTGAACATTTACCAGCATGGAGGGCAAAGTCGTCATGGAAAGCAGCCAATAGACAAAAGGTTGGGGATGAAGAGGAGGGTGTTCAGGGGCAGATTCAGGCATAGTAACACTGACCATATCTTTTTGTCTACTACTGTCTACACTACCATGACTGACTAAGCTACTACAGAAAATGTTTTTCTCTTCATACTTGAAAGAGTATTGGAAGTGCATCTTGGGAACTACATATAGGTGGCAATCTGTATGTGGTCATCTTCTAGTGCCTCTGACTAAGGCTAGCATTGCATGTTTTGACTGTTCAAATGTTAAGGAATCCTGGAACCGCATCTTGGGAACTGTATCAGTGAGTTGAACAATCATACACAGTCATGTTCACCAATTAACAAAGTGAAAGGTTAACATCGGATAGATGGTGCTTTTGTCTAATTATTTGGGTTGATAAGGTGCAGGGAGTACTGCATAGCAACAAAGAGCTGCCCCATAGTTCTACAGACCAAATTGAACATTCAGAAATGATGCAGCAAGTAACACAAGAAGGGCAGAAAGGGGAACAGGTGTTTCTGAGGACCAAATGGGTTGAAATTGCAGAGAAAGTACAACAGAGAATCCATGTGGAGGAAGCAATCTTAGTCAGGTCACAATGTTTTACTTAGCAGATTTTCACTTTCATAGATGACCTTAATTGGGTGAAGAGGATGCCTCTAAATGTGAGACTTTTCTATATAGGAAGAGGGAGGCAAAGTTGTCACTACAGTTGTAAATTCATGCACTGGGCCTTATCTTTGGTTACATCTATCTGAATACACATATTTGATTTCTGGGAACTGACAACTGTAGCATGAGTTTCCTTCATGTCAGTGTTTTGTGCACCATGAACATCAATCAAGAAACAGGGTTCATCTGTACACATACTGTGGCACAGACAGAAGGGAGTATGTGTCTGGTGGAGTCTGGTTAATGTGTATTCAATGGACTAAAAGAAACACAACCAACTGTCATGCAGGGTATCAAGAGCACAGATACTTGTGCAACCCAAAGATGTTGTAGATTTTTCTTTTGCAGAGCATGAAGTCAAGTCAAGTGATCAACAAGAAGGAATAATGCAGGTATGGTGATATGGATCCCCCTCCAGATTTCTTCAATTCATAAATGTGAGGTTAGCAACTTCTTGCTCTGAAAAATATTGAATGCTGTGTGTCTTTTAACTTCAGAGTAAGAATATGATATGTATGTTCAATACCACTGTCAAAGGTGTTCAAACAATGTGGATGACTGTTGTTATGATTCAAACTGCTCCTCAGTTTTTGGATTTGTCTGTGTTTTTAGGTTGGGTTTCCTCTTCTTCATGTTTGCTGATATGTTGCTGATTATTGTCAGATCTGAAATCTCTATAACCTTATTATCAGGTCATCTCTCAATTCTATTCACATTGAGTTGGATCATTAGTATGGAGAAGTTCTCTGTACTTATGAAAGACATGCTGTAACTTCACAGCAAGAATATGGTGAGTTGAATGATGTTGTGTCTTTATCAGGAGGACCAAGGTTCCATGGCAACTAAGCAGCAGGTTACAAATCCTAGAAATGTCAATTGTGGTATGAGCCCCTGCACTTCTGAGAGGCTTCCTCTGTTGAAAACCTCTGGAAAGAGTGTGCAATTACAAGAGCAATGGGAAATTTTAGGGAGACTTGATGACAAGGGCATCCAATTGAAGGTGGAGAAAATACCACAAAATGAAGACAAAAATATCCAGTGCTTATACAGTCTTGTTGATTCATCTGAGGCCATGCAAGCTTGCCTGTGGGAAGAACCAGAGCACCAAGATGATAACTCTGCTCATCTTAATGAGACAAAGTCAGTGAAGACTGAACAACTGGCCTTTGCATTAGAATGGATGATGACAAAAGAGGACAACGTGCGGTGTTCAACAGATACAGTTCATAACTACCAGACACAAGGTGCGATATATTATTCTAATTTGTTTTTAGGGCATGTTCCCTAATCTTTGCACAGGTTCTTTCATCATGTAACTATTATGTGGGCTGAATGGGCTGGAATTCAAGTATACAACTTCATCTGAATATGTAAATCTTATTTGGAAGTGTTACTGGCTTTCATGATGGGCATAGAGGTTATTGAGACACCTGGACATTGCGAGGCAGTAGGGGAAGATTGTTCAACTGATTTCTCCATGAGGTCCAAACAGGTTAAAAGTGAGTGCTCAGTGGATCTCCAACCTAGCTTTGAGAGAGTTACAAATTCCTCTCAAGTTGCTTTCTCAGTGCTTGATGAGCATGAGATCAAAGGGGCCTTTGCACTGCCCAGGAACAAGTTAAAGAAACAGTTCCTTAGGCAGGTTCAGCAAAGTTTGATCAAGGTGCGACAGACTATGCCATTGTCATGTATTTGGCATGAAGACTCTGATAGGTATGATACAGTGCAAACAACTGCTGCTGAGCACGTCTGTCAAGAATGCAACAAAACACTCACAACACACATTTGTGAGCCAAGCTGTGTAGATTATGCTTCAGAAAAGGTTCAAGATTTCAAAGGAGCTCAGGATACAGAAGAGGATCAGCATCAAAAAGGTGCACAATATCTTGAGGAGACAAGGGTTGCAGAGCTTGTAAGACTTCCTAGAGGACAGCGACCAAAAAGTTCATGGTGCTGGATGGTAAAACGTGAAATGAGGGAGAAGTTGTTTGTCAACCCATGTTTAAGAAAGAGGAAGAATTTCCATGGAAGGTCCTCAAGACCTAGATCCTCTCCTAGTTCTCAAGAAATTGCAACAGAAAGAATGGTTGCTGATAGAGAACCTGAATTGTGTCTGCCTCTATTGACCTATAGCATTGTGGACCACAAGACAACAAGTCTTTGTGATGAGGTTGAGAGAAGTCTGCATGAAAAGAGAATGGACAAGACTCTGCTGCAGTCACACAAGAATCAGGAAGCCACTGCAGCCCACAAGGGATCTCTGGGCAGTCTTGTATCTGGAATATCTTCTGGGAAGAAACTTGGAACAGTTCAGAAGAAATCTGATACAGGTCACATATGTGACATAGCTTCTGGATCAAAACAGAAGAAGATTTGGAAGGCTGGCACAACTTGGAAGGAATCTATTACAGCTCTTTTCTCTAGAATAGGCTTTAGAGAAGAAGAGAAGAAGAATCTTTGGAAGAAAATCGGATGTGCCTGGCCCTGTCAGAAATTTGAGATAATGAAGGGCAGCAAGGACAAACTTCCAGAGGAGAAATCTAAAAAGCAACAAAGAATATCACATGTTGATACTCAGAACTCTGAAACAGTTCTAAAGCTTTTGTCAGCAGGCTCAGGACAAGTGTCCTTTCACAGCTGGAAAAAGTTTAGACCAAAAACTAAGGGCAAGTTTGAGCAGCCTCCAGGGAAGCAATTGTCAGACTGCCATCAAAGTCTTGGTATAAAGTCCTTGAGGGTCAGTTTGAAGATGTTAAAGACATCAGCACTAGGTGAATCATTGTTGCAGGAATGGTTTGCAAAACATTGCAAGTACAAGCATTCCCATGGAATCCAACAGAATCCAGAAGGCAATGATGATGGCAGAAGCAATGATCCAGCAGATTTACAAGAAAGCAACAGTTATTGGACTCTAATATCAACTCCAAGAGACAGACACATCTTACAGCCAGCATTACATGGAATACTGGAGGCACCAAAAACCCTGGTACAATGGACCTTTTGGGGTGTGAAGCACGTCCTCAAGTGGTTGTCTCTGCACGAGGGGCAAACAACAGGGGAGGAAATGTGCAGGAGGAATGTGCAGAGAAGTCGTGGGAACCCTTTTCAAGCTGCTGTCACAATATCCTTAGGAAGTTGGATGCAACAAAAGTCTAATGCTTCAATTGTGCATTGTGACATGTATCATGTAGGAAGTGCTAGAGACTCCTTGGATGATCAATTTTGTCCTAATTATCCTATCTGCAGAAAGCTCACTGCCCATAG
>Ga0116226_10007131_pt1 | contig 10069 bp, 5 predicted proteins | sample S1TSphfallax_FD_89692 | JGI IMG/M metagenome (GOLD analysis project Ga0116226, IMG submission 89692) | Host-associated microbial communities from peat moss isolated from Minnesota, USA - S1T2_Fa - Sphagnum fallax MG | ecosystem: Host-associated > Plants > Peat moss > Unclassified | place: USA...
ATTTTTTTTTTATATATTCAATGAAGAGGAGCTTCTTTTTCTCTTCGCATTACCTATTTGTCTATTTAAGAGTGTGACATGAAGAAATAATAAGAGCTAATGGAGTGTGAAAGCCGTCTAAGATGGATAGGAACTATCATATTTTCTTTTTTTTTTCTTCGTTAAACAGAGGATGTTTGCTGCGTGCATGACACGCTTATTCTTTCTTATTACACCATCCCCGGATTTCTAGTTTCGTTTATATAATTGATATTGTCACACACATACACACTTACAAGTATACCCTATTGTTTTTAGAACTATTAATAATTCTATGTAACTGTTTCTTACTCCCTAGATTTTATGATTGCTGAAAATTTGTTCTCTCTGTCTCTCTTTTTTTTGCAACTAATAATATGTTCAAACATACATACTTAGAAAAAGAAAAAAAAACGAGTTAAGCATAAGCAACAATTACAAATATACTATTATAGATGAATAAATTTTTCGATATATTGACAAGACTATGCTTACTTACCCTATTATACAATGTCTTTTGTATTTTTCTCTTGTTTAATCAAATGAATAGATGAATGAATGATTTTATATATGATTATTATCGTTGGTGATTGTTGTTGAAAAATAATTTTGCGTCTATTTTTTTTTCTTCTATGTCTTGTTGTTTTTTTTTATACTTTATGAATCGAATGTCAATAGAATACACAAAGAAAAATGATTACTATCAATAATATAGTGATGCATGTACATGCAATGGTGGATACACCTAGATCCGATGATTATATATGTATATGAGTAGTCGTTCTTCCTTCTTTTCTCCTTTTTTTTTCTATTAAGAATCTATTGTTCGAAGTATATAACGAGCGCGCAATACGCCAACGACGCGCAAGACTTGTATTTTACCTCTACTGACACAATACACTCCTTTCTTTCTTTCTTTCTTTCTTTACGCTCGACTTCACATCATCATCATCTATATTCAATTGCGTCGCAATGAATGTATACATGTATATACTCAACACAATACATATCATCGTTATGATTTTGTATATGAGACAAACTAAAGATTGATAAACTATACTACTTACATATTCATTCATTTACTTGACAGATGTATTTCGGATTGTTTCTTAAGTTGAAGAATGATACTTTATTCTTCTTTTTTTTCCTTCTTCTTCGAGTTAGTGCAACATAAACAATAGATAGATAGACAACGATCCCCTATTCGTCGAGATTTGACGCATTATTAAATCTTTCTTGTCATCAGGTGTCATGAAGAAATAGAAATGAAGAAAAGTATTTTTTTATTAAAAAGATAAACGGAGAAAAGAAAAAGATAGATCACCTCATCATCGTTAATGATATATATATATATATATACGTATATGTATGTAACAGTCAATTTTAATCGGCCTTTACCTTTACTATGATTTGTACATTATTGATTTCATTTTTTTTTCTCTTACTTTTCAGTGATAAGTGTTAATGTGTGACAGGTTCAAGGGTATAAATCTGGATGAGAATATGTCAATCGTTGAGTAACTTGTCATTACAACAATTCACCTATTCTTTATTCTAGTATTCATTGTACTCATCTCCTTTCTTTTGTGGTTGCTTTATTTACTTCTTTTCTGGATAAATCTGAACATACAAAAGAAAAAATTCAGAAGATTTTTTTTTTCTTATCCGTAGTCATTATCCACTGACGGAAAGATAGACATACTATGTCATAAAATATATGGTTTCGTAGTTTGTTATCATTCACTAATATTTTATTATTTTTTTTCTTCTCCTCTTGTTTACTTCCGATAGAGACAATTTTCGCCAAAATGAAAAAAAAACATAAGCAAAATAAAATATAAATGGTAGAAGATTATGGGCACGTAAGTAGATGTGACAATACACATTCGCTTGAAAAGATTTTCAATGATACAATAGAGCGAACAAGCAAGAAAAGTACGATTGTACAATATCGTATATATATATGTATTGTCAGTTGCTAAAAGAATGAATGGAACCATTGATTTCAAGGTAAACGAGCGCGTGCGCTCGAATGATTAAGAGAGAAAGAATAAACGATTATCGAACATTAGCTTAAAGCAGTTTTTCGAACGAATAGGCGGAGAAGATGGTTAAACTAATTTAGTTTATATAATATCATATCTTAATTCTTTTCTTAACGTACTCATCAGAACTATTACTCTCAATGATATAGTGCTAATTTTTTTCTTTGCTTGGTTGACTATATCTGGCGATGAAATGAATACTTTCACCCGTTTACTCAAGGACAATACAATATAGATTGAAGAAAGACAGAGAAAAAAAAATGCAAAGCAATGAAAACAAAGATGTGTTGATGAGTTAATTACTGTTGAATATTTTCTATTTCAATAATAACGACAAACACAAAACCGAAGGATATTTATATATATATATATATATATATATACAAAGAAAAAGAAAAACTATTGTTGATATCATCATTTACATATATAAAGAAATAAAACAGGAAGCATTTACCTGTCTCAATATGAGTTCAAATCAGAAATAAATTAGCATTTATTGTATAAGTAATAAAAATTCTATTGACCTTTTTTTTTTGTAATATTGCAAAGCCTTAATGTACACAGTATAACGATACAATGCGAAGCCAAACAACAGAAGCATATAATAGCAATGAATGTTTAAATATTGTTGATGTTGCCTTATTACATGCACTTATTGCAAGAATAACAATATTGAGAAGGCTAAAGGTTCTGTTAACATGATCAAGACATTAATCGTCATAAATGAATAATAATATGAAGAAGAAGAAGAAAAAAAAATCAGATTTTTCAAAAGTGATATCAGAAAAAGGTCAAATGCCAATATATTTATATGTACGTAGAGTATAAAATCCCTCCTTTATACAAATAATAAAAGACAACTATATGATGGATATATATATATAAAGAATTATCATCTATCTCTTCAATATTTCAACTATGCCATCATGATCAATCATATATGTTATTGGACAACGACAAGAAAGATGACATAGCTTTGTCTTTATCATGAACTAACTTTTTTTTTCTTTTTTCGATTGATGATATTTGTTCTAGTATATAGAACGGTGTGTATTGTCGACAAGTAAGGACAAGATGGACGCGTATATATACAGACATAGACTATCATTTATCTCATATCGATACTAGATGAATGTCAAGAAATCTATATAGAAAAATGATGATAGTAGTCAATTAATCTAATACGAGATTACAGTAAAACAACTTGTTCTTTATTGTCTATCAATAAGCCTACAGAAGATTAATCTTAAGACAGCAAACTAAAAACGAACGATAGCATTCACAAATATGTAATACTTTAAAGAAAAATTCAATCATGTCACTCATGCATTTCTAATTTCAATAATAATTTCTAAGATATGCACGAACTCACATCGACATCAGTTGAGCAACATTGCATCTCATTGGATATAGATGATCCTATTACAACAAAAGATTCTGTATATAAAATAGTAAATCTATCATTAGATATACATGTTTGTGATAATTTTAATAGTCCTCACACGTCCTATTCATTAACTACTACATATAGACATATATACGTCTATAAATTCTCTTGTACTATTATGAAAGGGAGAAGTGTGCATGTATATATTTCTTGCTCTCTTTCATTCTTAGTTTTTATTCCCTTCTTTTCATTGTTAATCGCTGTAGTACGTGCCTGAAAAATGAAAGTGATTGCATCAATACACGATACCCATTCATTCATCGTCAACAGTACCAATCACAGATCATAATATTTGTTCGAGCACATAACACATACTTACATATGAGATATTGATCGTTATCGAGTCCGATTTCGTTAGAGCTACATTTGCCAAGCAAAAAACCACTGCTATCAGCATAAACAACAACACTACTGTGCTGTTATTGTTAAGAATATCTTTTATCCTCGCCTCTCTCTTTTTCTTTCTAAGTATTTGTTGTAATATAATCTGTACAGCGTCTGTTTGCTTGTCCTTCTCTCACTCTAAGCTTATTGATACGCATTAAGACGCGCGCGCACACGCATATTTCTATATACGTACAAGTAAAAATCGACTGACTAACTATTAATACTATTGTAGTTCAATGACAAGAACTAACTATAGGATATCTATCCATTAAGTAATATAACTTTCATCGGAAATTCTTATTTCTATTATCATTTTTGACAATGATGATAATGGCAAAGAAAAAGACGACCTGTTATCATTCATGCAAAGAATACATAAAACTAGCAAATGACATGAAAAATATCATTAGCAGAATATACAGACTATTCAAAATGCGAAATAATAAAGAATTATTATTTCCGTTAAACTGACAACTCGATTCGAATGATAATGAGACATTACGATTAAATAACAATAATCATATTTATCATCCAAACTAAAAGAACAATGACACAATCTATTTGACCTCTATTCCCTGTTTAGAAAAAAATTCGTATCTATAAAAGAAACAAGAACAATAGTTATTTTTGTTCTTTGTAATCATTATTGCTGTATACATTAGGCAAAAGATCAATAATGTCAGTAAGAGGGTGCAAGCGAGTTGAATAATGGTATAAAAACAATAGAACCTAATTACCTATTATCATCGACTCGAGAATTATGATGGCGGCGGCGGCGGCTGCTGCTGCTGTTGTTGTTGTCAACCGGATGTATAAAAGCGATTGCACAGATGGGTGAAAGTGAAGAAAAGAAATGCGATGGTACAGTGTCTACGATAATCATAGAGGTTATTTCTTTCATAGCTTTTTATACTATATAGAGAAAGAGAGCATTGATGATGATTGTTGTCATTCGACCAACAGAGAGAGAGAGAGAGAAAAGGGAAAAAGTAGTACAAGAGAAAAGATGAGAGAGACAGAACATCATTTGACGATCGATGTGCCATCATTGTCTTACCTCAAAATCAGACAAGACTCTAATCTCATTTGTATATATATACTTGACAATTGACTTGACTTAGCAAAGTCATATAGTTTGATTATTAGCACTGTTTTTGTCCATTTCATTCAGTACCTTTTGTTTCATATTCATCTTTGATTATATCTCATTTTCTATATTGATAAGAGGGTAGCACTATCACAGCTGTTACTTTCACTCTTTCAGTCTTTTTTTTGTCTTAAATTGACAGTTGTCACGTCGTTGAGACAAAAAGAATATTCTGTCAAATCTTTATCCATATGTATTCCGTACAAAAAAAAAAAGATCGAACTATAATGTTTACTTAATGTGCCGACTGATAAACATTTTTCTTTTATACACATTCATCTTTTGTCAGATACGAACTAAGTTCTCAATTGCAATGGCAACGAAGAACGAGAGAAAGCAAGTGTTGCTCTCATTATCCATCCTATCGATTACAGATCTTCTTCAAGGCATATTTCAGTCTGTCTTATCCTTCATGCTATCGTGAATTCTTCTTTTTCTCTCTTCTTGTTATCTCATTGTGTAGTAAAAGAAAAGAGAGCAGTGCCAATAGCCTTGAGGGTAAATGCACACGACCATCACTGTTCTGCATAATGTTATATGCTGCTTGTAATAACCCTGGCGGCACTTGTGCTTGTGCAATTCGATCTTTCGAAAAATCAGTCTCTCATATTTGGGCTAGTGTATATATAAACGCTGATCATCAAATCATAAATGCATATTTATTTCTATAAAAACATTTATAAGAACGCAAAAAAAAGCAGAAGAAGAAAGGTACCTGACGTTGTCATCAGTTTGTGTCTCTTTTTTCCTCCTATGGACAAATAATCACATTACTGAAGAAGAAGAAAAAAAAAAGCTTATATTACATCCTGGTTTGCTCTCATAATTGTTGTCGTGTCATATATTTCAATGAGAGATCAATAGGACAAATGATCTATATCCTTCTAAGAAGGAAAAGAAATATCATAAATATTATTTTAACATAAGATAATGAAGACTAGAACACATCTGTAGATTTATAATATCAGATTTACTTTGAACAGTTGCGCTTGTACATCTTTTTCATCTAACATTTATAGATTAATTTATGTCACTCAAATTTACGTGTGCACAATGACAATCCATTCAACCTTTTGATTACAAACACATAGTCCTTATTCAATATATCTGTATGCACTCATTAGCTATCTGTCAATGTGTGATATAATAGCAAAGAAAAAGTCAGATAGGGAAAAAAAGTGTTGTTCTTATCGCAAGACACTTTATGCACGATGGTCGACGAATGGAACAAAGACGATCGCGTTTCTACTCTCAATTAGATTTGTATATATATATGAGATTTAATCTATATACCCCAAGTGGATGAGAAGAGAAAGATAAAACAATATTATGCATAAACAAGAGAAATTGGATTATCTAAAATAAAATTCGATTATAAACAGAGATTACTTCTGAAATATCTACAGATTTATTTGTTTTGATTGAAAAAGAAAAATTTAACTTAGAATTTTATGTGATGATAGAAGTGTTAATGCTTCTCTTCGATTTGAACGAAATGTTTTTCCAGGAAGAAATCCATTAGTTAATTTTTTTTGTGGACGTTTTGTTTGTGAATCATCTTGAAATAAAGGTACAACAACAACAGGATTTAAATTAGTAGGTTGTTCAATTCGTGTTATTTGTTGTGTCGAACGTGGACGTATATCAATCATTGATCGTTGTGTACGTAAACCAAGTTTACAACGAATTTGTTCACGTGTATTTGGTAATGGAATCCAACGTTTATAGTGTTGATATTCTTGACCAGGTGCACAATTACCAAGACATGATACACGTTTACATTCATTACAACGTAATTCACGTTTCAATTCATTTATATTTGGTGGAGAATTTCCATAAATATTTGCTATAGTATTTTCCAAAGTCGGATTTTTTATAAGACGATTATATATATTTAAATTTTGACTACGACGTTGTTCCCATTTAATTGTATTGGCTTGTAATCTAGGAAATAATTGATTTTGAAAACTTAATAAAAAAAAAATAATGATTTTATAGTACCTTGATAATTTCAGACATTTTTCAAAAACTGGTTTTGTATTTGTTCCTGGTTCAAATGGTGTTTTAACATCTCGATAAAAATCTTTTAAATTCCATTCATTAATATTATTATTTGTTTGAACTTGTCCTTGTAAAGAAATAGCTTGATCATATTCTTCAGAAAATGGACTTTTATATTCATAAATTTTTTGTGATGAATAATCAACATCTTCTTCATGATCGATTTCTTTGGATTTTTCCAATGGTTCTATTTTTCTATGTTTTGAATGACGTTGCCAACTACCTAAATTTGCAATATGTTGAAAACCATTCATCTAAAATAAAATAAAAATTCCAATAAAAAAAAATTATTTTTACTGACATCGTATTGACTATTTCGATGAAGTATTTTTGGTTTATCTTGATGATTTAATGTTGTTGTTGTTGTTGTTGTTGTTATTGCTGGTTCATTAAATGAATTAATGTCAATAGATGAATCAAGAAAATGATCACGACTACTGGTATCTGTATAAGATTGTTGCATAAATTGATTGTCACTTTCAAATATTCTTGATTGAAATCGAAAAAATGATGAATTTGTTAAACTATCAAAACTGTCTGAGAAATCAATCACATGCGGACTGAGAAAACGAGAAGGTGTATTAGATTTTATTCTTGATGATGTTGTTCGACGAAGACTTTCTTCAAAAATAAGCGGAGCTGTCGTTGATCTATAAGGTTCAGTTGGAGTTCGACTGGATAGTGAAAAAGAGATAGATAATTGATTTCTAATATAATATTCAATATTTATTTACCTTTTTGTTGTAGATTTTGCTAATCCATTCACATTACGTGATACTTGATGGTACCAACGGGTTGGAGAGTTTTCATTTGATATTTGTTTATCATCGTCTTGTACTGAACCTTTGAGTACCTGTTTGAAGAAAATTGTTTTTAATGAGTCATTTATATAGAAATAAGAAGTTTAGTAGACTAATTAGAACTATTATTTTTTCTTTGTCTTATTATAAAAACAATATTTTATTTACAACCAGGCTTAGCGATTAGGCGAGGAATGGTGGAGGCTTTCTCCCCGCCAAAATTTTCAGACTTTCTATAAAATTTTCAGTCCTTACCACTTTTCAAAACAATCGGGAATCCTGTTTACAACCTTCTTGAAAAATTCTTTATATTTGATGTTTAATATTGCTAGAAATTTGCATATCTTCACTCAACTTTTTTAATCATAAACACTCAACGGGGAGTCTATACATTCATATGACGAGTAATTCATTCAATCGAAAGAACTTCTTTCGATTCTTACAGTATAGAGAATTTGAAGACATAATTGTTATTTTTATCAAGGCTTACCGCTGTTATAGGAGTTTTATTTTTTTGTATTATTTCTGTTTGTTGTCGACTATCGTTTGTTGACTTCTAAAAAAAAACAACAGAAGAGTCATACAAAATAAAAACAATAAAAATCTATAATACACTTTATTAACTATACCTACATTCCTAGCATAATATGACCAAAAAGAGACAGGTTGAATTTGAATACGCTGTCCGTGAACTGAAATTTCGTCATCATTAACTATTACAACACGTGTTTGTTGCTTATTCATATAGAAATAATTCTGAATTGTATGACTATCAAAGATCTTTTGTGTTCCCTTTCAATTACTCTATGTTCGATGAAAGATTGTGCTCATTCTGTTAAACAAACAGAATAGATCCTTCAGGCAAAACAAAAATTGTTTTATTACACCTGTCTTTTTTTTCTCTCTCTTTATGACAACATGTGCGTGCATTGTTGGACTACACATCTGACCTCATCGTTAATCAAATCAAAGTTACCTTTTACAAATATATAAACACGTAGAACACAAAAAAAAAACAACACTTGTGATGAAACAAGTATTTACCGTTTCTGATGATGATTTGCTAGTCAGAAAAAATAATGTTTGACTGCGTGGATAATCAACATTTGGAATTTCTGATCGAGATAGTTTTGGAAATTTTTTGCTATATTGATTACTACAAAGTGAAAAGTTTTGATCGACTGATAAATTAAGGCGTTGACATTGTCTTAAATAATCTAGACGAATATTTTGAAATTGTTGAACGTATAACATCTGTGCTGTTCAATAGTTCTCGCTATACAACTGTCGTATTAAAAATTCTTTTTTTTTTCTGTACTTTTAATTTATAGAGTAATCGCAATAAAGAAGAAAGTCGTTAGTAATTGAACATGCAATTTTCTCTTTTCTCCGGTGTTTTCTTGTATATCGTTTGTGACGTTAGTTCTTCTTTAAAAAGCATTTTTATTTATTTGATTCAATCGTTATCGATAATAAGATTTAATTCATTGTAAATTCTTTTTATTGAGATTTTTAGTAACTATCAACATAAGTTTTTAAAAAGAAATTAGATTTTCTATAGCTAGTTATTAAAATATAATAGAATCTTTTTGATCAAGTATTACTTGACGTTAGAATTGTCATAAACTATCGTTAATGATAATTATTTTTCATCGTTATTGATATCAGTAGGAGCAGATTCTTCTGAATCTGTTGATGTAGTTGTATTCATTTTCGATTTATTTGATGCAATAACTCCTTCGATTGCCATAGATTCTTCATTTGATTCCGATGTTTCAGAAGAGTCTTCATCTTTCATTGCTGAAAGTTGTAATAATGAAATAATTTCATTCATTTGCAAATGTGGATATATACCAGATGCTAATATTTTAAATGCTAAAAATTCTGCATAAACTGGAACACTGCTGAGAAACATAGTTGGTACTTCATTATCAACATCAGTCGTCATTTCACTAATTGACAAGTCATCTTTTTTAACTGTTGACATGGTTGAGGTTCTTGTGCCTGTTCGATCCAATTTTGTGTCATCAAATGATGTAGAATCCCATTCTTCACCTTCTGATATACTATTACTATCCGCCATTGCAGTTATAAAGGATGAATCACTAACAATTGAACTTTTATCAGTTATTACGTAAGATAATATAGGATCAGTGGTTATTCC
>Ga0116226_10007132_pt1 | contig 10068 bp, 9 predicted proteins | sample S1TSphfallax_FD_89692 | JGI IMG/M metagenome (GOLD analysis project Ga0116226, IMG submission 89692) | Host-associated microbial communities from peat moss isolated from Minnesota, USA - S1T2_Fa - Sphagnum fallax MG | ecosystem: Host-associated > Plants > Peat moss > Unclassified | place: USA...
ACTGCAGCGTGGCGATGCGCCCGCGATACGCCAGGCCGCCCATTCGCTGAAGGGCTCGAGCGCCAGCATGCGCGCCCGTGCCACCAGCGAGGCGGCGGCGCTGCTCGAAGCGGCCGCCCGCCTGGGTGACATGCCCTCTCTCGTCTCGCTCGAGGCGCGGCTTCGCTCGGAGACCGGTCGCGCGATGGCGTATCTGCGCGCGCGACAGACGGGCGTGACCACGGCAACGGCGACGGCGACGGCGACGGCGACGGCCGCAGGGCGCACAGCCGCGTCCCGCTAGCGCCTCACTCGGCGTCCGTGGCGCTGGCGAGCGGCGGCGCGATGTCCTCGAGCGACCGCCGCTCTGTCGATAGAGCGAGCCACCAAGCCGCCAGCGCAGCGATGACCATCAGAACGGCACCGAACGCATAGCCGGCCGATACGGCGGCCGGCCTGCCGGTTTGGATCAGCCAACCGAATACCCACGGCGCCCCGACTCCGCCGATCGCCGTGCCGATGGCGTAGAACACCGCGATAGCCAGCGCACGAACTTCGAGCGGAAAGGTCTCACTGATCGTGAGGTAAGCCGAACTCGCCGCCGGAGAGGCGACGAAGAACACGCAGGACAGTGCCGCGGTCAGCGACCACGCCGTCAACGCACCACGCTCGAAGACGAGAGCGGTGGCCGCCAACAGCAAACCCGACATGGCGAACGTGGCGGTGACCATTTGGCGCCGGCCCCAGACATCGAAGAGCCATCCGAGCCCCAGGGGTCCCACGAAGTTGGTCAGCGAAAAGGGCACCAGATAGAGGCCCACGGCCGCCGGCGCCACGCCATAAAACTTACCGAGAACGAGTGCGAACGTGAAGAAGATCGCGTTGTAAAAGAACGCCTGGGCAACCATCAAGATCAATCCCAGCAGCGCACGGCGCGGATAGCGCTGGAACAGGCTTGCGATCAGATCATACACGCCCGCCGCCTTGCGCACGTGCAGCCGGATCGAGGTGACCGGTACTTCGGCGAGCCGGGCCCCTCGCGTCGAGCGCTCGATCGCAACGACGATCTGCTGCGCCTCATCGAGGCGACCCCGCGTCAAGAGCCATCGCGGGCTCTCCGGCAGCGTCCGGCGAAACACCAGGATGGACAGACCCAGTATCGCGCCAATGCCGAATGCGAGACGCCAGCCGACGTCGGGCGGAAAACGCCCCGGCGCAAGGAACAGCGAGGTCGCGAACGAACCGAGCAGCGCACCCAGCCAAAAGCTGCCGCCAATCGCCAAATCGATCCGGCCGCGAAAGCGCGCCGGTACGAGTTCCTGGATGGCGGAGTTGATCGCCGCATATTCCCCACCGATCCCGGCGCCCGTCAGCAGGCGAAAGGTCCAGTATTCGGCCGCATTTTGCGCAAGCGCCGTAGCAGCCGTCGCCAGCAGGTAGAGCCCGAGCGTCATGAAGAAGAGGCGCCGACGTCCCCATAAGTCGGTCAGCCAGCCGAAAAACAGCGCGCCCACCACCGCGCCGGCGAGATATGCACTCGCCCCGGCGCCAACTTCGGTGTCCGTGAACGCGAGCTTCGGGCTTGCCTGTAGAGCACCCGCGACCGAACCCGCAAGCGTGACCTCGAGACCATCGAGTATCCAGGTGATGCCCAGGGCGAACACGACCGTCGTATGGAATCTCCCCCACGGCAACCGGTCGAGGCGCGAGGGGATGTCAGTATCGATGAACAGGGAGCATTTCCCAAAGGCCGAAAGCATCGCACGAAAGTCACGATCCTGCGTGCCGGGAGAGAGAGCGCCACCCACCCCTTGAAAAAATTACTTTTTTCATTAAATTCGCCATTGGCTTTGGATGAGCGGTCTTTTACCTAATCAGGAGAACTCTGGACATTTGGCGGCTGGGAGGTATTTCATATGTCAACGCTGGACACGATGACACCTTTGATTTCTTCGCCCTGGCGGGATGCCAATGGCAATCCGCTGCCGGTCAGATCGCTTCCGGGACTTCGCCCCGACGTCATCAACACGCTCGAGCGTGCCTACCCCGGAATCATCGGTTCGGCATACAAGGACTTGCTCACGGCTTGTTGTGGGCTCGCCAATACTGAACTCGGGCATATCGATTTCACAGGAACCGCCTTTCCCGATGAGCCCTGTGCGGTGTTCCAGCCCTGTCTGACGCTGGCCGTCGACGCTGCAGCGCGTCGCTGGATCGCAGAAGTGGGCGCTGAGGGTTTGTCCGGTCCGGTCTGGTGTGTTTTCGGCGACCCTGAGGTGGCGGTGTATGTCAGCGATGACCTCGCCGGGTTCATTGGGACGCTGCGCGGGCACACGTGTCGCGGTACGGTCCCCGCTTGGTTGCAGGATCTGACCGCCACCGCCCACGCGGTGTGGTCGCATCGCCGTTCACTGGCCTTGCGGCCGTACCACGCGAGACAGTCGGACGCCGCAATCCGCGGCTGGGTCTCGGTTCTGCCCAACGACGCCTATGTATACGATTTGCGTACACCGACCCGCGCACGGGGCTGGCCCTACGGGGTGGCGGGTCCTTCCGCCCGCCTGTTTAGATGTGGACGCCTGCCGGTGTTCGCAGCTGCGGGGTCGCCCGCGGAAGGTTGGCAGGTCGGCCATCCCAAGACGGGCTTAAACCGCGTGGAGTTGCGGCGATGCGCGTGAGCAAGCGGCTGCGGATGCGCTGGGCATCGCGAGTCGCTCGCTGCACGGCGGCGGGGATCGCAATGGTTGCGCTGGTGCCGGCCGCCGCGGCGGCGGACTTGGGGCACGCGGTGTCCAGTGTCTGGGTCCCTGCCACCGCGCTGAGCCTGACATTGGTGACCGCCGTCATCAAATCGCAAAAATAGCCGCGGCTTTACCCTGATCCGTTGCCCAAGACGCGGGCGGCCGCTCGCTCGCCTGGCGTGCGCGCATCGAGTACTCTGGCAGGATGCGCGCCGCAGAGTCTTATTCGCGAACCGAGGAGATGTTTCACTCGCTCACGGCGGCGGTTGGCGTTGCAGCCACGTTGCTGGCGATCCCCTGGTTGGTGACCCGAGCCGCCGAGAACGAGGGTGCGTGGCGCGTCATCGGTGCGCTGGCATTCGGTTGTGGCGCGCTGATGATGTTCGCCACGTCCACCTTCTATCATGCGGCACGTCGCCCGGCTGCCAAGGCCGTGCTGCGGCGCCTGGATCACTCGGCGATCTACCTTCTGATTGCGGGCACCTACACGCCATTCACCATCGGAGTCATCGGCGGTACCTTGGGCTGGTCGCTGTTCGGCATCGTCTGGGGTCTCGCCGTACTCGGGGTCACCGCCAAACTTGCCGGCGGCATGCTGCGCATTCCGGTCCTGTCGACGCTGCTCTACATCGTGATCGGCTGGATCGGTATCGTGGCCTTCAGGGAACTCTGGCATAACCTCACGGCAGCACAATTCGCATGGATGGTGGCGGGAGGCCTGTGCTACACCGCCGGAGTACCATTTTATTTGTGGAAGCGCCGGCCGTATGCGCATGTGATCTGGCATCTTTTCGTACTCGGTGGCGTCGGCTGTCACTTCGTCGCCATATTCAGCCTGTTGAGCACGCCGGGCGCCTGACCGCGCTCACCCCTGGTCAGGGGGAGGAGGCCTGTTTGATGCAGTCCGCCAGTCGACGCCTTTGTCGGCCGCGTTCATCGAAATTTCCGGGATCGAGCCACGTCTCATAGGCAATGTGGAGCGCCGGCCATTCCTTGTCGATGATGGAGAACCATGCGGTATCGCGATTGCCGCCCTTGAAGACGAGATGCTGGCGAAACAAGCCTTCATACGTGAATCCGAAGCGCAGCGCCGCCTGCTTGGACGGCGCATTCATGTCGTGGCACTTCCATTCGTAGCGGCGATATCCCAACTCCTGAAACACATATCGTTGGAACAGGTATTGCGCCTCCGTAGCCGCCGGCGTGCGTGCGATGAGCGAGCTCCAGTGAATATGACCGATCTCGATGACCCCGGAATTGGCGTCGATTCGCATCAGCGATTGCCGCCCGGCAATTTTTTCGCTGGCCTTGTCGATGACCACGAAAAACAGGGGGTCGTCGCTCGCATGAGCCTTCTGAAGCCATGGCTGAAATTCGGCGCGAGAGCTTGGAGGATACTCGGAGAGCCAGCGGAAGCGGCCATCCGAATCGCTCATGGTCGACGCCTCGTACAGACCGTCGCCATGGCGTGCGCTATCCAGCGGTTCGAGACGCACGTAGCGGCCTTCCAATACCCGTCGTTCCGGCCGCGGCCGCGGCTGCCAAGCCTTCAGGTCCTCCAGCATGCCGCATCATAACGTTCCTACGTCGACCACTGCCAGCCGAGATTCCACTGCGCATCGGTATTGCCATGTATGTACGGTGACACACGGTCGAGTCGGCATCACATGCCGCACACTGCAGAGCATGCCAGACTCCAACACCACGACGGTCGCCTTCTTACACGCCAACAGTGAGCACGCCTCGCAGCTGTCACGGGCACTCCGACTGAGACTGCCGCGCTACGAAATTTTCTCCTGGCTGCAAGGCGACGAACCTCCGGCACGGGGCATTCGCATCCTCCTCGCGCTGGGTACGGTCAGCCGCGAACACCTGACTCGGCTGCCGGCGCTCGAACTGGTGCAGACGCTGAGCGATGGATATGAGAACGTCGATCTGGGTGCCGCCGCCGAGTTGGGCATCTGGGTATCCAATGCGCCGTCGAATCTCACGGGAAACGCCGAGTCGGTTGCCGAATTCGCGGTGATGCTTCTCATCGGCGCCTCGAGACAGCTGGCGCGCGCCATCCGCCTGCAAGCCGACCCGCCCGCCGGTACCGTCGCAGTACACAAAAGTCTCGAAGGCAAGACTGTCTGCATCGTCGGTCTCGGCAGCATTGGTCGGCATCTGGTTTCCCGTTTGCAGACCTTTGGTCTGACCATCGTGGCGACGGATCACCGCCTCGAGGATCCACCGCCGGGCGTCCGGGTTTATCCCGCGCATCAACTGACCACTGCCATCGCCGCTGCGGACTACGTGGTGATTTGCGTCCCCGGCAGCGCGGAGAATGAGAACCTGTTCAACGCCTCCGTATTCGGCGCAATGAAGCGGGGCAGCATCTTGGTCAACGTCGCGCGCGGCAATCTAATCGATGAAGCGGCGCTCGGCGCAGCCCTGCGCAGCGGGCGGATCACGGCCGTTGGCCTCGACGTTCTACGCCTGGAAGGTCCGAACGAATACAGCCCGCTGCGACAGTTTTCGCAGGCGTTGATCACGCCGCATCTCGCCGGCGAAACCGACCTGTCGTTGGCCGGGACGGTCCGCTATGTCGGCAACCTCGTCGATCAATGGATGGATGGCATCAAACCCGGCTCATTGGTCAACCTGCCTGACCACCCCCGCCGCGCTTTCGATCCCGATCGCGGCGTGCGGCAACGAACAGACGCGCCCACCCACGAGGCGTCATCTTAACGCGGCAGTCTGATGACGCCGCAGGTGGAGCCGCGCCAGCAGCGCCCGAAACGGCTCGCCCAGCAATTCATAAACCGCGCTGTACGAACGCAGCAAGGCCGCGGCGCTCGGCAGATAGGGCGCGAGCCCTGCCTCGCGGTCGACGCGTATCCCGAGCGGTGCCGGAACCACCTGCACGCCGGCGCCGACGAATTCATGCACGGCGCGCCACATGTGGGTACTGTGCGTCACGAGGATCACTTTGTGAATGCCGTCGGCCGCGAGCAAGCGCGCGGCATCTTGCGCGTTTTGAAAGGTATCGAAGGCCTGATCGTCGACCCATCGGGTCTCGATGCCGAATAGCTGGCGCAGCGAATCCTGCATGGCGGCCGCCTCGATGCGAAAACCGGTGACCAGAATCGGCAGACCCGTTTTTCGCGCAAGGAACGCTCCGTAGGCCAGCCTCTCGAGCAGCAACGGGTCGGCCGCCGGTCCCTTGTATTCGGGCGCATAGAAGCGTTGCCCGCCGCCGCCCAGAATGACGATGGCAGCGGCGTCGGTGTGGACACCTGCATCGAGCGCCGGATAGTGCTGGGTGAGGTCAACAATCGCATTGGATATGACGGGCGTCGCCAGCAGCCATATCGTCGCGACGCCCAGCAATACCAAGGTTCGGCCCAATACGAGCCGGCGCTTGACCATCGCCACGCCGAGCAGCGCCAGCAACAGCGGACCGGCCGGCGGCAGCAACATTTCCTTCAGAAATGTTTTGATGACCATCCAAACAGTAGGTTCGACCACGATCGGCCATCTTAGCAGCCTGCCAGCAAACCTTGCCGCCACGCTGCTCAGGCCGGTGACAGTACGCGACGACGTGTGTAAGGTGTGACAAACAAAGGGTGTGCCATACATGCTGAATCGCTTCTTCGGTCTCGACCGCCATGGCACCACGATCCCCACCGAGCTGTTTGCGGGCTTGACCACCTTTCTCACGATGGCGTACATCGTCGTGGTCAATCCGCTGATCTTGGGCGCCGCGGGCATGCCGGTCGCGGGCGTCGCTGTGGCCACCTGTCTCGCCGCCGGGATCGGCTGCATACTCATGGGGTTGTTTTCGAATTATCCGCTGGCCCTCGCGCCAGGGATGGGTCTCAACGCCTATTTCGCGTACACCGTGGTGCAGGGGATGGGCCTGACGTGGCAGACCGCGCTCGGCTGCGTTTTCCTCTCGGGTATCGCCTTCCTCTGCCTGACGCTGGCGGGCGTGCGCCAACTCATCATCAGCGCGGTGCCGAAGTCGCTGTTCGCCGCGGTGGGCGGCGGGATCGGCTTGTTCATCGCATTCATCGGTTTGAGCGATGCTGGCATCATCATCGCCAAACCGGGCACCATGGTCGGACTCGGTAATCTCACCTCCCCGTCCGCCGCCGTTGCCCTGCTCGGACTGCTGGTGATTGCCGCACTCCAGTCGCGCGGGGTCAAGGGTGCCATGCTCTTCGGCATCTTGCTGACCGCCGGCGTCGCATGGGCTCTCGGTCTCGCGCATTTCGTGCCGGGGGCCTATACCTTGTCCGATCTGTCGGCCACGGCTTTGAAGCTCAATATTTCGGGTGCGCTGAGTCTGAAGGGCGGCATCGGTTTATCGCTGCTGGAAATCGTGTTCGTCTTTCTGTTTGTCGATATGTTCGACAATGTCGGCACGCTGATGGCGGTCACCAAACGCGCCGGGTTGGTCGCAGCGGATGGCTCGATTCCGCGGCTCAACCGGATTCTGCTCGCCGATTCCGCCTCGATGCTGGTGGGCGCCATGGCCGGCACCAGTCCCGTGACGAGCTACATCGAGAGTGCCGCCGGCGTGTCGGTGGGCGGACGAACCGGACTTACGAGTGTGTTCGTGGGACTGCTCTTTCTATGTACGTTGTTCTTTGCTCCCCTGGTCCAGGCGATACCCGCGGCCGCCACCGCTCCGGCATTGATTTTGGTGGGCGCACTGATGATGGGCGCATTGACTGAAGTGGAGTGGGGCGATCCGGGTGCAGCCATTCCGGCCTTCCTGACCGTCATCATCATTCCCTTGAGCTATTCGATTGCCAATGGACTTGCCTTCGGCATCACCAGCCATGCCGTGCTGAAATTGGTCCGCGGCCAGGCGCGAACCAGTGACTGGCTGGTCTACGCGCTGGCGACACTGTGCGTCGTGCGCTTCATCTATCTGGCGGCCTGAACGGCATTCGTGATCCCCGATCAGTCGCCGAGCAGGCTGCCTAGGATGCCGCCAACCGTGGCGGCACCCACCACCTTGCCCAGGGTGCCGCCCCCGTCGGAGCCGGTACCGGGCAAATAGCGGCCGATTTCCTCGGCGAGATTCATGATGGGCATGCTTTGCAGCCAGATATGGCCGGGACCGGTCAGCGTGGCGAGAAACAAACCTTCGCCGCCGAACAGCACGTTACGAAAGCCGCGGACCATTTGGATGGAGAATTGCACCGTGGGCTCCTGTATCCCCACGTGGCCGGCATGGACCAGTAGACGTTCGCCCGCCGCCAGATCGCGTTCCACGAGTTCGCCCGAAAGGTCCAGCCACACGACACCGGGCCCCGTGACCCGCTGCAACGTGAATCCCTCGCCACCGAAGAAGCCGGCACCGATGCGCTGCTGCCAGGCAAGTTCCAGCCGCACGGATTTCTCGGCGCAGAGAAACGTCTCCTTGCGACAGATCAGCGATTCATTCGGCGCCAAATTGCGCGCGACGATCGTGCCGGGAAAACGCGGCGCGAAGGCGATGTGGCCGGCACCCACGGCGGTGAAATCCGTGATGAACAGACTCCCGCCGCTCAGCGAGCGCTTGATGCCGGCGAACAGACCGCCGCCGGTGTGCGTGTTCATCTGGATGTTGTCGGACATCCACGCCATGCAATTGGTCTGGCTGTACAGACACTCGCCGGGACCTAGATCCACGGCGACGGTTTGCATGGTGGTGCCGGAAATTTCGTAACGCATGGCGGACTCCTTTCACTAACCCAGGTCGTAGCGGTCCAAGTTCATGACCTTGCTCCACGCGGCAACGAAATCCTGAACAAAGGTACCGTGGGCATCCGCACTCGCATACACCTCGGCAAGGGCACGCAGCTCAGAGTTCGCGCCCAGCACCAAGTCCACGCGGGTGCCGGTCCATTCCAGTTCGCCGGTCGCCACATCACGCGCTTCGAACACATCCTTGGCCTCGGAAGTTGACTTCCACGCCGTGCGCATGTCGAGCAGGTTGACGAAGAAATCGTTGCTCAGCGTACCGGGCCGTTTGGTGAGAACGCCATGCTTGGTCCCGCCCACATTGGCACCGAGTACCCGCATGCCCCCGATCAGCAGCACCATCTCGGGTGCGGTCAGCGTCAGGAGCTGCGCCCGATCGAGCAGCCACTCCTCGGCGGAGGCGGGCAAGCCCGGTGTCAGGTAGTTGCGAAAGCCGTCCGCGACCGGCTCGAGTACCGCAAAGGATTGCACATCCGTTTGTTCCTGCGAGGCATCCGTGCGGCCCGGGTTGAACGGTACGGTCACCGGGTGCCCCCCCTTCTTTGCCGCTTCCTCGATGGCGGCGCAACCGCCCAGCACGATCAGATCGGCGAGCGACACCTTCTTGCCGCCCGACTGTGCCTTGTTGAACTCCTCTTGAATGCCCTGCAGTGCCGTCAACACCTTGCGCAGCTTGGCCGGTTCATTCACCGCCCAATCTTTCTGCGGCGCCAGGCGAATGCGGGCGCCGTTCGCACCGCCGCGCTTGTCCGAGCCCCGGTACGTGGCCGCCGAGCCCCACGCGGTCGACACCAGCTCCGCTACGGTCAAACCCGTGGCGAGGATCTTGTTCTTGAGCGCCGCAACGTCCTGATCGTCGATGAGCTTATGATCGACGGCCGGGACCGGATCCTGCCAGATGAGTTCTTCCTTCGGTACCTCGGGCCCCAAATAGCGCACCCGCGGACCCATGTCGCGGTGCGTGAGCTTGAACCAGGCGCGCGCGAAGGCGTCCGCAAATTGCTCCGGATGTTCGAGGAAGCGCCGCGAAATCTTCTCGTAGGCCGGATCCACGCGCAGCGCGAGGTCCGTGGTCAGCATATTGGGCGCAATGCGCTTTGCGGCATTGTGCGCGTCCGGCACGGTGCCGGCCCCGGCGCCGTTCTTCGGCCGCCACTGATGTGCACCGGCGGGGCTCTTGGTGAGTTCCCACTCATAGCCAAACAGATGCTTGAAGTAGTCGTTGCTCCACTTCGTCGGCGTCGTGGTCCAGGTCACCTCGAGCCCGCTGGTGATGGCGTCACCGGCGATGCCAGAGCCGTACTTGCTGCTCCAGCCCAACCCCTGCGCTTCGAGGTCGGCGCCCTCGGGATGCGCACCCACGTGAGCGGCATCGCCGGCGCCGTGGGTCTTACCAAAGGTATGGCCGCCGGCAATCAGCGCCACCGTCTCTTCATCGTTCATCGCCATGCGACCGAAGGTTTCGCGGATGTCGCGAGCGGCTGCCTGCGGATCGGGCTTGCCGTTCGGACCCTCCGGATTGACGTAAATCAGGCCCATCTGCACGGCGCCCAACGGATTTTCCAGGTTGCGTTCGCCGGTATAGCGCAGGTCGCCGCCCAGCCAGGTC
>Ga0116226_10007135_pt1 | contig 10065 bp, 10 predicted proteins | sample S1TSphfallax_FD_89692 | JGI IMG/M metagenome (GOLD analysis project Ga0116226, IMG submission 89692) | Host-associated microbial communities from peat moss isolated from Minnesota, USA - S1T2_Fa - Sphagnum fallax MG | ecosystem: Host-associated > Plants > Peat moss > Unclassified | place: USA...
AATTTGAGGTGTCGTTCATTCCTATTGCTCTCACCACACATATCAAACATAACATGAAAACATTCTAAATGATACACCATATCTAAACAAAGTTATTTGAAATCACACAAGCTAAAATTATATTTTGTCCATAAAATATTTAAAACCACGTTCACATTTAAATCAGTTCAAAATAAAAACTCAAATAAGTAAACTAACCCAGTTTATTCCTTAATTGAAACCTAATCAAGCAACTAAACTAACACGCCTAACAAAGGACAAACTGCCCCCAAGAATTAAAATTGTGTCTCAATCTAGCCCCCAAAAAACTGAATTTTTTCTCAAAAATTGCTAAAATCACGGAAAGAATTTATTTTTAAAAAGAGGAATCTGTAACACTTTAAATTATTATTTTTTGGGTCAAGTGAAAAGAATTCACCACACAAAAAAACACTACTCCTGGTAGTCAACTGCTTAGATAGCAAACCCCAATGTTTGAAGTTTTTTTCCTAATGGGTCTTATGCTAGGTTTGAACTTTTTGTGCTCTCTTCCAGGGCAGTGTATTGGGTGAAGTGGAGCCATGTTGAACATCTCCAAGACCTTCTGGAAGAGGTCAAAAAAGTGAGTCTCTTTTTAGTTCCGTATAATTCAAGTTTTGGGCAAGAAGCAGCTGCCATGAAGCAGCATTGCAAGAAAAACTATTAAACACTGGTGTACAGGACTTGCTTTTGCTTGGGGAACAAGTTCTCACAATCATATACCTAGTATGAAACTGTAAAGGCCATATCCAAAGAGTTTTATTGGAAATTCCAACTGGCCTTCTATTAGTTTTGATTCCAAAAACACAAACGAAACATATTTCACCAAATGAAGCAATTACACCGATATCAGGCAGTTCTTTGATTTTGTTATAACCTCCGGTTCTTGATTCCTTGACCCATTCTTTTATATTTAAAAAAAAATCATGGTCCTGGGTCGGAACCACTCTTTTGATTTTTTGAGATCCATCAATCAAGAGTCCATATCCTTGATACTTAGCCACCGGTTCTTTCATTGGGAAAAGAGAGAGAGAACCACACCACAGTGAACTGGCTACACTTTTAGCTAGAGGAAGGAAAAACAGTCCATTTATTGAATTCATTCACCATCCCAAAATTTGGGGTCTCCTAAACCCTAAAAATCTAAACTCTAATTAGGGTGTTCCAAATTAGGGTTGAGATTCCCAATATGGGTGTTCCTACACCTTCTAAACAATTATCACCTTTTTCCCTTATTGTTTGGGTGTGGTGGGTTATGTTATTAGTAGTGTGTGTTGAATTGATGCTACTTGAAAAAAGCAGAGGAGTAAAGGGGGAACAGATACCTGGTTATTTTGCCATAATGAAAACCCTCCTTTCAGAAACAAGGGGTGTGTCACACTGTGGCCTTACCATTTACATTTTTTAAAAAAGTATCTTAAGGCAAAAGAAGAATTATGGAAATTCAAATATTTCACCATCCAAATATATAATCTTCAAAAAATCGTCCAAATGAAACCAAAATCCTTCAAGATATTATAACTCTATAACTAATTTCAAGTTTCAACACAAGCCAAAATATATCATCTTTCAAAAATCCTCATATAAAAATAGACCTATTATTATCACCTAGTATGGGCCAAAATCCCTTAAGCTACTATACTATATAATGAATCTAAACACAATATCCTTGCCTTGGTAGGCAAGACTAAGAAAAGCCTCAGAACATAAATCTGCAGAAGCTACCCCAAAAATTCCTATACATAAAAATTGTCCATAAAGTGGAGCGATTAGGGGGCGAGAACGGCCTGTTTCGGCATAATAAGGCATTAAATACGTAACTGGGAATGAAATTTTACAAAACGAAATAACTTGGACCCAAACTAGTTTTTCCACCAATTTTGGTGGTAAGTGGAGTTTCATCCCCTCTTTCCTTTTTCCTGAGCGCCTCCACAGCTGCTACATATGTTTTCACTGCTCCTACCTGTACAACGACAGTAGTACCTTGGCCATTTCAACACATTGTGGTAATTAATTAATTTTGAAATTTTCATCTCAACAAATGAAATATTCTTAAATATTATCCTTCACAATATTTCTTGATTTGGGAGAAATAAAATTTGAAAATTTCAACATTTTTAAAAATAATATAATTGATGTCGAATTGGCCCAAGATACTAGGGTACTATAAATATTCTCAAACCTTGTGCATTAAATGCTGAGTATCAGCATGTCATACTGAGATTTAGTAAAAATTTGTTACTTTGCGGATACCACTGACAGAGGGGACAGGGGGTGAAAGAGAGGGTGACTTTACGGATAACTTTATAGCTAATAACTAATAACCTTTTAGCTGTCTGAAGCAGAGGGAACAGAGCCAGTTTCTTTGGCTCTTTTGCCATAATGAAGACCTGCAGTGAGAAAGCACAACTAGAGAGACAAATCTGCTGCACAAACAACCAGCCTACAATCTCCCCATCCCTCCTCCTAACCTTGAATATGTCTCCCCTCTTATAGGCCAAAATGTCTGCTGTTACCCTTTTCACCATATTATTACTTTACTTGTATCATGGAAGTATTCATTTTCCATGACAACTTTTGTCTCAGCCTCAAGCTTTGTTGGCCCTACCTTTGGCAAGCAGGGAAGGGATTTTATAGTATTAAAATCAATTATAAAGTATAGTAGTAGGGGCCAAGGGACTTTTGACCCTTACTTTGTTCTTGAGAAAGCATCTTCATTCACACCCCCAATTTGGGCCCTTACATACATCATCTGTTTACCTCACTGAACATATGTACAGTGTTAATAGTCTCCATACCATCTATTAAAGGTATCTTATTCCAGCACTATTTCAACCATTTTGTTTGGTGAGAGAGCCAGGCAACCATGTGCTATTTCCACTTTTAGTATAGTCAGTTGAATTTTAAAGAGTAAATGTGCATGCTTGATGGATACATTGTCAGAACAATCACTTTGTTGAATGGAACAGGCCTTGGTTGAATGTGAGTAGAGTTTTCTTTCATACATTTTTTTTAATCTGCACAAGTAGCAACCATTTTTTTCCACATGTGTGCCTGAGTGGCTCCCATTGTGTTTTTTAGCATAGGAAGAGATGGCTTCTAGGTCACTTGTTGATTGATTTTTTTGGTATACATGACATTTTCAAAATAAGTCCAAGTGAGATGATTCTTTTTTTTTAAAATTAAGTCCAACTAGCAAGCACACACAAAAAAAAACCAAGGCAATGAATGTGGTTACATAACTCATAACAAAGAAGTAATTTATCACAATTGAACCACCTAAAGTAGCATTGAAATTGCATAGCTAGGGAAGTTTGAAGGTGGAGCATTAATACTTTCAAGGGGAGTTGAACCATGCTTTAGTCACTAAGTATAGCTTAGCAAATATAACTTAGGTTTATCTAGTATGTTTAACCATTAGAGTTACCCACTAGGTTTAATTTAAATTTAACCATTATGTTTAGCCACTAAGTTTAGCCTAAGTTTAAACACTATGTTTAGCCAAGGTTTAGTCAATATGTTTAACCATTAAGTGTATCAACTAGGTTTAACCACTATGTTTAGCTATTATGTTTAACCATTAGTTTAAGTTGTTGAGTTTAGCCACTAAGTTTAACCATTAGTTTAAGTCGTTGAGTTTAGCCACTAGGTTTAGCCATTAGTTTAAGCTGCTGAATTTAGCCACTAGGTTTAGCCATTAATTTAAGTCATTGAATTTAGCCACTAAGCTTAGCCATTATTTTAAATCATTGAGTTTAGCCACTAGTTGTCACCTAAGTTTAGCCATTATATTTAATATTGTGAAATAAACATGTGAAATAATAAAAAATTTAAACGTTGAACACCTTTGATGGTGTAATCCATTGGTAAACATTTGGTTTATCATTGTGAAGGTTTGGGGTTCAATTCCTTATACTTATAACCTATGTGCATCTTTAGAAGGCTAGGGTAGGTAGGTTAAACTAAGGTAATTCAGTGAGTTTAGTTTAAGTTAGGTTAGGTTTTTAAAAATTTAGGTATGAAATTGACCTAGTCAAATGGTCCACTATTTACTAGTCGAATAGTTAGTCATTTTGTTAGTCACTCTACCAATCAAAATGACAAGGTCTAATTTGATTGTCTAGTGATGCAAGACATGGCCAAAACGACTTGTCTAGATTGCAAAGGTGGTTTTTTTTTTACACCTATCACTTTTGGGTATTTTTTTACTAAAAAACCCAGTTGAAAAAACCATGAATTGTAGTGGCGTTTGGGTTTAGGGGGCTAGCCATATCCATTTTCCAACGTGGGTGCACTTTTATAAGAAAAGGGCACATTATTAAAACAAATTTCCCCACCACAATTGGGGGAAATATGTTCAACATTAGGTGTGCACAACCTTCAAAATTAGAAAAATATATATTTTTTATTAAAAGGGCACCCCATCAATATTGTGAAAAAAATTGTTTGGAAATGAGGTTGGGCTTGACCCATTGTTTCAAAAAATTGTTTAGAAATTTCTAAAATAATGTGGAAAACTAGCCTTTTATTATTTGGTTATAGGTATTGGATAAGTATTTGGGATTTGATTTAACTCATAATGGCATGTTTGTTGTTTACTATTGGGGTGACAAGTAAGGGAAAAAATCTAAGGACAAATATTGGAATACTATGTTATCTAATAACTTTGCTTTCAAGATTTTTCCTTCCAAAACATGATTATGGACAATTTCAAGCTCTATAATAAAATCTAAACTCATTTGCAATAAGGGATTTTGTATTATTTTTTAGAAGACAACATGTCAAAGTATGTTGATTATGTTGAAAAGGGTATTCATAGTTTCTTAGAACTTCTATGTCCTAATGCTATAGTGTTAAAGTTTTAAGTGAATTATGATAGAACTCTGAAGCAATGTCAATCTAAAACCATTGTAGAACTATCAAAATCAACTAGTCTAGAATGCACAACGAGAAAGAATAATCATTAGTCTAGAAAATAGCTGAATACAACAGTGAAAAAAGTAAAAGATGACACCAACATGAAGGTTAAGGTAAACGAGACAAGTGATGAGTGCAACATTGCTATTATAGACAAGCTTTATAATGAAAGGTACAAGAAGTTATTGTGTTATTGTTGTCTGGTTACAGACATATCAAAACAACTAGAAGACTAGGATTTCACAAGTTTCCCCAAATTGGTTTGAATTATGGCTTTAAATTCACATTAACAACCTGCACAATATCAACATATGAAAATGTAGTTTGAGAAAATTTATTAGATGTCCATGATTTAATCTCTAAAACTTTCAAGATTTTAGAACATTCTTTTGACACATATCCATAACTAATAGAATTTATCTAGTCTTAGTCCAATTTTAAGAAAACCCATGGTATACCTTTGATGGGGGCAAGGCGTGAACCCCCAATCCATTGGAGGCTAGGGGTAGGAGTATCTAATCAACCATGATGTTGAATGTTCTTTACAAGAGGACTAGTGCCATTTGTCAGGAAATTGCTGACAAGGAAAATGTTCATCCACAATCTACACAAAACAGTGGCTAGAGACAAGCAAAAACAAACAAGATTACCAGGGGCAAGTGGACAATTAAAGCCTTATAAAAGGCTATGGATACAATGGATAATGGCTTCACATCATTGCATAAGGCCAACCAAACTTGGAATATACCCATCACATCCTTGTCAAATCACCTTGCTAGTAAGACAAGATTTAAGAAACATGGGCCGCCAAATGTGTTAACACATGAAGAAGATATAGCAATAGTTGGCTAGATACTTGACATGCAAAATTGTGGGCTATTAATAACATTATAGCAACTTAAATTAAAGATAGTAAAATTCACACAAACCTGCCTTACACCATTCAAGGATGGGATTCTTAGATATTCCTTGTGGTATTGGTTCAAACATAACCATCCAAAGTTAACAATTTGACTTGCAAAAGGATTGGAGGTCTACAAAGCTCAAGGACCCACAAGTGAATCATGCAACTCACTTTACAGAAAATTCCAAACATTGAATGATCAACATAAATACTTAACAATTCACATTTGGAACTCAAATGAAACATGTATCCAAGTTGGGCAATGGTTAGGAATCAAAGTGTTGGCTAAAAGAAGCTCACAATAGGTATACAACACTATTCATAAACCTTGAAAATGGTTAATAATAAATGTTGTTGTCAACATTACAAAAAAGGTTTTCTATCAGGATTCTACATTTTTAAAGGTGAAAGAATTACATCAAAGATTGTAAACTTGGAATTTATATAGTTGTGCAAAAAAAAAAACACGGATGACTTATTTTATGTTCAAGGAATTATTCTCATTTTTTATGAAGTCAATCCTTGGTGGCATAACCCAATCTAATCACCATTTACTTATCTTAAATGGGCATGGTTCACATGTTACTTTAAAAGCTATAGAAAAGGCATCATAGTTTGGCTTGGATATGGTCACTTTACCTGCCCACACCTCTCGTGCATTACAACCTTTAGATGTGAATTGTTCCAAGCCATTCAAGTTTTCTTTCAAGAAAAAAAAAGATAATGACATGTTTAAAAATAATCATCTAGAGCCAAACAAGGTAACATTAACTGGCTAGGTTGACAAAACACTTGATTGATCCTTGTCCAAACAAAACATAATTAATGGGTTAAAGGTAACAAGGGTTTGGCCATTAAACCTAGGGCTATGGATGATAAGACCTTACCTAGTAGTCTATATATAACAAGAAAATACAATTATCATACAAATGTAAACATTGGAAATTTAGATCATGTAGGAAATGACAACCCACAATGGGGAAAAAGATGTAGTTATTAGTGAGTTAATGAACATGGGCACTACAAATGTTCATGATGCAAAAGACCGTAATGTTACAGATGTAGGAGATTAAAATTTGGATGGAATCATAGTACAAAGATTAAAGTTTTATGTAGAACAACTTGGAAATGAAACTAGACTTTCAACAATTCGAACATCATATCAAGGTAATGGAAGAGTTATAAACCTAGTTACTTCTATTCAAGTTATTGTGTCTAAAGTCTCACATTCCCAAAGTTCTACCGCTCTAGTGCCCTTCCATCTTACACATTTGTTGTCACTACCAAGCTTACATGCAAGGATAATAAGAGGGACAAAACCATTAGTTGATTATAGTAAGTCACATGTTGTGATTGCAATACTAAAAGATTATGCAAATGAAAGCTACACGGAAAGAAGCTTCAGAACATATCATAGAGGCCAAAAGAAAGGAGAAAGAAGAACAAAAGGACATGAGAGCAATTGAATTGAATGTTGTAGAACTAGTACAAAAGTAGGTTGGGAGATAAGCAAAAATATCCTTTAATAAAATTTGGTCTATAGCACATGTCAAGGTAGTAGGAAAAAAACTTCACCACAACATTCAAACTAGTTGTAGGGTTAATCTAGCTAGGGATACAAGTGGCAATAATAACATTTCTACAGAAGCCTATAAAAAGGCTAGGACAAGGACAAAGTGTAGGATGCTTGCACAGGGGCATGTTACAAGGCTACGACATTGTATACCTAAATAGTTCCCAACAAAACTAGGAAGGGGGGTTATGGGGGGAAAAGAATCGGAGAACCCCGACCAGGGCAGTAGTAATTTGAGGAAAGGAGAAGAGAAAGATAAAGATGAAACGATTTGAGGAAAGGAAAATAAAGAAATAAAGATTAAGCAACTCGAGGAAAGGAAAAGAGAAAAATATGGATTAGGGCAGCATTGAGCTTAAGCTCGAGGAAAGGAAAAAGAGAAAAGGATCAAGGTAGTTTGAACTCAAGCTCAACGAGAGGAGAAAAACTAAAGCGGCAATAATTTGAGTTGAATTCAAGGAGAGGAGAGAGAAGGAAGGATCAAGGTAGCAATTGAGCTCAAGTTCAAGGAGAGGAAGGAGAAAGACCAAGGCAACAACATATCAAGTAAAGTTCCAGGACATGAAAAAGAAGGACCAGGTGGTAGTTGAAAAAAGAAGGGATAGATACCAGGGTGGCAATAGCTTGAGCTGAGTTCAAGGAGAGGAAAGAGGGGGATGGACTGAGGAGCAATTGAGTTCGAAGAGAAAAAAGAAAGGGATGGAACAAGGAGCAATCAAACTTGAACTTTAAAAGAGGAAAAAAAGACCATGGTAGTAGTAACTTAAGCTCAAGTTCGAGAAAGACCATGGTAGTAATAGCTTGAACTCAAACTTGAGGAGAGACATACCATGGCAGTAGTAGATTGAGCTCAAGCTCAAGCTTGAAGAGAAAACAATTAAGGGTAACAATAACTCAAGTTCAAGTTCAAGGAGAGAGATTCTAAGGTGACGACAACTAGAGCTTGAGCTTGAAAATAAAGACCAGTGCAACACCAACTCAAACTTGAGTTCAAGAGAAGAAACCAAGACAATAGCAGCTTGAACTCAAGTTAGAGGAGAAAGAAAAACTAAGGCAACTTGTTCAAGCTCAAGCTTAAGGAGAAAGAGACTAAGGCAATAATAATTCAAGTTCTGGCTTGAGAAGAGGAGAAAGAAGGAAGGTCCCAAGCTCGAGGGAAGGGAGAAGGAAAGACTTAAGTTCAAGGAGAAGAGAGGAGAGAAAGGGAAGGACCAAGGCAATAATTGAGCTCAAGCTCTTGTTCAAGGAGGGAAAACGAAGGACCAAACTTGCAACAAACATAATAACTTTCATTCTCTTGTGGTTCAAGTGTTGTGTTCCATACTTGCATCACACACAAGGCAAATATGAATATGGACAATGGAGCAAATATAAAACATCAACAAGTCAAACAACGTTGAACCCTGCAAGGAGAAGCAACCGCATGAATGAACTCAAGAAGCTTAGTTCTAAGTGCACATCTTGAGCTCCAAGTGTAGTTTTCAAACTACAAAGGGAAATGATTAGAGGAAATGAGAAAGATTGTTGAGGGAAGCATTGTGACACCTCCAAGTGTTGAGGACCAGACCAAATGGGAAACAACTAGAGGAAATCATTATGGGAAGCCCGACGGCACATCCAAGCGGTGAATACTAGACTAGAGGGAGATCATTATGGGAAGCCTTGTGGCACCTCTAAGCAACGGGGAAATTAGGGTTAACATTGTGGGAATTAAGGTCTAGTGAACAAAAGAACACCCATCACCGTGGATGTGAAACCCTATTTGAAAAAATTGATCCCAACTGTTGATGGTTGACATACAATTTTACATAAAATTTGGTCTATTTCTCACTTCATCCAATTTTGATTATAGGACACGTGTTTACTTTCATCAACATTAATTTTGAAAATATAATCAAAAGTGTTTAGTCATAGGGAGTTTTATGTTTGATGGCTATTTTTCCAGCAACTAGGGGTGTCTAACTTTGGGGCATGATATCTTGTTCATTTTTCACTCAAACGACAAGCAATAAACAGTGTTGGGAGCACCAAGAGGTGCTCAACAATTCATCTTGGGACTCTAGGGTCAATCGAGCTACTCCCTGAGTGTCTAAGATCTCAAAATTGTTAAGTGTTTGGTTATGGGCTGTTCTACCCGGAGGCTGGTAAAGGCGCAGCAAAGTCTAAAACCTGCTGTTCATTGGCTAGATACTTTGATTGATCTAGATGGGTTCCCATTAGTAGGCTCCCACCTCTTTGCAGAGTGCTAGTCTTGGTTTTATGGGTGGGGTTGGATAAAAGTAAATAACTAAACTTGGATGTGAGAAATATTTTTGCAGGGTCACATACTGAGCACTGATCGAGATGCTCTAACCTACTAGGTATAAGATATTATCCTTCTTCAAGTGTGATGAATGTCCCAGAATTCAAAGCTTCTTCTTCTGTACGTGTTCTATAGTCACTGCCCACAACCATAAAAATCCAGTCCCTCAAAATCTGGACTGGTGGGTTAGCATCTATAAAAAGCATTGAAAACGCAAATCCTGATTTTCGCAATTATCTACTACCAATGGAACAGATTGTGAGCCAATATGAAATCCCAGGGACAAAGTGTGAGCAGAAAACTGGGGAATTATCTACTATGAATGGAACAGATTGTGAGCCAATATGAAAT
>Ga0116226_10007136_pt1 | contig 10065 bp, 9 predicted proteins | sample S1TSphfallax_FD_89692 | JGI IMG/M metagenome (GOLD analysis project Ga0116226, IMG submission 89692) | Host-associated microbial communities from peat moss isolated from Minnesota, USA - S1T2_Fa - Sphagnum fallax MG | ecosystem: Host-associated > Plants > Peat moss > Unclassified | place: USA...
GCTTCCGAATGCGAAGGACAGCGTGACGGATTTGGGACTCGAAGCGCAGGTTCGCGCGAAGTTGCTCGAGCAGGGCGGCATCAACGGCGTTTCGATCGGCGTCAAGGCTCGCGCCGGCGCGATCACGCTCACCGGCAACGTTCCCTCGAACAGCGTCGCCGCGACCCTCGTCTCGACCGCGAAGTCCGTCGGCGGTGTGAAGTCCGTCGAAAGTCACCTTCAGGTTCGCGAGTGAGCGTCTCCAGTCGCTTGTCACCCGTCGTGTCCGCGCTGCCCGAGAGCCGGCCCTTCGTCGGTCCCGAAGAGTTGGCGCGGCGTGCGGGTTTGGATTCGCTCGTGCGCCTCGGCGCGAACGAAAGCGCGTTCGGGCCGCCGCCGAAAGCGCTCGACGCGATGCGCGCGTCGCTCTCGCACACGAGTTGGTACGGCGATCCCGAATCCGTGGAGCTTCGCGAGGCGCTCGCCGCGCGCCACGGATGCGGCACCGCGAACGTCACGGTTGGAGCCGGTATCGACGATCTTCTCGGGCTCGCGGTGCGCGCGTATCTCGGGCCGGGCGACGTGACCGTGATGACGCTCGGCAGTTACCCGACGTACGTGTATCATGCGATCGGGTACGGGGCGCGTCTCGAAACGGTCCCGTATCTTCCGGACGGGACCGTGCAACTCGAGCGACTCGCGGAGCGCGCGCGCGAAACGGACGCGCGGGTCGTGTATCTCGCGAATCCCGATAATCCAAGCGGTTCTTTCGCGCCGCGCGAGGCGCTCCGTGCGTTTCTCGGCGCGTTACCGGCGGACGTCGTCGTTATCCTCGACGAAGCCTACGCCGACTTCGTCCCGGCGAGCGATCTCGTCTCGGATTCGGAAGCGTTCGCGGACGCGCGCGTGATTCGCATGCGCACGTTTTCGAAGGCCTTCGGTATGGCGGGCGCGCGGATCGCCTACGCGCTCGCGGCACCCGAGGTCGGCGTCGCGTTCGGGAAAATTCGTTTGCAATACGGCGTTCCGCGCACGGCGCAGATCGGCGCGCTCGCGGCGCTCGCCGAGCGCGAGTTCGTCGACGGCGTGGTGGCCGAAGTCGCGCGCGGCCGCGACGACTATCGCGCGCTCGCCGAACGGCTGGGCCTGACGACGTTGCCGTCGCAGACGAACTTCGTGTGTTTCGATCTCGGCTCGCGCGAGCGAGCGGAGTTGTTGGTCGAAGCGCTGCTGCAACGGGGGATCTTCGTTCGCAAGCCGGCGGCGCCACCGCTCGACGGTCACATTCGCGTCACGGTCGGCACCGAGCGCGAACGCATGCTGTTCGCGGACGCGTTCGAGAAGGCGCTCGCCGAGTGAGATACGCGGTGCTCTCCGACATCCACGCGAACGTGGAGTCGCTCGAAGCGGTGTTCGCGTGCATCCCGGCAAGCGATACGATCCTCTGCCTCGGCGATATCGTCGGCTACGGCCCGAATCCGAACGAATGTTTGGCACTCGTGCGCGAACGCGTGCAGGCGACGGTCCTCGGCAATCACGACGTCGCCGCGGTCGACGGATTCGGTATCGAGTATTTCAACGACGCCGCGCGCTCGGCGATCGAGTGGACGCGCGGCGTCATCGACAAGGATCACGTCGCGTGGCTCGACGCCCTTTCGTACGAACTGCGAACGGACGAATATCTGCTGGTGCACGGAGCGCCCGTCGACTACTTCACGTATATCCTCAACAAGAAGACGGCGGCGCAGGCCTTCGAGGCGACGGACGCACCGCTCATCTTCGTCGGGCACACGCATCTCGCCGATTACTACGCGCTCGCGGCCGACGGTTCGATCGCGCACGCGCACCAGCAGCACGGTGGCCGGCTCGAACTCGAGCCCGGCGTGCGCTACATCGTCAACGTCGGCAGCGTCGGCCAGCCGCGCGATTTGAATCCGGCCGCCTCGTTCGTCACCTTCGATGCCGACGCGCGGACGATCGAATGGCAGCGCGTGCCCTACGCGTTCGCGATCACGCAAGAGAAGATCGCATGCGCGTGCCTTCCGGAGAGTTTGGCGCAGCGCTTGGAAGTCGGCCGATGACGCGCGGGCTCGGGGTGCTCGCCCTCGCAGCGGCATCGCTGCCGTTCCTCGGCTCCGCGAGTTCCGCGGCAACCGAACGCAACGATTACGCGCGCCCCGCGTTCGTCGCGGCGCTCTCGATCGGCTTACACGACTTTTATGCGGCCGATTTCGCCGCGGCGCAGAGCGACTTCGAGCGCGCCCTCGCGATCGTTCCCGACAACACGCTCGCGATCGCGTTTCTCAACGCCGCGGCGGCGCAGCGTCCGGGCCAGCTCGACGTCCTCACGAACGTGGAAGAAGACGCCGCGTCGGGCGCTCCGAAAAATTACGTCAATCGCGTGCGACTCGGATTTTCGTACCTCTTCGAAGCGCAGTCGGGACGCGATCGCGAACAGGATGCGCGCGAGGAACTCGAGGCCGCGACGGCGCTCGACGCGGATGCGCCGGCCGCGCGCGTCGGGCTCGGGATCATGCGTTTCGAAGCGCGCTCGTCGAATCGCGCCAAGACGGAATTTCTCACGGCGCTCCGCGCGGATCCGAACGACGTGCTCGCGCGCGAATATCTCGGGCAGCTCTACCAGACCGATCTGCGCGACCCGGCTCGCGGCCTGCAATACGTGATCGACGTGCCGAACCTCGTGCCCCAGTACGCGGATATCCTGTTCCACATCGGTTCGCTGCTGTACGATCTCCATCAGAACGATGCGGCGATCTCGTATCTCGAGCGCGGTATCGCACTCGATGTGACCCGCGTCGGCGAGGCGGGCCAGCACGGCTACACGCTCGTCGCGCGCATCTATATCGACGAGCGGCGCTTCGCCGATGCGAAGAAGACCCTCGCCGCCGCACTCGCGGCGAACGTCGACACGATCTACGCGCGTAAACTGCTCGCGAAGATCGATGCGGGCGACTACACGCCGCCCTCTCCGTTACCGGGGCACACGTGAGCGCGCCACCGGAGGTCCCGATCGACGACGGCCACTGCATCGGATGCGGCAAACTCTCGGCCATCGGCCTGAAGATGAGCTTCGCGATCGAGGAGGACCGCTCGGTCGAGAGCCGGATCTCGGTCGGACCGACGTTCGCGGGCTGGCGGGGCATCGTACACGGCGGCATCGTCGCGTTGCTGCTCGACGAGGCGATGGCGTACGCGGCCGCCGCGCACGGCGTCGTGGGCATGACGGGCGAGCTGAAGATGCGCTTCCGCGAGTCCGTCATCGTGGACACGCCGCTCGTGGTGCGGGGCGAGGTGCTCTGGCAACGGCGCGGCATCCTCGGCGTCTCCGCACGTGTCGAACGTGAAGATGGCGGGACGTTGCTCGCCTCCGGTGAGGGTCGCTTCGTCAAGCGCGGCGACGTCGAACCGGGAACGTTTGGGGAGTCTCGTTTCCGTGCCCGCACATAAGAGTACGCCGACGGCCGTCGCGAAGCCGAAACGGCCGCCGGCTCCGACGCCGACGTTCGAGAACCGTCGCGCCCGGTTCGAATACGAATGGCTCGAGCAGTTCGAGGCGGGAATCGCCCTGACCGGAACCGAGATCAAGAGTATCCGCACGGGCGAGATCAGCATCTCCGAAGCCTACGCCCGCATCCGCGACGGAGAGCTGTGGCTACTCTCGATGTACGTCCCACCTTATAAAGAAGGCAGCTTCTCGAACGTGGACCCGAACCGTCCGCGCAAGTTGCTCGTGCACCGGAAGGACATCGACCGTCTCGCCGGCCGCATCTCCGAGAAGGGGCTGACGCTGATCCCGGTCCGCATGTATTTCAAGCGCGGAATGGTCAAGGTCTCGATCGCCCTCGCGCGCGGCAAGAAGACCTGGGACAAACGCCGCGACGAAAAGGACCGCGACGTCCAACGCGAGATGGCCCGAGCCGTCCGCCGGTAATGAAGCGCATGCAAGGCGTCCGCTTTCGTGAGCCCGCGAGTGCGGGCTCGGGGGGGATCGGGGGGCTTCGCCGCCCCGATGTCAGATGAGGGGGGCGCGGCCGGAGGCGGTGCTTGAGGCGCTCGTTGCCGAGTCGATTTCCGTTCGCGCCGGCGAGACGCTGCTCGCCGCGGTTTCCGGCGGCCCCGACAGTGTGGCGCTTGCGGGATTGTTGGCGGATGTGGCGCGGCGGGCGGCGGGCACGCTCGTGCTCGGGCATGTCAATCACGCGGTGCGTCCCGGATCCTGGCAAGACGAAGCGGTCGTGCTCGCGCTCGGCGCGGCGCTCGGCGTCCGCGTCGTCGCGGCGTCGCTACCATCCGGTTCGAGCGACGAGGCTCGCCTTCGCGAGGAACGGTACGCGGCGCTCGCCGGCATGGCTCGCGACGTGGGTGCCGGTCGGGTCTTCACCGCCCACCACGTCCGCGACCAAGCCGAGACCGTACTCCTCGCCCTTTTCCGCGGGACCGGCCCGGCGGGTCTCGCCGGCATGCCGCCTGCCCGGACCCTCGTCGAGGGGATCGTGCTGGAACGGCCGTTGCTCGGCGTCGAGCCGGGCGACCTCGCCGCCTATCGCGCCGCCCGGCACCTCCCGTACGCTCTCGACCCGAGCAACGCCGACCTCGGCTACCGCCGCAACGCGGTGCGCGCCGCGCTCGAGGACCTCCGCTCGGCGTTCCCGCACCTCGACGCCGCCGTCGCTCGCTGCGCGGCGATCGCGCGCGACGAGCGCGCCGGCGACCCGCGTGCGGCCGTGCGCGCGGAACTTCGCGCCGCCCTCGAGGGAACCGTAGGCACGCGAGACATCCCCTTCGAACGCCTCGACGCCGCCGCGCGCGCGCTCGAGCGCGGAGGCCGCGGACGCCATTTCCTACGCCGCGGCGTCGAACTTCACATCGATGGTGAGAAATGAGTATCCACGACCCGGCGCGTCCCGATCTCAGCGTCACGCCCGATACCGTCGCGGCGATTGAATTCGATGCCGAGACGATTGCCGGGGCGGTGCGGCGGCTCGCGGACGAGGTTGTCAGGGACCTCGCGGGTGAACCGTTCATCCTCCTCGGCGTGTTGAAAGGTGCACTGTTCTTTACGGCCGATCTCGCCCGCGCGCTTCCGACGAATGTCGACGCGACGATCGATTTCATCGCCGTCTCCAGTTACGGTCGGGCGGACCGCTCGAGCGGCGAGGTCCGGCTCCTCAAGGATACGAGCGAGAGTGTCGAGGGTAAGAACGTAGTCATCGTAGAGGACATCGTGGACAATGGGCTCACTTTGCAGTATCTCCAGCGACTCATCGGCGGGCGAAATCCCGCGTCGCTTCGGACGTGTGCCCTGCTCGATAAGCCATATCGCCGTCGCGTCGACGTCGCCGTCGACTACATCGGTCTCACCGCACCGGATACGTTCATCGTAGGTTACGGCCTCGATTACCAAGAAAAATATCGAAATCTCCCCTACCTCGCGCGGCTCCACGATTGGGCCTTCGCGGGTGAGGGGCGGGAATAGGATAGCAAAGTACGTTGGGTAAGCACGTAAGATCGATCGTCATCGTCGTTTTCATCTTCATCGCGGTCATCCTGATCGTGGACAAGCTGGTTCTCGGCCAGCCGACGGTTTCGAAGCTGAGCTACTCGGATTTCTACGCCGCGATCGAGGACGACAACGTCAAGAGCGTGACGATCTCGAATCACGATATCTCGGGTCAGCTCAACCGCGCGATTCCGGCCATCGGCAGTGCCGATCTGCGTTTCACGACGTCCGCGCCGGACGATCCGACCTTGTTGCCGGAACTGCACAAGCACAAGGTCGATATCACGAACGACAACCCGACGACGACGCCGCTCATCGGCATGCTCTTCCAGTTGATTCCGTTCGCGCTGATGGCGCTGCTGCTACTCTTCATCTTGCGCCAAGCGCAGAGCGGCGGGAGCCAAGCGCTCTCCTTCGGACGCTCGCGAGCGAAACTGCTTTCCGAGAATCGGCCCAAAGTTACGTTCAACGACGTGGCGGGCATCGAGGAAGCGAAAGAAGAGCTCGGCGAGGTCGTGGAATTCCTCAAATTCCCGAAGAAATTCCAAGCGCTCGGCGCGCGCATTCCCAAGGGCGTTCTGCTCCTCGGCCCTCCGGGCTCCGGTAAGACGCTTCTGGCACGCGCGATCGCGGGCGAAGCGGGCGTTCCGTTCTTCTCGATCTCCGGTTCGGACTTCGTGGAAATGTTCGTCGGCGTCGGCGCGAGTCGCGTGCGCGATCTCTTCGAACAAGCGAAGAAGAGCGCGCCGTGCATCGTGTTCATCGACGAAATCGACGCGGTCGGTCGTCAGCGCGGCGCCGGACTCGGTGGCGGTCACGACGAGCGCGAACAGACGCTCAACCAGTTGCTCGTCGAGATGGACGGCTTCGATCAGAACACGGGCGTCATCCTCATCGCGGCGACGAATCGTCCCGACGTCCTCGATCCGGCACTGCTTCGTCCCGGACGCTTCGATCGTCAGATCGTCGTCGACCGCGCCGACGTGAAGGGCCGCGAAGCGATCCTCGGCGTTCACGCCAAGAACAAACCGCTCTCGAAAGAGATCTCGCTCGGCACGCTCGCGAAGCGCACGCCCGGATTCTCCGGCGCGGATCTCGAGAATCTGCTCAACGAAGCGGCGCTTCTCGCGGCGCGTCGCAACAAGTCGATCATCGAGATGAGCGATTGCGAAGAAGCGATCGACCGTGTCGTCGCCGGTCCCGAGCGTAAGTCGCTCGTGATGTCGCAAAAAGAAAAAGAGAACACCGCGTATCACGAGTCGGGTCACGCGATCGTCGGCGGCTTGCTGCCGATGGCCGATCCCGTGCACAAGGTCACGATCATTCCGCGCGGCATGGCGCTCGGTATCACGTGGTCGCTTCCCGACGAAGACCGCCATTCGATCACGAAGAACGGCTTGATCGCGCAGATCACGATGGCCCTCTCGGGGCGAATCGCGGAAGAGATCAAGTTCGGCGACGTCACGACCGGCGCGTCGAACGATTTCGAAAAGGCGACGGAACTCGCGCGCCGGATGGTCACGCAGTACGGCATGTCATCGTCGCTCGGCCCGATCCAGTACGGCCGCGGCAACCACCAGGTGTTCCTCGGCCGCGATTTCGGCGAAGACCGCAACTACTCGGAAGACATCGCCGGCAAGATCGATGCGGAAGTCCGCAAGATCATCGACACGTGCTACGCGGATGCGACGAAGTTGCTCAAAGACAACTGGCACAAGGTCGAGCGGATGGTCGCGTCGCTCCTCGAGCACGAGACCGTGGAGACGGACGAAGTCGTGGCGATCCTCAACGACTTGCCGTATCCGCGCAAGTCCGACGAAGAGCCGAAGATCCCGAAGGCGGCTGCCACGGCTCACGAGCCGGAACCGCAGTGGGAAAAGCCCAAGCGCCTCCCGCCGAATATCTCACCGGAACCGGCGTAGCCGACCGGGTGGTCACGAGCAGATGGCTCCGAGCGAATGCGCTCGGGGCCTTCCTCATCCTAACGGCAACGCCGCTCGGTGCCGCGCTGCCTCCACCCGCGGATGGCGGGCTTCCGAACCTCGGCGCGGACGTGACCGTGGAGCGGCTCGCTGCCGGCGGCACCGCGATCGTGAGCCCGTTCGCCGGCGCGCCGGTCGCGGCCGTCGAACTGTGGTACCGCGCGCCGTCCACGGGTTTCGGACCGAAGCCCGTGCCCTCCGTCGCGCGTCTCGCGGCGCAAGTCGTCGCGGCCTCGAAGCCCCTCGTCGGCGAATCGCTCGGTAAGGTGGTAAACGATCTCGGTGGTCGGCTCACGATCACCGTGTACAGCGACTCGATCGCGATCGCCGCGGTCGTGCCCGCGTCCGGCGCATCGTCCGTGGTCAGAGCGATGACGACGGCGTTTTTCGCTCCCGTCGTGACGGACGACGGCTTCGGCATCGCGCAACGCGACGTCGAGCAAGAGGCGCTCTTCGGCGGCTTCGATCCGGAAACCGCCGTCCGCGACGCCGTCTTCGGCGATCTCTTCAGTCAGGGACCGCAGCACTATCCGGCACTCGGCGATCCGCGAGACGTCTCGGCCATCGATATCGGCGACGTGCGTTCGTTCGCGGCGCGCGCCTTTCGGGCGCAGAACGCGACGCTCGTGATCAGCGGCGTGGTCGATCCCAAGATCGTCGCATCGGCGGTTGCCGGGCGGTCCGACGGCGATGCCGCACCCGAACCGCCTTCGACCCCGACGCTCGCCGCCGGCACGCTCGCTCCCGTTTCGAAAACGTTCGTCCAGCCGACGGCCGGTTACGGTTGGGTGGGTCCGGCGATCGCCGACGAACGTGAAGCGACCGCGATGGATTTCATCGCCGATTATCTCTTCCGCACGGACGACGGCTACGTGGCGAAGGCCGTTACGAAGACGTATCCGGATGCGTTTCTCGTGGGCAACTTCATCACGTTGCACGACCCGGGCGTCATGTTCGTCGCGTACGCCGGGAAGGACATGAGCTCGCTCAAAGCGCTCGTCGACGATGGGTTTGCGCGCGTTCGCAAACCGCTCGATGCGCGCGACTTCTCGATCGCGCTCGCGCAGTTCGAGTATCACATCCGCTCGGATCTGCAAACCCCGACGCAGGTCGCTGACAATTATGGTTGGTACGCCGTCGAGGGTGCCGCGGCGTACGCGCCGGGTGCGAACGGCGAACGCGGCGCGTACTTCACGTATGCGAGCGGGCTGACGCCGGATTTCGTCGCGAGCGTGGCGGAAAAATATCTCGGGAAGCCGCCGGCTACGATCACGTTGTCGCCGGCGGCCGCAACGAAGGGGGACGCGCAATGACGTCGCTCCGCGATCGTTTCGCGTTCGTGGTTCCGCTCGGTCTCGCGGGCGTGCTCGCGTTCTCGGGTGCGGCGCCCGCGTCGGGCCCGCGGTATCCGCAAGCGTCCGTCACCGATCTCGGCACGACGCGCCTGCTCGCGGAATCCGATTCCGACGCACCCGTCGGTGGCGTGCAGATTTTCGTGGCTGCCGGGCTCGACCGGCAGCCGATGAATCGCGCCGGCGTCTCCGCGCTCGTCGCCGAGTGTCTGGAGGCGACGCCCATCGACGGCGTGCCGCTTCGCGACGCGATCGCCGCGCGCGGCGGCAGCATCACGTACACGGTCGACGGCCGTTCCGTGCATTACTATATCGAGAGCAGCCCGAGCCGTTTGCCGGAAGCGATCGCGCTCTTCGGCAAAGCGCTCGCCGCGCCGGACTTTTCGAGCGCGACGATCGCAACCGCGCGCACGAGCCTCGCGCAGCGGATCGATCAGTCGCAGAATAATCCGCTCGCCGTCGCGATCCAGATGTTCCGTCAATCGTACTACGCGGGCGGTTCCAGCATGCCGGCCTACGGCATGTCGACGACGGTCGCGCAACTCGGCCCGGCCGATTTACGCGCGTTCTACGCCGCGACCTACGTGCGATCGGCCGTCAGCGCGAGTGCCGTCGGTTCGCTCTCCCCCGAGCTCGGCTCGGCACTCGCGACCCTCGCGCAGGGGCTGCCCGCCGGTCCCGTTTCCGCGGTCGACGAGCGTGCGAAAGATATCCCCGCCGAAGCGCCGCGCATCGTCGCGCATCGCGATGTCGCGGCGCCGTGGATCGTGGTGGGATACGCCGCGCCCGCGCCGGGAAGCGCGGATTTCGGCGCGATGCTCGTGTTGCAATCGCTCTTAGCAGGCGCGTTCGATCGGAGCAGCACGACGACGCTCGGCTTCGTCGAAAAATCCGTCGGCGCGTTCTACCTCTACGATTCGTCGCCCGCGAGCCTCGTCGTGTACGTGAACGGATCGGAAACGGATCCGACGCTCGCGCTGCGCGAGCTGCTTCTCGTCTCGCATTCGCTCGCGCTCAAGCCGCTCGGAGCCGACGCGCTCAAGCATTTCAAGACGGCGGCGGAAGGTCAATTCCTCACGGATTCGGTGAACCTCTCCGACCGTTCGTATCTGCTCGGAACGCTTTCGTCGCAAGGCCTCGGAACGGATTCGATCAATACCGCGCTCTCGGCGCTCGAGGCGACGACGCCGGCCGACGTGCAGCGCGTGGCGAAGAAATACTTGCAGCGCTA
>Ga0116226_10007137_pt1 | contig 10065 bp, 10 predicted proteins | sample S1TSphfallax_FD_89692 | JGI IMG/M metagenome (GOLD analysis project Ga0116226, IMG submission 89692) | Host-associated microbial communities from peat moss isolated from Minnesota, USA - S1T2_Fa - Sphagnum fallax MG | ecosystem: Host-associated > Plants > Peat moss > Unclassified | place: USA...
AATGTAATGTAATGTAAATGGTGTCTAAAAAAAATTATAAATTATATTACAAAAAAATAAACCTCAAAGTAATGAACATATTTTGGCATCATTTGAAATTGTGATCTCAAGACAAAACACAAAAATCTAATGTAGAATTTTACATTTTAAAAAAATCATATTTATTCGAAAATGATTAAAATAAAAAAACATCTGATATATTGGGGAAATTATAATAAGTAAAATCAATACTTTAAAAAAATTGAAAAAAGATTCTTACTATGAAATTTGTTATTTGGCAAAAATACTACAATCCTTTGAAACAAAGTAAACAAATTGGCTTCAAGGTTGTCACGATATTTGTGCGTTCATCACAACATGACAAATGCATATGGACGTAGACACACCTTTACATCATGTCAATATGAAGTTAACTTAAATCAACCTAGGGTCGACCTAGTCAAAAGGACTCTTGGGCTACCTAGGCTAAGCTTACTAGTGATTGAAATTAGACTTGTTTTGGTCATTGTAAACCCTATGGTCACCGAAATGCCTTTTGGTGACCAAAATTATGGTCACCACAAGATTTCAATTGCCACAATTTTCCATCACCATAGGAATTCGGTCATCATAGGAATTTGGTTGTCACATGAATTTGGTTGCCATAACATTTTAGTTGTTAATTTTTTGGTCACCACACAAATTGAGTTGCCATAACATTCGAATTGCCACATGATTCGATCACCACCTTTTAGTCACCACATGAAATTGATCACCACATGTTTCAATTGCCACATTTTCCATCACCAAATTTTTGGTTGTTTCCAATTCATTTTTGCTCCCAAAAAATTTGAAAACTAAAACTTTTTTTTCATTTTTCGAAATATTTTCAATAAAAATAATGTATAATATAGTTTGGGTATAATATAAGTACCCATAATTGAAAACAAGGGGTATGTCACATTGTGGCCTTGCCATCTACGATAAAAAAACCTTAACGCAAAAGAAGAATTATGGAAATTCTAATATTCCACCATGCAAAAATATAATTTTCAAAAAAATTCCTTTAAAAGAAACCAAAATCCTTCAAAATATCACAACTTTATAACTAATTTCAGGTTTCAATGTAAGACAAAATATAATCTTTCAAAAATCCTTGTAGAAAAATAGACTTACTACCTAGGGGCCAAAATCCCTTAAGCTATTATACTGTATAAGAATCTAAATTCAATATCCTAGCCTTGACAGGCAAGGCCAAAAAAAGAATGAAAACCAAAACAAAAGTCTGAAGAGTGAAGGGCTTATATTTGCATTAAGAAATATTGCTTCAAATGAATTTATATTAAATTTTTTACATCACTTGATGTCTATCAATTATATGAAAGCTTTTATCGAAACACATTATCAATGATAGTGTAATCATTTATAATTCAAAAATATACGAAACAAATGGACAAAACTTATGTAAAACTATAAATGATTATTTCACCTTTACAAAAAACTCATCATCATTATAGGGCATAGATCCACAAATTTCAAATGTGTAAAAAAGATGGCTTCATAAATTTCAAATTTGATTACACATGACAAATTCTTCATTCATAAAATTGGCTTTTATGAAATTTGCAAGTCCAAAACATGTCATTTTAAAAATTTCATGCAAATTACACCATATTCCATATGTTGCAATTATAAACTATTTATGGTTGCCTTTAATAACACTTGTTAGGTGTAGCCCAATTGTATGAAAGCTCCAATAATGTGTGCATGACATGTTGAACAATTTTCCATGCTTTTGGATTTACCTCATACATGTCATGGATCATTTTCCCAAATGACATCTTGATTGAATTGTCCACAAAATATTTTACACCTCAATTATCACCCCATATGACATTTGCCAGCTTGCCCACCGAATATGCTTCAAACTTCAAAGTTGTGGTGTGTTGCTTGGCCATTTGTCAAAGGGAATTTATAATTCCCAATTTGTTATAAATAAAACACAATTCTAGGGCAATTCACCAACGTATTTTCTTTACATTAGTGGCATCTTACTCCTTTGCAAACCCATACAATGATGGCGTCACATCTTGCACGCGTTTGATTTGACCCCAATCACACACACCTATGTACATAACACTTGGTTTGTCTCTCAAAAAATGCAACATAATGTTGTCCTTAAATAAGTCATTGTGAAAAATTCTAGAATGATGTACTACATTCATAATGTTTATGAATGCCAATGCCAATTTCACACAATCTCACCTAAAGGCGACAAGTCGTGTTTGCCCTTCCATATCCAATCCCTTTTGCCGCAATAAGGTTCGATTATCCATGATGAGGGAATACTTTGTGTTATAATCCAACATTTTTCAAAAAGTTTCCCCATTCCATCACAAAGTGTAAAATTCCATGGTCTTTCCATGGATGGCAAGGAATTTGATGACACTTGAATGTTTACGCGGGCATGTCAAAGCTTCCACTAATCATTGCTTACGTGCTCCCCACTTATCATCTATCTTAGGTGTTTTCAAAGATGGTTAGAACATGAACCTAAAGCTTGAACATGGAACCTATGTTAAAAAAAATCCTAAAAAAGTATGAATATGTGCATGGATTAAAGATACCAATTGAATGAACGTTTTTAGACATGGATGAATGTTTCAAATGGTATGGATGAAACTTGGAAGCTAGAGAATTCAAAGGGGAGGACATGCCAAAATTTCATTTTTGAAATTCCATGCCCAACTATATGGAAATGAGAAGGCAAATCAACATTATGGGCACCTTTTGATGTCGATTGTCACAACCCTAGCCTTGGGCTCACGACCAAGGCAAAGGCTTGCAAGGTTATGGGCCAAGAAAAAAGCCTAGGAATCACACCACATGCTCTTGGGAGTATAGGAAAGCATGAGGGAATGAACCATCACACTCACAGGGAGCTCCACTTTGGGAATTGGAGTTCAGGTGAACTTTTGAATCTTCAGAGGGCAATTTCAGGGGTCAAAACTCAATGGATTGAAACATTCATTATATTATTGAAAAGCTCTTAGAACTTAGATGTTTAAAATGGGCTTGCATGACCCATTTGGACATCTAAAACACAAGTTATGGCCAAAAGAAAAACTGGGAGTCAAATTGCTAATTTCACTCCCGACCACTAAAAGTCAAGAATCGACCAAATTTCTTAGCGTTCAGGTGGCGTGCAACATATCGTTGGAAAGTTCTCAACAAGGGCGAAAACTTTGCAGTAGACCTCATCTCAATTGGAGGTCTACACACAAAGTTATGGGGCCCCAAAGTCACAGGAGTCCCAACTTTGCCAATTTAAGAGTCTCGAAACAAAATGCCATTTGGATGTGGGCCTTGTGGAGAGGCACAGAATATACTATAAGGGGGAAGGTGGTGGCTTCCCCCAAGTTTGGGCCGTGGTGAGTCTTATGAATCTAAGTTTGCCCGTGGTTCATCCTAACATTAAAGTGCTACAATTATGCACTAACTAACTTGTTGTTTGGTTTGTGCAATCCCATGTGAGTAAGTAAATTGCTTGTCAATCTTCCTAGTCCCATCTCGTAGCTCCAGCATGCCCTTTACCCCCAAAGTGTTGCGAACCAAAAAGCGTGCCCCAACTCCTTGCTCTTCCATTATTTTCATTATAGATTCATATTTGAGTCTATCAAAGAACTTGGGAACGTGTCGTCCATGGTCCACAAAGACATGAAAAAACACATCACAATTTCAAAATGTGGGAGAAACTAAGGGCAAATGTTTTCTATTTCCTAAAAATGAAAGGGATGTTATTGAAATGTGGTCTGTAATGTAATTTTAAATATCCAATTATTGGGAAAAGGCACTAGTTTTTTTGTAACAAAAGGTAATGGGAAACATTAATTTTTTTAAAAAACCATGTTCATGATGTCAGTATTACAAGCTTTTAATAATTATAAATTTTTGTAATCAACCCACACAATGGAGGCCAACCCACGAATGTAAATGAAAAATGACTAAAAAATTAAACATCTACTTCATATTTCTAGATATCAATGAAATTGACAAAATGAATTCCACCCATTGGGAACAAAAATGTTTATATCATCATCAGACCAAATGTTGTTGAGAGTAATGTGTAAAATTCGCACCAACAGGATAGTGAATACACTTTATTTAATTGGGAGCATGTAATATAGAAATGATTCAAAGTACATCCCCAATGCAACTTCTTGAATTACATTTAACCATATAGACATCTAAGTTGATGTGGGGAAAAACCTACACATGAATATACATGATTTAACAAGAAAGCCTAGGTGATAAGAACATAATATGAATTACATTCTTTAGGACAAACAACATTGTAGCAATGTTGAAATCTTAATTAGTCTTGGAAAATAAAATGTCATTTAATGTTTTGTTTTAAATTTTTATGAATGCAATGTGAGATTTGTATGTGGAGAATACTTGTCAATTCAACAAATAATACCAAAAAGACAATGAATAAGAAATCCAAATTGAAAGAAGTTGTGCAACAACATTTGGAAAACTTGAATTTTTTTGTTGAACAAAAAAATATATATTTTTTGAACTTCTTGATGGAAAGTTAAAAGCAAAGTCCAACATCCCATGTGACAACAAATAACCAGATATTTAGTTATCATAGTCTTTTAAACTAGTATTAGAAGCAAAATCCAAGGCTTCATGGTCTATGTATTAGATAACATTACCACCATGTGGGGAAGAATTAGTAGGGGAAGAAGAGGGTGAAGGTAAAACAACATAAACATAGCAAGAAACTTTGCATAAACTAAAAGGGTGAAAATCCTTTAAGGTGTACCACATAGAACGAAAAGGGCCTAATCATTACTGTAATTTTTTTTACCCTTTATTTTTATCCCCATAAAAATTACAATTCAAAAGTTGTCAAAATTTTCAAAAGGACTACATTTTAAAACATTAAATTTCTAGATTCCATCATAAGCATCCATAAATGTCTCTTTACATGGTAAAAGAGGACTAGGTAAAAAGACAAAAAAGGATGACAATGTGACAAGATTTTGGTACACCTTAAAAAATTTGGACCCAAAAGCAAAAGGCTACTATAAGCACTTTGAAAAAAACTATGTTAAAAATGAAATGATTGGATCCCTTTTCAAGGTGGTGTCGCATCGTTGCACACAAAAAACCATGCAAATTAAAATACACAATGTCATTTGTATTGACTACAATTTGAAGTTCAAAAATCCAAGACTTGGTTACTTACAAAAAAGAATCTAGGGACCCTGATCTATTATCAAACCAATTTCATCATCATCAAACATGTGATCTTGATCATCATGTTTTTCATCAAGACCCTCATTAGGACGATCATATAGGCCAATGGCTTGAGAATATTGTTAAAAATCTCCTTGCCTCCTTCTGATGCAAGAACGTGTTTGTTTTCATTACACAATGCGTGAATAAAAATTCCTGCCATGAAAGAAAAATATTATAAACCATGTTTAAAAATAATGTACTTGAAGAAAAAGAGGAGAGTTTTATTTGAACACAAAAACATACTCATATCGGCTATTAAATCCACCACAATATGTCCAAAAACACAACAAGCCCAAATAAATGCACATAGTAGGACAAAGTCCTCTTTTGCTCCACGCCATGGAGCACCATCCTCTCAAAGATGTTGGGTATACTTGTCAACATTATTCATCAAAACATCATTTGTGGTCACATCCAACCCAAAGAGGGACAATTCTTCATCCTTCTTGAGTATCAAATCCTTTGGTTGTCTTTGTAGGTTATTATTGGAGGTACTTTCCCCACTCTTGCAAAAAGGGTGCAATGTGCCATACAAAAGCATCAATGACAAGGACAAGTCAAGCTCCTAGTGCACTCCTCTCCTCTTCATATTTGTTATGGATTACATATGACCTTAATTTAAACAAATCACAACTTTTGAATCTACAATTTCGGAATATCATTAGTAAAAAGTCTATCATATGCAACTAGATCATACAACTACTGTGCCACTCTAACACAATTGCGTTGGCACTTGTATGAAACTATATTGCCATTATTATGCAACCAATTATAGCAACTATTGTACAACTCATTTACAACTATTGGTGACATAATACATTTAACATATGACTAACAATTCATGGTGACATAAGTGCAACTTTATGTCAACTATGCATTGAAGTGAATGGGTTTACATAACCCAATCTACCATTGCAATTATGTTCATTAAGAACATAATGGTGAACCATATCTTGCTCTACATGGTCTAAATCAACTCAAGAGTTAGCCCCTTCCAAGACCTCCCCACTAATGCCCTCTTCTTCCTCCGTATCCCACACTTTTTGAGTCACAACTCGAAAGTCTTGTATGTCTTCTATTAGGCAACGCCATTGAAACTTCCATTGCATATCCTTCTACCATGCACCCCCTAGGTTGTTGCATATATTTAATCTAACCCTTCATCACCTTATTCATCCTCTATATACAATACATCCAATGTGTGCTTACCACGCCACATAGATCAAACTCTTCAACCAAATGCAATACAAGATGGGTCATAACATCAAAAAATGCAGGTGGCATTTCCATTTCAAACATACATAAAGTAATGACCACATCTTTTCTTAATTTAGGCATTTCATTGGGGTTTCACAACCTTTTTGCATATTTGATGAAACAATCAACTCAAATGCATGATAGCCTTGCGTGTGTTATCTTGCATCAACCCTTTTAAACATAAAAGGAGAAGTTGTTTGTGAGCCACAAATTATAATTAAGCAAGTTGTTAAATTTTTGTTCCATAAATTTCCTTAGTAATAATGATTTGAATTTTTGTAAACTTCCAGTTAGTAATTATTAATACTTGAATTAGCCATTGAATATTTTTAAGCGCATAAAACCTTCTTATTTAAATTGATGTAACGATTAATTCATTCGAAAACCTAATAAATCTTCCAAAATGCATAATCATTTTTATATTATAAAAAGGTGGAAAATGAATATAAAATTAGATGTGGTTTTATTGATATATTAGGAATACAAACGCACAATTAACATTAACATTTTGCCATAACAATATTGAATTAGTTTTGTAGAATAATCTTCAGGCACTAATTGTCACAACCCTAGCCTTGAGCTTGCAACCAAAGCAAGGGTTTGCAAAGGTGTGGGCCAAAAGTGAAGCCCAAGAGTCACATTTCATGCTCTCGGGAGTGTGAAGGAATGAATCCCCATATTCCCAAGTGAGCTTCCACTTTGGGAGTTGGAGTCCTGATGGATTTTCAAATTTTCAGAAGGCCATTATAGGTGTCAAAGCTCATTTTATTGAAGATTTCCTTATACCATTGAAAAGTTCTTGGAACATAGATATCTAAAATGGGCTCGCACGACCCATTTGGGTACTTAAAACACAAGTTATGGCCAAAAGAAGGGCCGAAAGTCAAATTGCAAATTTGACTCTCGACCATTAAAAGTCAAGAATCGCCCTAATTTACTTATGTGTAAGTAGCATGCCACATACTGTTGGAAAGCTCTCGACCATGGTTATAATTATTCTATAGACTTCACCTTAATCCAAGGTCTGCACAAAATGTTATGGGCTTCCAAAGTCACCCAATTTCGAGAATTTCGGGACTTCCAACTTGGGAGTCCTAAGACAAAATGACATTTGGGTTTTGGCCCCATGGCCAACCACAGAGAATATTGTAACGGGGAAGGTGGTGACTTCCCCCAAGTCCGGGTCGTAGTGAATCTTATGAGTCCATGTTTACCTATGTTTTGTCCTAACATCAAAGGTGCTCCAACTACACATTAACCAACTTGTTATTTGGTTTGTGCAAGTCCATGTGAATAATTAACTTGCTTGTCACTCGTCCTAATCCCCATCCCGAAGCTCCAGCATGCCTTTTTACCTTTGAGGTATTATGAACCAAGGAGTGTATCCTAATTCCTTCTCCTTCCGTTGTTTTGACTTTAGACTCGCAATTGAATCTATCAAGGAGCTTGGGGGTGTATCATCCTAATTCCAATGGATTTGTAAAGCCTTAATTTTGACGATGGATTTAAAAAATACATGGGAATTTTTGTAATGGAAAATTTTTAATCCAATTTACTATGTATTACATAATTAATTAGTACATGGTAAGGAATAACTAGGGGCTATTAAATAAGTAAATGGTACACGCGAATGTTATCAATGTTATTGTGTTAATTTAACCAAATGGGAACTCAAGGATGTCTACTTATTACTACCCGTAAATTATATTAAGAGCTTGTTACTTGGAATTCATGGAATAATTTCCATGAACAAATCCTTAGATTTTTTATTAAAATAGTTGTTCTTTTCAAATCTATTGTTGGATTTGTCTCAAGTTTCAAACAGTTAATTTAGGAGGTGTAAAATGTTTTTTCAAAATTTCAGCATCATTGGGGTTGTTGCAAAGGATTTACACTTGCCGAAAGTAGAAGGGGTCTAAAGTTGTCTTTTCTTCAAATCTAGGTAAATAACCTTTGATTTTGAAGCATAACTTTTGATTTTAGAAATAAAAACTTATAAGAATTTGCATCATTGTTTATTTTGAGATGAGCTTTCCAAAAACCCTATGCATGCTAGATTTGAAAATTGTATGAAGATATTATGAGGAGTGGAATGAATGGGGGGCGATAATCAAATGTGAACATTGATTAAACATAAACATAATGTTTTTTCACATCTTATCATGGTAAGTCTTGATTCTTTCAAAATGTCTTGGTATTTTCCAAGTGGACATAATGAATTAGATTCTTAATGAATTTCATTACATTCTATTAAATCACCTTAACTTGTTAATATACAACTACATAATAGTTTCACCCTAAATGAGTTTTGTGAGTTGCATGTCTTCATGTGGAGGGGTGTGTAAGAAAACCTCATAGGAGGCCAACAAAATCTTAATGGGAATCTAATTTTTTTTAAAATGTTTTTGTCTCCAAAACTACCCCAACAAATGTGGCAATTGGAGACTAAAAGCATTTAGGAGTAAGAAAGCTCCTTCGAAAATGTCGCAACCCCACTTGTAGGCAAGTGTGAGGATGAGATTCACACTCCCAAAAGTGGGAACTTGGAGTCCTCTAGGACTCCCGCAACTTCAGAACTCAATTACAGAGGTCAAAACGCCTCGCCTTGAGATGGTATTTATACCATTAGAAAGGCCTTGAAGTGTAGATGTCAAAAATGGCCTCGCATGAGCCATTTGGACATTTGTAGCACGAATTATGGTCGAAAGAAGGGCCGGGAGTCAAATTGGCAATTTGACTCCCAACCACAAAAAGTCGGGAATCGACCCGATCCCAGCGTGTGCAAATGGAGTGCAATGCACTGTTGGAAAGTTATTGAAGAGAGCTACAAGTTTGCTTCAAACCTCATCCCAATCCGAGGTCTGAGCCGGGAGTTATGAGCTCCCAAAGTCCCGAAAGTCCAAACCGGGACAATTTCAAGACTCCTCCTTGGGAGTCCTGGGAATAAAAGCCATTTGGATGCGGGTGCAACAGAGCAACGCAGAGAATACTATATCGGGGAAGGTGGTGGTTTCCCCCGAATCCGGGTTGTGGTGAGTCAAATGAGTTCGTGTTGCCCATGGCTTGTCCCAACACCAAGGGTGTTTCCAAAGGTGAATTAACCCCCTTGTGGTTGGTTTTGTTGCAGGACTAAGTAACTAAATAGTTGTCCCTCTTCCTAGTTTAATCCCAGAGCTTTTAGCACGCCCCTCTCACCCCCTTTAAAAAAACATGAGGGTAGGAGTCCATGTAGCGCAATACCACCAACTGTGGTTTTGTAGATGCCCTAGAAAATAAAGTTGCTTGCAAGCCGGTTGCATGCTAAGGAGATGGTTATCGGCTGCGAAAATGTAGACTCCACAGTAGTCAGAGTCAAAAACCAATAGGAAACCCTCAAACTGCCAAGAGTTGGGAGCCATCGACGTTGGAGCACAGCGTTCATTTCTCATGGGAAACGGGAAAAGCGTCGAAATTAACCATATACCTATTGTGTGACTTTTCCGTGGACGTCCCCCATTCCAAGAAACGACACAACACGAA
>Ga0116226_10007138_pt1 | contig 10064 bp, 14 predicted proteins | sample S1TSphfallax_FD_89692 | JGI IMG/M metagenome (GOLD analysis project Ga0116226, IMG submission 89692) | Host-associated microbial communities from peat moss isolated from Minnesota, USA - S1T2_Fa - Sphagnum fallax MG | ecosystem: Host-associated > Plants > Peat moss > Unclassified | place: USA...
TACCAGAAGTAGAATTAGGTTTAGGAGTATGGGAGGGAAAATTCCAAGAATCAGATGAACAGCAGAGGTGGTTACGTTGGTATGACAGCACTGGTAATTGGGTATCACTCCCTGAGGAATTAGAAAAGCAACGGGCTGACGCTGAAAAACAACGGGCTGACGCTGAACAGCAACGGGCTGACGCTGAACGACGGGAAAAAGAGCTAGAACGTCAACGGGCTGATTCTGAACGACGGGAAAAAGAGCTAGAACGTCAACGAGCTGACGCTGAACGACGGGAAAAAGAGCTAGAACGTCAACGGGCTGATTCTGAACAGCAACGGGCTGATTCTGAAAAACTTCAAAAGGAAAAGTTGATAGCACAATTGCGAGCAATGGGTTTTGAACCTGATTTAAGTTAACAGACTATCAGCGCCACACGGGATGGATTTCCTGTTTTCTTAGGCTGAATCCTCAAGGAGAGTTGGGAGATTCTCCCCGTTAGCTTTCACGCTATTCATCCTAATAATGTTCTTGCATTAACAATACACGGTATCTATAGATTAATTTATTATGAATTTCGGTTATTTGAATTGCGTAATGATTGGTATGCTGAGGTAGAATTATCAGATAATAAATTCTGGATACCAGAACTAGAATTAGGTTTAGGAGTATGGGAGGGAAAATTTCAAGAATCAGATGAACAGCAGGTGTGGTTACACTGGTATGATAGCACTGGTAATTGGGTCTTACTCCCTGAGGAATTAGAACGACAACGGGCTGATTCTGAACGACTTAAAAAGGAAATATTGATAGCACAATTACGGGCGATGGGTTTTGAACCTGATATGATTTAGCTGACTATCAACTAGATTGCTGTAGGAGTTTTACTACCCCCATGTATAGAAATTGGCTACCCAGCAAATCCATATTTGGCTTAAAGCTCAATTCTTTCCATAGCTTCTTTGAATATCCTTTAATTTTTCTGAGTTATTTCTCATAAAGATTTTGCTTCCTTGAGGACTCGTTCTCTAATTCTTGTGCGTAATCCTTTGTCAGTCACAACATCTACTCGACATCCCAACAAATTTTGTAGATCCATCTTCCTGATAATCGTCCAACTTCCACTGATATTTATTGGTCATTTATACACACTTTGATACATCAGTAGCAGAATGGGGGGTTCTTTGGTTTTCCTCAGTCATGGTGATGAAACCTCATTTTGTACTTGAAATTCAAGTCTTAGTAAAGTTATTAAGAGGTTTTTATTTTGCAACTCCAGCAGTTTTAGACTCCATGTATTCCTGATAAGCTTTTTCATCGCCACCAAAAGAATCAAGACTAATTATTCGAGGGGGTAATGGTCTGAGGGATGCGTTAATTGGGACATAACGACAATAACAGATAAAAATAGAGTCAAAATCACTTAGAGGAATTTCTGGGGTATATTCCTCTATTCTTGCTACCTCCCAATCCCCTGTTTTACAATGGGTACTAGCACCTGGATATTTGGGATCTATATGTTCCTCTAGCTTGACAAATTCTGTTATTCTGTCCTCAACCTTGGGGGTTTGATTGCTATAGAAATGTTCGGCTAAGATATAAGTACCCATACCAGTATGGGCAAATTTACGTCCTTTCCAGCCAGGTTGGTCTTTTTCAGCACGAAAAATTACATATTTATTCATCTTCGTCATCCTCTCCCGTAAAATCCCTTCTAGACTTCAGGGTGGATTCCGCTAAGGGTGTCATGAGCAAAATCTCTCCATGTCGATATTTGAGTCGAGGGAATTTGCGATCGCCCAGTTTCTGACTCAATGTTTGATAATCTTCCCAGTCTCCCAAAAGTTTTACTACAGTCCCTGGTGGTAATTCGATCTTGTCAGGCGTAATGATTGTGTACATAAATATTAGCCGACTGAATTTAGATCTAGGATAACGTAACCGATAAAAAATAGATTGCGCTAACGATTTGTTTAAGAGGGAATCTCTTGTAAAATTGATGGAACTCGCTTGTGTTCTAGATTAGATTGCGCTGAAGTGCAACTACGAACAAGGAGTTTTTCTTGCTTACCTACTTAAATTTGCTGAAAATGACTTTTGACGAACAACAAAGACCTACCTGGGATGAATATTTCCTCATGTTGGCTAAATTAGCAGCTACTCGGTCTACATGTCTAGCATTTCCGGTTGGTGCGGTGATTGTGAAAAATAAGCAGGTAGTCGCAACAGGTTATAATGGTTCTCCTTCCGGTTCAGTTCACTGTACTGCTCAAGGATATTGTTATCCGGGATTAGATAGCTGTGATGCTAGCAAAACTTTACCATCCCGCGCTATTCACGCAGAAGCTAATGCGATCGCTCAAGCAGCCAAGCATGGAGTCCCCACAGATGGTGCTAATATTTACGTTTCCTTAGAACCTTGTTTGTCTTGCTTGAAATTAATTATTTCTGCTGGAATTAAAGAAGTTATTTATGAAACATCTTTTAATATCGGTAGCAATCTTTTTGTCAGAGATTCCTTTATCCAAGAGGGATTGATTCAACTTAGACAAATTAAAATTTCCCCAAGTATGGCTGAAAAAGCCAGTTCATTCCTGATCAATTTGACTTCTATTTCTCAAACGGATTCCCAGCAAAATGCAGAATAATTGCACAAAGGTATATGTTAGTAACGCGATAAAATCAAATTAAATCCTGGTAAGATGGTTTCACCTGATAAATTTGTGGGAAGATTTCGCACTTCCACGCTCTTTCCTAAACGATAAATTTCCACTTGTTGCTGTTGAGGGTTAATCAGCCAGCCTAATAAAACCCCTACATCTTTATATTCCATCATTTTGGCTTGCAGCATGTTTAAATCATCTGTTGCTGACCTCAATTCAATTACAAAATCTGGTGCGATGGGGGGAAATTTGCGTCTTTGTTCAGGTGTGAGTGCTTCCCAGCGCTCTTGGCGAATCCAAGCAGCATCGGGTGAACGGTCAGCGCCATTGGGTAGTTTAAATACAGTAGAAGAACTGAATGTATAACCCAGTCCAGATTGGCGATTCCAGATTCCTAAGTCGATGATTAAGTCAGCTTCTCGATTACCGCTTTCACCTCCCACAGGAGATATGATAATTAATTCCCTTTCAGCATTGCGTTCAAATTTTAACTCGCGATTATTTTGACATAATTGATAAAATTGCTCGTCTGTGAAATCAACGGTGTCTACATTTAATGTTAAAAGACTCATAATTTTCTGGATACATCTTAACTTAGCTGCAAAAAGTCCAATGTTGTCTAAAATTGGAGGTCAAAGTTTATAATTACAAGAGTAATTACAGGGATTTGGGATATTGCAATCTATGCTGAACTTCAAATATGCTTCCATTATAGACGCACCTGTGGAAACGGTGTGGAAATTCCATGAAAGGCCTGATATTTTGCAACTATTAACTCCTCCTTGGCTCCCGATTCAGATAATTCGGCGTGAGGGTGGACTAGACCCAGGCGCAATTACAGAATTTCGCTTGTTTATCGGACTCGTCCCTTTAGTCTGGTTGGCTCATCATACTGAATGTGAAAAGTATCATTCATTTACTGATGAGCAGATATCGGGTCCTTGTGAATTTTGGATACATCGTCATGAATTTACGCCGGAAAATGATAAAACTAGATTAACTGATAGTATTAGCTATGGATTACCTGGGGGTGATATGACAGAATTGGCTATTGGTTGGTCTGTCCAAATGCAGTTAGACGCAATGTTTCGTTATCGTCACTATGTAACTGAGAAAGCATGTAGTCGTAAATGGATATAATATTAGTTTTCTTTAATTCTCTATTCCTTTTCCCTCTGGTAAAATTACCATAGCATCACCAAAGGAATAAAAGCGATATTGAGAGGCGATCGCTTGTTGGTAAATTTTTAATAATCGCTGTCTACCAATAAAAGCACTTACGAGCATTAATAAACTAGAACGGGGTAAATGAAAGTTAGTAATCAGTCCGTCTATCACTCGCAACTGATAGCCTGGATAAATAAATAGGTCTGTTTTACCCACAAACGGTTGTAAATGACCAGATTGCGCTGCTGCTTCTAGAGTCCGGACTACTGTTGTCCCGACCGCAATAATCCTCCCACCATTAGCTTTCGTAGCATGAATCTTTTCCACAATCTGACTACTGACTTCAATCCATTCAGCGTGCATTTTGTGGGTGGTAATATCATCAACTTCCACTGGACGGAAAGTTCCGACACCAACATGTAGGGTAATATAAGCTTGCTCAATTCCTTGAGCGGTTAATTTTTCTAAAAGCTCCGGTGTGAAATGCAATCCCGCAGTTGGTGCGGCGATCGCTCCCTGTTGATCAGCATATACAGTTTGGTACTGTTCATCAGTAGCCTTTGACGCAGTGATATATGGCGGTAAAGGTATTTCGCCAAAATGTTCTAGTACTTGTAATAAAGAGACTTTTTCTGGTAAATCAAACTTTAACAGTCTTCCTCCTGTCCCTACATCTGATGCTAAAACTGTAGCTGTCATGGAAGAAAAATATTCAAATGCTGAAACACCAACAATTTTTCTCGCCTCAAACAGAATCTGAGTTCCTGTTATAAACCGTTTTCCTGGTTTAACTAAACATAACCAGCAATTATCCTCTCTCTCCTCCAACAGCAAAACTTCTACTTCCGCTCCTGTGGATTTGCGTCCATATAGCCTAGCTGGGATAACTTTGGTGTTATTCAGAATCAATAAATCCCCAGGTTGTAGAAGTCCAGTCAAATCGCGAAATACTTTGTGTAGGGGTGGATTTGTATTACCCGTCAAGGGAGAATTTACCACTAGTAACCGGGAACTATCTCGTGGGACTAGGGGACTTTGAGCAATTAATTCTGTAGGAAGTTGATAGTCATAACCCGACAATAAATAATCTAACTCAGCGTGTTCCATCTCTATAACAGTAGAAGTATGTAAATTGATTTATATTATTCTAATAGCATTGCAGGAGATATATTGGGTAAACCTACCCATAGGACAAAGAGGGATTTTACCCTAGCGATAACTCTCTACTATTCAGGATGATAGAGAAGTAGAAATAGCTTTGATCCCCAGATAAAGTCATGGAATATCTATATTACCTAGCCAACGCTAGCCTAACTCTCAGAATTATTCAACATCTCCACGGTAAAACCCAAATTCCAGTGTCATTTATCAGTGTCATTCATCAAATTGATGGCTGGATAGTCAGAATTAAACTCAGTAGCCCAATTTCGGCGCAGGAAGATGGAAATTTTCGGGCTTTCCTGAATGAGTTAGGGATCAACTACGAACCACAAATGAGAATACAGATGGCGCTTTGGAGTTTGGAAGCAGGACAAAATCCTGTAGATGTCATGCGGCGCTATCAAGTAGCTATAGTCTCCCACGGTAGTCCAGAAAGAAAAGAAATTGAAGCTTTTCGACAACAGTTTGTGAGAGGTTTAGGTTACTGTCCAGAAACACTAGCATGAAGATAACCATGCATATTAATACGACTGATCATCTATTGTTCAAAGGCTGCAAGAATGTATTCTTGTAGCTTCAGTTCATATCCTAGCTTAATTAAAACAGGTTGCGGATCAGGAACAAAAATAATTTCATCTGATACTGTGGGTATTTTTTGATGGGAAACAATAGCAACGTCAAAGCGACAGATATAATTAGCCTTATGGGGATATTTGGCTAAAAAAAATGTCGCAGTTTGCCAAAGTTTAGTTTGCTTTTGTGGTGTGATGGCTTTTCTTCCTCCTGCGTCCCAGTTACCGACACCGCGAGTTTTGACCTCTACAAAGGCTAGAATAGGGGGACTGGCTGACTCGTGATACTGGGTAATAATATCGATTTCCCCCCAACGACAAGCAAAACGACGGTGTAGAATTTGCCAATTAGCGTGTTCCAGCCATTTGACTACTAATTGTTCACCTAAGTCACCAATTTTTGGATAATTAGAGGGAGCAGAATTAAGCATTGTAGAAAAACACCATGAATACTACATTAACAAAATTAACAAATCGGATTCGGGGAGCTATACTCATTGGCTTGTTGTGGATAACTATCTGCACGACAGCATTAGTCGGTGGGACATCTACATGTTTAGCATTGGAATACAACAAAGAAATCCTCATTGGAGCAGATTTTTCTGGTCGCGATCTGACTGATTCGAGTTTTTCCAAGGCTAATCTCCGCCAAAGTAATTTCAGTCATACAAATTTACAGGGTGTGAGTTTTTTCGCCGCAAATCTAGAGTCGGCTAATTTTGAGGGTGCTGATCTGACTAATGCTACTTTAGATTCAGCACGTTTCTTTAAAACTAATCTGACTAATGCCATTTTAGTAGGAGCTTTTGCTGCTAATGCTAAATTTGATAGTGCTACAGTTGATGGAGCAGATTTTACTGATGTGTTACTACGTCCAGATGAGCAAAAGAAATTATGTAAGTTGGCTAAAGGTACTAATCCTTACACTGGTAGGAATACGAGAGAGACGTTATTCTGTGGTTAAGCTAACCATTCAGGTTTTGACGGACTAATCCGCCTATTTCTCCTAGAAGATTGGTCAAAATTCTAGATAGACTGAGAGTTAGTGATTATTCTCAATTTATGAGCACAGTGATTTACCAAAAAATCGCAGAATTTTATGATGCTTCTTCCGGTCTATGGGAGAAGATTTGGGGAGAACATATGCATCATGGCTATTATGGTTCTGATGGTACTTTACCCAAAGAGCGTCGTCAGGCGCAAATTGATTTGATTGAAGAACTCCTCCTTTGGTCGGGAGTAAGTCATGCTGAAAATATCTTAGATGTGGGTTGTGGAATTGGTGGAAGTTCTTTATATTTAGCTGAAAAATTTTCGGCTCAAGCTACAGGAATTACCTTAAGTCCGGTACAAGCCCAAAGAGCTACGGAACGCGCATTACAAGCTAATTTGGCTGATAGAAGTAAATTTCTGGTAGCAAATGCTCAAGCAATGCCTTTTGCTGATCATACTTTTGATTTGGTATGGTCTTTGGAAAGTGGCGAACATATGCCAGATAAAAGCCAGTTTTTGCAGGAGTGCTATCGGGTGTTAAAGCCTGGTGGAACTTTGATTATGGCTACTTGGTGTCATCGAGCGATCGCCCAGACACCACTCACTACATCTGAACAAAAGCACTTACAAGGTATTTACCGTGTATATTGTTTGCCCTATGTAATTTCGTTACCAGAGTATCAAGCGATCGCTCAACAGCTGGGATTAAATAATATCCGCACTGCTGATTGGTCAACAGCAGTTGCGCCATTCTGGAATGTGGTGATTGATTCAGCATTTAGTTGGCGAGCAATTATCGGTTTACTATCTGCTGGTTGGAGTACAATTCAAGGAGCGCTTTCTCTAGGGTTAATGCGTCGAGGTTATGAATCGGGATTAATTCGATTTGGGTTATTATCCGGGGAAAAGTAAAAGCGTTAGCAAAGCGTTAGCATCTATATAAAAATGAATCAATCCTCCAAGTACATTTATCCCCTATTTACTCAAAGTTGGTTTTATGCTTTTTGGAAATTTTCTCGTCCTCACACGATTATTGGTACAAGCTTAAGTGTGTTTGGGTTATATCTAACTACTATTGGAGTTACTTCCACCAATTTTGCTTATGTCCAAGTGGTTCAGGTTCTCAGTGCTTGGATTTCCTGCTTGTGTGGTAATATTTACATTGTTGGTCTGAATCAATTAGAAGATATTGAAATTGACAAAATCAATAAGCCTGATTTACCCTTAGCTTCAGGAGAATTTACCCAGTCACAAGGCAAAATAATTGTGATAGTTTCTGGTGTCTTAGCTCTGGTCTTAGCCTGGTTAAGTGGACCTGTTTTATTCGGGATGGTAGGGATCAGTTTAGCTATTGGGACAGCTTATTCTTTACCACCTATACGTCTTAAGCAATTTCCGGTTTTAGCAGCTTTATGTATTTTCTCTGTCCGGGGAACAATTGTTAATTTGGGTCTATTCTGGCATTTTAGCTGGTTGTGGCGGAGATCCCTGGAAACACCAACGGCTATTTGGCTACTGACGGCTTTTATACTCCTGTTTACTTCGGCGATCGCTATTTTCAAAGATATTCCCGATCTGGAGGGCGATCGCCTCTACAATATCACAACATTCACGATTCAAATAGGACAACAAGCCGTATTTAATATAGCTCTCTGGATATTGACTGTTTGTTATCTGGGTATGATAGTGGTAGGGGCTTTTCATCTAGCCAAGGTTAATGCGCTACTTTTAATTACGACCCATCTAATTAGCTTAATACTTCTGTGGTGGCGCAGTAGAGCAGTGGAATTGGATAGCAAAAGTGCTATTGCGCTATTTTACCAATTTATTTGGAAACTGTTTTTCCTAGAATATCTCACCTTTCCCTTGGCTTGTCTTCTACCTTAGAGCTATTTATTTCCCAGTATGTTAGAGAAGAATTTGTTAGAAAACTTATCGCCAACCAATGTTTTATCCTTGGCTGTAGTCACAATCAGTCTGGGTCTACTCGTTTACTTTCTAGTCAAAACCTTGATTACCGCCAACTTATTTGAGCAAGGAGTAAATTACTATCAAGCTGAAGATTACCCATCTGCGGAAATAGCTTTCCGTAAAGTAATCGCGATTAATTCTACCAATGATGTAGTTCGGTTACTATTGGGAGAGACTCTGAATAAGCAAAATCGGGTAACTGAAGCTACTGAGTTATTCCAAGAAGTAATTAGCCGTAGTCCTAAAAATCCTCAAGCTTATTTACGTCTAGCTAATATTCTCATGCAACAAGAACAGTCAAAGGAAGCGATCGCCAATATGGAAAAAGCTCAAGAGCTATTAAAGAAACAAAGACAACCTGAAGCAGCAGCTAGATTGACTCGGTTATTAGAAAAAATGAACTCTTGATTTATTGATTTTTGATTTACTTGTTCAAACTGCGGGGGTCAAGAGCATCCCTCAATCCATCACCCAATAAATTAAATGCTAACACTGTCAGGATAATCAGAAAAGTTGGCGACCAAATCAGCCAAGGTTGTAAAACTAGAATAGAAGCATTAGTAGCTAAAGATAGCATATTCCCCCAAGAGGGATCTGGTTGCTGAATTCCTAAACCAATCAAACTGAGTACCGCTTCCGCGCCAATAAACTCAGGAATTGTCAGACTCGCCGAAATAATCACATAGGTAGCGGTTTGGGGTAAAACATGTCGGAGAATGATATATAGAGGTTTAGCTCCCATCGCTCTCGCTGCTAGGACAAACTCACGTTGTTTGATGGAAAGTACTTGTCCGCGAATAATTCTGGCTAAACCAGCCCAACTAATTACCGATGTAATTACTACAATCATCAAAAAGCGTTGGGTACTACTCAACTGCGGACTTAAAATACTGGATAGTGCTACTAATAGATATAAACTGGGAAAAGTCATTAAAACTTCCGTTACGCTCATAAGCGAAGCATCAACAACCCCACCAAAGTAACCAGAAATCCCACCAATTATTAGTCCTAAAGGATAGCTAATCAGAATTCCCAAAATCCCAATAAACATGCTAATCCGACCACCATACAGTAACCGACTAAGCTGGTCACGTCCTTGGTCATCAGTTCCCAAAATATGCAATTTGGCATCATCAGTAGTACCAAATAAATGCAAGTTCAAAGATATACCAGGGAATATGATCGCTTCATTCCATTTAGGAGGGAGCGGTAGACTCAGCTTAAATAAGTTATATTCTGCACCAGTAACAAATAAACGTAAGGGAGATGGTTTTTGAAAGTTAACAATAAGTTTACGCTTACCTGTTTCTAAGTCAGTCTTACCTTGAGTTGTGGGATAAATGTGTGGTCCGAAAAATTTTCCTGATTGATCGAACCAGTAAATCTGAGTTGGTGGTAACAAAGAGCCATTTGGCTGAGAATAGTAGGGATTATAAGGAGCAATAAAATCAGCAGCAATTACCATTACATAAAAGCACAGTAGTATAATCGCACCAAATTTTGCTAAGGGTTTTTTCTGAAGTCTCTGCCACCAATTCATTATTTTTGGTTATAA
>Ga0116226_10007140_pt1 | contig 10063 bp, 3 predicted proteins | sample S1TSphfallax_FD_89692 | JGI IMG/M metagenome (GOLD analysis project Ga0116226, IMG submission 89692) | Host-associated microbial communities from peat moss isolated from Minnesota, USA - S1T2_Fa - Sphagnum fallax MG | ecosystem: Host-associated > Plants > Peat moss > Unclassified | place: USA...
AGAAATACTATTCGTTTCTAATTCCCAATGTTGATGAATGTGTTAAACATTCATCAAAAGGATGAATAGTATTCACATCCTTGTAGTAGTTAGGTTAGGGTTTAGAAGTGGAGACTACTTAGGCTTTGGCGGCGACTAGGGTTAGGGTTTGGTGGTGGCTAGGGTTAGGGTTTGGTGGCGGCTCGGGTTAGGGTTTGGCGGTGGCTAGGTTAGGGTTAAGTGGCGGCTACTTTAGGGTTAGGAGATAGTATATAATGGAGTGGTTTTGAGTTATCTTTCATTCTCTCCTTTCATGGGTTTTTGAGTGCACATAGAACCTTCAACCTTTGCAAGCCATAGTTTTGTGATTGTAACATTTGAAGCATACAACCTTTGTAATCTTCTTGTTAGTTAATACAATTGTTCCATTTCATGAACCTTGAAGCTTTCATTTCTTGTTTGTTTTCAAGTTGTTTCCAATAACATGTCCCTAATTCTTTACTCTTCTGTAGTTTTCACTTTAGACTCACATTTGAGTTTATCAAGGAGCTTGGGAACGCCTCACTTATATCATTAGAAATATTTTGAGATGTAGATGTCTAAAATGGGCTTGCATGATCCATATGAGTATTTTAACCACCATGTATGGCCAAAAAAAGGGTTAAGAGTCAAAGTGTCAAGTTAACTCCCAACCACTAAAATTAGGAATCACCCTAAATTACATTTTTGCATATAGCATGCCACATATTGTTGGAAAGATTTTGATGAAGGCTATGACTTTACTTCAAGCTTCACCTGAATCAAAGGTCTGCACATGATGTTATGGGCTTTCAAATTTCCAAGAGTTCCAAATTTGAGATTTTCAAGACTCCCGACTTAAGAGTCTTAAGAAAAATGACATTTGGATGTAGCCCCCCCATGGCTAATGACAAAAAAATTATAATGGGGAAGGTGTTGGCTTCCCTCAATTCTAGGCCATGGTGAGTTTTGTGAATCCGTGTATGCCGTGGTTTACTCGTGCACCAAAAGTGTTCCAATCTATTATATGAATTAATAACCGATATTGTTACAGTAATTGATTATTAACAGAAAAAATTGATTTAAAATTGTGACGAATAATTTTTTATTTTGAAGTTTGTATTAGCTAGTGACTATTTATGTGGAAACAGAACTATGAGTTGGTGTAAATAAAAGAATTTAAAGCTAGATTTAGAGATCTTTTTTTTTGTAATTTTTTGAATTTTAAACTAGTTTACTTCGTTTTTAAAAAAAATATTTTCCTTTCTATTCTTTGGAATGTAAGATTTAAAATAGTTTGTTCTTGATAAATAAGCAAGAGATTTATATGTTTCTTATGTTTTGATATTTCAAATTTGGAGAATAAACCATACTTGTTTGATCATTTCAATAAACTAAAATTACAATATAAAAGAAAGCATGTAAAATTAAAGGGAATAGAAAACACCCTTAACATTTGGCAACCATGTAGTGGAACAAAAATGTGAACAATCACATTTACAATCTTTGGTTTTCAGCAATTGTTTTGTTATAATATTTTAGGTTTAGATTTATATTAAGTTTTAGTAGTTTTCTAAGATTATTTTTGTGTTCATACTTTTTGTTTTTCTTTACAAACCAATAATTAAAGATTTCTTAAAATTTGCATGTTAATCCTAATTTTTTAAAACAACCTATTTACCAAAAAAACCTTGAATTAGTGATTTTTGTGAGATGTCAAGAGTAGTCATAAGGGGCCTTGGAAGGCAATTAAAATTAAAAACATTGTAACAACTTGTTCGTGAAATGGTTCAAACACAAGAATAACCACATTTTTAAATTAAGGGAATATAACCAATTGAAACTCCTAGCAACAAGCCTCAACAACCTATTACGATAGATGTACCTTTTCATTAGATATTAGTAGAGCAAATGGAAAGAAGGGAATCACAAGTACCTTCAACTAGTCAAATTTTGACCCAAATCGTGCCAACAACGAAGGTCAAATGCACAACAAGGTGGATAAAACATTGAACCTATTCGACATATTAATGAGGTAACCTCTAGAATACAAAGATGGTAGTTTGTAACACCCGATTACTACATTCCCAAAGCTAATGTGTGTCAACGATGACCACAAGTATGTGGTAAATTAACATTTTGACAAACTATCATTTTTAAATGAAAGGTGACAAGATACGTGAGGTGAATCATTTTAAAATTTTAATTTCAAACATTTTTTGGTTGACTAATTCAAACCCAAACCTAGTGTAGTCCAAAAATAGAAACAAATTTTATTATACTACATATACCATAAATGTACCCATTATTATTTGAATTTAATTTTTTTTAAATATTTTTTTATTTCAAATAATATTAGATGTCATTAACTTTGTGAAAATCAAAATATCAAGCCCAAACACTAAAAGCGAAACCCAAAATTAAATGCAACACATATTGCAAAAAAAAAATTACATACATGTCGTGAAAGTGCATGGAATGCCCCCCCCCCCCGGTGGTAGTGTGCTTTCACCCAAAAATGCAAACACTATATATTTTTTCAAATGATGGTGTTAAAAGAAGTTACTAGATTTGTCACCCTATTGATTCTAAATCATTTCCAAGCAAACGAAAAAACATGGGAATATGTGTATGGGAATCATGTTGGACCCATCATTTGGGGAATTCATCTTGACACCCCTTAATATTAAAGTAATCCATATCATGTGGAATTGGTAAAAGGGAAATTAATGTAAATGATGTTTTGTCATGTGTTAAGGTGGATGAACTAAAGCAATTTTTACATAAGTATGACAATGGACATTGCCAATTTTTCACCTTTTCCATGGATTTGTGTATGATAATCTAAGAGATTGTTCGTTGTTGTCAATTGATGTAAGTAGATACTTGCAGAATTCATCTTTGATAGGGGTTAGTTTTTCCTCCTCTTATGGTTATATCCTATCAAATGCATGCTATGGGATTGATGTATTTCAAAATTTCGTGTAGATTCCAAATAAAATTTTAAATGAAATTTTAAATGAAAGAAATGCCATGAATTGGGACAAGCCCACAACATTTTAAAGCCTTATCACTTCTCATGGTTCTTTATTGTAGGTATGAGTGGTGAACTAACAATTTAAAGCCTTTTTCCAATAACAATGTCATTAAATTCTAAAGCTTGGGTAAATAAATGTATCTATTTCAAAGACAACAAGATACTACAATGCTACCTAGGATAATTGTTCCATAGATGCATTATCTTGATTGGGAGAGTTTTGTAGATATGTGGCAAATCCAAAATTTCCAAAAGACAAGACTCTAAACCTTAAAGCACCTTTTGATTGGGGCTATTGTTTCACAAGGCTTAAGTTCAAACTTGTGAAGCCCTAGTGTGGATGCCTTACCTTACATTTTTTTACATTGGATTTTAGGTGTGGTAAACATTGTAGAAATATGTGGGGACCTCTTTGAGTGAACTTATCAGAACTTACAAACCTTGAAAACCCACCTAACCATGTTTTTTTTGTTATCACATGGATTCCTTGTCAATAAAATCTTTGCGATTATTGGCCCCAAGCAACAAATTATGAAAAAGAAAAACTTGCACATTTGCACCTTTTGTCACAATTTATTTCTTCAAATTGATATCTAAAAACCCTTCACATCCATTTTACCCATTCTTATAGTTCATTTGATGTTGTTGTCTCTTTCTTTTGAAGGATTGTTTTCTTCATGTGCACATTGAATTCTTTTCAAGGTTCATGGCTCTAAGATTTCACATGGGGTGTGGGTTAAAAAGGCAACACAACTAAAATTATGTACAAATTCAATATTCATCATCAAAGTGTGGAAATTCATTCATTATTTTAGGAGGTGCAATTGATTAAAGCTTGGACAACTAGTTTCCAAACTTGTGAGGGGAAAGTTTTGGAAAACTTAAATTGTTAATGGGTATAATCTCATTTTTATGAACCCCAAAAAATGGCAAATTCCTCTTTGTGCCCCTTATGGCAAGTTCAAATTAACAATCCCAACAATTAAATGATTTGACAGTTCACTGTAAACACCTAATGAATATTTATAAAAAATAAAATCATAGTTCATAGTAAAAACCACTTAGTGAACATTTTTCAAAATGCGAGACCAAATGAAAATTACATCAATCCACATCCATTGCTACTAATGCTAATGTTGGTGGATGTACTTTTACAACCTACGTTTCAAATATTGTGAACATCAATACAAATCAAATGTTTGTTGATGAACTTTAGAATTAGAGGTAAAGTACCATGAATTAAAGGTTATTGGGCCTGAATTTGGCGAAAACTAGGGATAAAGTCAAAATGAAAATAATACGCACAAAAAAAAAAAGGGAACAAATTGGTTTTGTCACCTAAATTGGTCCTCACAAGAATTTGACCCCTAGTTTTTTATTTGCTTGTGCTTTCAATATTGTTACTCATATTCTTCATTAAATCAAGCATTGTTTAAATAAAATCTTAATGATATGACCTCATACATTTACTTTAATGAACTAGTGCATCTAGGTTTCACATTTTTACTATTTCCTTCCTACCATCTATGAATACATCTTTTCTATAGACCTTGTATTGAAACAAATTTAATTATAACGTGCTTAGGAGGGCAACATATTTTTCATCAAAAAATGTCCATTACCATTCAGATTTAAATTCATTGTCAACTGAAACAAACAACATATAATTGTCTTTCATCCAATTTGCTTTATTGCATTATAACATCTATGTTTACATTAGGCTTTACTTTATAGGATGTTTGGTTGCCTTGTGCATAGTTAGTCGAAACTCTAATGTGAAACCTTGCAAACAAACCATGAACTCCTTCATCAACAAGTAGTAAACAAACCATGTCATAATTATCATAGGTTGTTCCTTTCACCAACACACATCTATAACAAATTGTGTCAAAAGCTCCAATAGTGATCATGAAAACTACCCCTTTTTAGATCTCCATCATAAGTCCCCACAATGACCCAAAGTAATAAACCTCTTCAAAAAGCTAAACATTTGCATGTGCAACTAGTTAACACTACATACATTTTGCCATCCAAGGGACCTATAAATTCAAGGATATTAGTTAGAAGATGTAAAAATAATCAAAATCAGATCAATGGTCTTTCTATTTGAATATTTGACAATTACATTAATAAGATGTTGTCTCTTTCGCAACATGTTAAGGTAGAACTTAAAACCTTTAAGCCCAAAAGGTTAGAATGAAACTATTGGAAAACAAGGTGCTCGGATATGAATGAATTGTATTTTTGTCCTCCAGCTATGAATGCTAAGATTAATGAGACATAGTAATCATTACAATATTTCAATAGCGAAGGACTTGCCATAGTCCAACTTGATAGAGAGCCAAAAAAAATCCATATCTTTAACAACATATCCACAATTGTTCACATTGTGCATTGAAGATGACACTTCCTTGCTAGTAACCATGATAAACATAGATTGATTATTGGGTTTTTTTATTGGTCGTCCTACATGTGCCTAAGATAATGTATCTCCCTTAGGTGTAACAACCTTACTCTTCCCAGAAACCTCAAACTAGACATCATAAAACTTAAGCTTCAAAAGTTGCCTCGCAATACTAGGGTTCCAAGATGGATCTAACCATGCAATCTTTGGCAAACAAGTATTTGCAATGCAAGGAAAAATACATTTTTAAGAAGCTAAAAGATAATATCTATGATGCCAGAAAAGAAGTCTAACAATATCTGGCCACATGGAAAAATGCATTTTCAAACATTGAAAAGACAACATTTATGAAATGCTAGAAAATGAAATTCCAGTATGAGAATTTCGAGGAACTAGTATATGGGGTCTTTTTCGTATGGTCGTCCTGGACGTTTTGACATTTAGTTGTCTTTCATATTTCAGCTATACTGTGTTGTTCGAGGTAGATTTTGCTTGACGATTCACGCGGTTTGCCTCCCGCCACCTTTCTTCGTTGTTGCTTTGTTCCTTCTTCTTCACCGGCATCCGGGAGTGAGCAAGTCAAATGAGGAGGAGGACGGCAGACGCAGCTAGCTTTTGAGTGGAAATTCTCTCAAGTCTTTGGGGAGTGTGGTACAGGAGACGAGGTTCAAGAAGGTATGTATATATGTGTAGCTGTCTTTGTTGTTGTTGCTTCTTTTGTGAATGTTTTTACCTCTCTATTTTGTTTTAAGTATCTTTTTGAGCATCAAGCCACATAGAGCTAAGAAATGAGAATGTGTTCACATGCTTGGGATGCTTGATGTGGGTCACACCAAAACCCTAAATCCTAAATTGAACATACTTCTTTTCTCTTTATGCAAAGAGGTGGTAACTAGATTGACAACAAATTTGACAAGCAATAAGGAGTTATATACATATTCAAATGGTTATGATTTCCTTGAGTGGGTAAGGATTCATTTTTTTTCTGTTTCATGCTTATAAAATCTTTTGCTGTTGAAAAAACTTTGATTGGGTGTTTTAGTGTGCGGGTTTTGGATCATTTCATTTGATGTTGCGGCTATGTACTGGAAAAATGCAGGAATGACATACATCTCGTATGTTAACACCTGTGCAGCCATGGTGAGGAACTGCTTCAAGGAGCCTCATAAGACCAAGGCTGTGAGCCAGGAGCAAGTTTACTACAAGCTTTAGACCAATCAGGAGGGGGAGCCTCAGAAACTTGGTAGCATATTTTGTGAATGCTCCATAGCATGGCTCATGGCACTAATGATGTTTGTAGCTTTGTCTCCATGACTAGATGTGTTTTCTCGGCATTTTTAGTACATGTATTTCTGGGTGCATGTCTTTCCTACTTGTTAGGGGCCACAACAAAGAACATAGGTTACCCAGGAGTGATCATTAAACCTTTATATATAGGCATGCCTAGATTTGATTTGAAGTTGCTGCATTTGTGTGTGGGGTTTGTGTTTCTAGGCTTCAGGCAAGATGCTTCTCTTGTAGTTTAGTCCTTAATGCACATCAGGTCCTTAAAGTGATGAGTCCATTGCGATGTCTAATCTTCACTGTAAAAAGTAGTAGACAATCCCAAGGCAAATCATTAGGATCAAAGGCACATTGTTGTGTAAACACATATTGGCACATCTTTACTTTGCATAGGCTTGTGCATCCAGAGCAATGCCATGGATTCCTCCTTGTACTTTTATGGTGATTCAAGGGCACAACTTGTTGTATGCCAATTTTCTTGCCCTAATGACTACTCAACAAGTACATTTTTCACTTTTCCTTGTACATTGGTTTGCTAGCTAATGTGTTTGTAATGTATTGTGAGTGCAGTGGTACAGGAGACTCCCCCTGCCCCACCAACAAAGAAGGAATAATTACTGATGTTTCTAGAGATATTGGAGCAAGAGATTTAGCCCTAGGATAGACAACACAATTCTTGACAAGTACACTCTTGTGGTGTTTAAGTACTTTAAACTGTTTGTTTAAACTTGCCATGCTTGGACAAGGTATGATCCAGGATCTCTCTTAGGTGTTTGCCTCCTTTGTCAATAGACAATTTACAGTACCTTGTTCCATCTCAAATTCAAAGAGTCTTTTATTGATTCTATCCTGGTCATTACCATTTCATTAATGAGAGTGATAGCAAGAGAGAAATTTCTCAATAAATGTTGGTGACAAAAGAAGGCGATGTCTTACAGCAGTGCAATGCCATGATTCTAAATGTCGTGTTTACTTGAATATGGCATAGTATTCCTATTCATTGTGTCTAGTCTTCAATCTGGTTCAATCTATTCAGGTTGGCAGTCTTGTGTCATCTTTACAAGATTGAATTAGGGAGGCATAATAACAGTGACTCTTCATCACGGGCTTTTAATTTATCAGCTTGAGTTGAATGTGTATTTGGTATGGCTTTCAAGTGGGTTAAGTTTGTGTCTTCATTGAGAGCCTAGAGCAACAGATCAGTAAAATCATTGGAAGCACATGAAAACACCTATTTGTCAAGATTAGAACCATCCACCATAGGAATATGATGGATGGATTACAATGTGTTTTTTGAGCTTTGGTAGAAGGATTGTGTACTGAATTGCAGTTATGTGAGCCAAAGGTTACAGATTTTTGGTTCTAACAATGAAATGGCCTTAGACCTATGGTCATCCCAAAGTTTAAGAGTTTGCCTCCAAGCCAAAAAAGTTTGTTGAACCCAGCCCAATAACAAAAGTGTTCTAACTAGGTGACAAGGTATGCAATTTGGGAAAACATAGGTTGCAGAGGTGTTGCAGTTTTGGAGGGAATGGTTCCTTGAGTGTGCTGAATTCATAACCTTAAAGGGATGGAGAAAATATTCATGTAGATGTTGTGCAACTGTGTTGAATGATTGTCTCCATGGTCTATGGAAAATTACCCCACCCAACTCGAAACTCTTTCAAACTCCACATCATCTCCAATTCTACTTTGAATACATGTCTGGACTTCCTTTTAGATGTAAATAATGGTCACCTTTTTAACATAAAGAATGGACATCAGCTTTCTTGTCAAAGCCCCATGGCTTATGACTCAAAAGTTTCAAATTCTGCCGTGTGGAAGACTAATGTGGGTTGCATAAACGTTAAATATTTAACTCACCATCTTATAGTTTTGAGTGGAGCTAGTTGTTACTGCCATTTGACAAAAACCAAATGTGCCATTCTGTGTCCACTAGAATGGGCTTGATTGTCTGCATATTTGATGAGGGTTTAGGTTCCTAATGAAGAATGAAAATGTGAAATTTGTTTGTGCAAAATGAGGCAATTTGGTAATTGGAACATATATGGCAATAGTACAAATATAAAAGGCATTGCTGGGCTTTTGATAATTGCAGTTTTAGCAGGTTGTCTTAAGGCTCATTTTAGAGCTTGGCACATTCCTTGGAGTTTCAGAGTTTATAATAATCTCAGACTATGATATCTTGAAACAATTTGTAGATCTACATGGAATGTGCAGGTGCAGGGCTTGATTTTGGATTCCCTGGACTGTGGTTGGGCTTTGGATTAGGGGTGGGCTATGGGGTGGGAGTGGGATTTGGGTATGGCATGGGTAAAGGCAGAGCATATGATGCAAATATGAGATATAACAATTTGGAAAGGCTGCCAAAACGTTCAAATGGAGTTGCAAGTTCTAGTGGGTGAGTGAAATCTTTGAAACCTACCTGGTCCCAACGAAGTACTTTTAATCCTTGTAACCAAGCCTAAAATTTTTAGCTCTTAGATTCCAAAGCACCAATGTTTTAAGTCTCCAATTCCTATTCCTCAATAGCATTTGCAACTATTGTTATAAAACTTTGCGGAAGTGGAAACTTTGAAACTCTGTTTTGCATGTGTAAGATCTCACTATATGTACGCATTCAACTTGTAGAATTGAGAGCATGTAGAAACATCTACTTCTTGATGTAGAAGGCTATTAGATTGGTTGTTTAAAATGTTCAAGTTTTGTAGACAATCTCTTTTGAATTTGCTGCATGTGTTTTACTCATCAAGGCAATGTGAACAACATTACATGGCAGAGATTGGTGCCATACTGAATGACCATTATTTGAAATTGGCAAAATGAGAATGTGCCACACTTTGAAACATAAGAAGTAATTTGAAGCTTACAATATTTGATCATGACTTTTGACTCTTTTTTGCATTCACAAGTTGATGGGTGGCATGTAGCTGCTTCTACACCAACCATTTAGCTTGACACCCCACAAGGGCAAACCCCAAATTGTGCACCTAAAATAGCAATGCACCCCAAAACCCATAGCCCCCCACTTGTTTGATACACACTAGTTCCTTTTATACTTAGCTTGCCTACATCTACTATAGACCTATCAATATTTGAATCTATGCAAGAAGGAGGTGCTTCTCACAATGAGATACAAAAGGATGAAGAGGTGCATGAGATGGTTACATCTCAACCAAATTCCCAATATCAACAATCCATTGAGATATTGCCAGATACTATTGGAAACAACTTGTAAATAAGCAAGAAATGAAACATTCAAGGTTCATGAAATGGGACAATCGTATTAACTAACAAGAAGATTACAAAGGTTGTATGCTTCAAATGCTACAATCACAAAA
>Ga0116226_10007141_pt1 | contig 10060 bp, 4 predicted proteins | sample S1TSphfallax_FD_89692 | JGI IMG/M metagenome (GOLD analysis project Ga0116226, IMG submission 89692) | Host-associated microbial communities from peat moss isolated from Minnesota, USA - S1T2_Fa - Sphagnum fallax MG | ecosystem: Host-associated > Plants > Peat moss > Unclassified | place: USA...
ATGGACCCGATGCGCGAGAAGCAGGGCTGGACCCAGGATGAGCAAAACATGTTCGAGACCGCCGCGTATCTGACGGACGCAGCGGCCCTGTATCGCAAGTGGTGGCATGATTTCGCGGACAATCAAGACGAGTCCGGTTACTCAGGCTCGATCGCACCACTCGTCGGCCGACAGTCTTACGACTGGAACTCGCCCTGGTGGAGCGGCACGATCGTCTTGCTGCCCTGGCAACTCTACCAGTTCCATGGTGATCGGCGGATCCTGGACGAGAGCTACGACGCCATGCGGCGCTACCTTGATTTCCTCGATCGACTGACCGCCAGCGGCTCGGTGCGCAGCTGGGGTGACTACCCGTACCTGAATCTGGGAAATCGCCCGGCTGCGTCGGCGGGGCAAGGTATCTTGAGTTGGCTGGGTGCCGGGGACTGGCATAACCCCTTCGGCGACCGCGACGCCGTCCCCGCTCCGCTGCTCGACATGCCCGCGTGGATTTATTTCGCGAACATCGTCAGCCAATCGGCGGCCATGCTCGGCAAGCCGGACGATGCGAGGCGATACGCAGCTCTCGCGGAAAGTTTACGGAATCGTTTCAATGCAAACTTTCTCGACACGTCCAGCGGCCTATATGGCGGGCAGCCGGAGGTCGAAACCACGCAGGCTTTGCCGCTGGCCTTGGATGTCGTGCCCGCGGACCTGCGAGCCCTGACCCATGCAAGATTGATCGACGCGATCCATGCGCGGCAGGATCATCAGAGCACCGGCTTCGTCGGGCTGCCATGGCTCTTGCATGTGTTGACGGACTTTCGTGACACGGCGCTTGCCAACCAAATCGTCAATCAAAAGGATTTCCCTGGCTGGCGGACTCTGATGCAGGACGGCGTGTTCGCCGAGACCTGGGACGGAGGCAATGCGCAGATGCCCTCCTGTGGCGGTGCGGTCGGACTCTGGCTGCACGAGGCGGTGCTCGGAATTCGCCCCGATTCGACCGGCCCGGGCTTCAAGAAGTTTTTCATCGCGCCGCAGCCCGACCCGGCCACGGGTCTGCGCTGGGCCCGCGGAAGTTATGACTCGGACTACGGGACCATCGTCAGTGCGTGGAAAATCGAGGGTGACAGATTCACATTGCGCGCCGTGATTCCGGCCAACAGCAGCGCGACGATCGCAATTCCCGGGGCCCGGGCAGAGACGGTCATGGAGTCGGGAAAGCCGGCGGCGAGTGCCGAGGGCGTCAGCTTCCTGCGCCAGGATGGCGACACGGCGGTATTCGAAGTCGGCGCGGGAGCGTACACCTTCACGGCAGCATGGCGTTCCGGCTGAGGCACCGAGGAAACGCGCACCGTCAGTCGGGCGCCGCAGCGCCAGGGATCAGCTCTCAGACCACATGCGCATGAGATTGTTGCGGGCGACTTCGAAGCGCATGCGATTCTCCCAGCTCATGTGCGAGCCCTCGAGCGCGGCGATTTCGTTCAATTCATGGATCTGCGTGCGCCTGTATTCATCGGCGATGATGCTTTCGATGAACACGATGGATACGAGCCGACTACCCTGAGTGACCTTGCTCACTTCGTGCAGCTTGGTCGATGGATAGACGACGGCATCGCCTGCGGAGGCTTTGAACCGCACGGCCCGGTCACCGAGATAAACGATCAACTCTCCGCCCTCATAGCTTTCGGGGTCGGCGATAAAAATCGTTGCGGAAAGATCGGTGCGCAGCAGTCCGCTCGGTGCGACCGGCAGATAGGGAGAATCCGGATGGGCACCGTAGCTCATGCCGATGTCGTAGCGCGACAAGAGCGGCTCCGAGAGACGCTTCGGGAACGCAAACTCGCGAAATTCGCGCGAGCGAGCAAGCCCGTCGGTCACGATCTTCACGGATTCGGCGTAGCGCTGATCCGCGCCGCGTGCCGCCTGTAAATTGTTCTTGTTCGGGTTCGTTTGGTTCGACACCCGGCCATCGACGAATTGCATGCTGCCGGCGAGCGCACGCATGCGCTCCACTTCCGCAGGTGCCAGCAAAGACCTTATTTCGCGAAACATCGATCCCCCATTCAGCCCAAGCTGACGCAGCCGTCAGAAATTCGCGCGCCCATATTGACTGGAATTAATAAATTCTAGTAAACTTTACTGAAATATTAGTAAAGTTAGCTGAAATATTCAAAAATGCAGCTAATTTCCTGGGTTGCGGCTGGATCAACTGACAATGGGAGAAAAACAATGAATCATTCCAATGCGTCCTCGCGTGTTCTGGCGAATGCCGTGCGCTTGGCGCTGGCCATATCCGCCGGCGCCCTGATGGCGCCCTCGCTGGGGATTGCGCAGACCACGGCCACTGCCACCGCGAGTCCGGGCGCGGCCAACGGCGATGACCAATTGCAAGAGGTGGTGGTTACGGGCCTGCGCGCCAGCATCGAGAACGCACAGAACATCAAGCGCTACTCCGGCGAAGTCGTCGAGGTGGTCACCATGGAAGATCTCGGCAAGTTCACCGACGTCTCCGTCTCCGACACGCTGACGCGGGTTCCGGGCGTGCAAATCGATCGCGACGATCAGGGCATCTCGGGCGATCGCGCGAGCATTCGCGGTCTCGGACCTTCCTATGTGCAGGTCACCGTCAACGGTCGGGTCCCCTTGACCGGCGGCAGCGAGGGAATCAACGACTTTCGCCAGATCAACCTCGACATCGTGCCGACGCAGGTGCTGTCCGGGCTGATCGTCTACAAGACGCCGAGCGCCGAATTGGTCGAGCCGGGCCTCGCCGGTTCCATCGAGTTGCAAACTTTGCGGCCGTTGGATTACAAGGCGCCGAATAACCAGAACTACTACGGCAGCGTCGGTATCGACGAGCAATATGACACGGAGGCGAAGTCCTACGCGCCCCGTTTCAGCGCCATCCTCGGCGGCAAGCTCTTCGACGACACGCTGGGCGTTTACGCCTCTTTCTTCAAGACCGACCCAAAAATCCGGGTCGACGAGACGTTTGCGCGATTCGAGACCGACAATCTGTCGTTCGATCCGAACGACACGGGACATGCAACCCAGGTCATCGATAATGTGGTCGTTCCTTCGCGCGTTACCGTCCAGGAAGGGCTCGGTGTCGATCACCGGCTGGGCCTGACGGGCGGCTTGCAGTACAAACCCAATGATCGCCTCGACGTGAACGTGGACTACGAGTTGATGCGCCGCGATGACGATCAGGTCCAGGACTACGCCGATCTATGGTTCAACGGCGGCGCGGGCGGTACCTCGATTTACAGCGCTGTCGCACTCCCCGGCGGCTTCACGCTGCAAAACGGCTACCTCACGGGCTTGAACACGAACAAACTTTACTACCCGGGGTCCACGGCCGCGCCGACACCGGAGTATCAGCCCTATCCGCTGTATTTCTTCAACGACCAACAGTCGACCGTCGGCGGCATCAACGTGGTCTATTCCGGTGATGGCTGGAAGGCGAAGTTCGATTGGGGCCATGCCACGTCCGAGTTCGAGCAGGACCTGCGCGCGTTCATCGGTCAGGGCAACCTCGCCGAACCCGGCATTGCCTTCAATGGCTCGACGACCATCCCGAGCTTCACGGGCTTCACCAACAATGGCCAGCCCCCCGGCGCGGTTTTCGCCCTGTTCGAAAACGAGAATCTGTTCAAATCGGACGATAACTCCTTCAAGCTCGATTTGCAGTTCGACGTAACTCCGTCGTGGTTGTTGAAGACCGGTGCCCGCTATCAGGTGACGGACCTCAGTGTCGCCGCCATAGAATACTTGCCGGGTTTGGTGTCCGGCATTCCGGGCGTGCCCGCAGCCAATCAGGCGGCCGTCACCACGGCTCTCTATCCCGGCGGAAACACCAACTTCATCAATTCATCGTTCGGTATTCCCTTGCTCGGTCAGAGTTACGCGGCCGGCCAGGCTCTATTTCCGGGCGCGATTCCCAACTATTCGTCGCAATACGCCACCCCGAGTCCGTCGTCCGACTGGACCGCCTACGAGCGCACCTCGGCGTTCTACGTCCAAGGCGATTACAAGTCTGAGTTGTTCGGTGTGCCGGTCACGGGTAATGCCGGAATTCGGGCGGTTTACACGAATCTCGAATCCGGTGCCAATGAGTCGGTCACGACGCGCAACTACATTGGCGCCCAACTGTCCTCGGTGGAACAGCCGGTCGTGGAGACCAACAGCTATTGGCGGTTCCTGCCCGCGGGCAACCTCGATTTCCATCTGCGCGATGACTTGGATCTGCGCCTCGGCGCCGGTGAAGTCATGTCGCGTCCGGAATACAATCTCACCGCGCCGCAGAACTCCATCAGTTTGACGCCGGCGACCGATGTTTATAGTGCAACACTCGGTGAGACCAAGCTCAAACCGATGACCGCGTGGGTCTTCGACGTGACCACCGAGTATTACACGGCCAGCCACGGCGCCGTCTACGGCAGCCTGTTCTACAAGAAGATCAAAGACTTCATCGTCGATGCTGCGAGCAACAACGTCTCCGTACCGGGATTCACGCAACTCTTCAACGTGTCCGGTCCGATCAATGCGCCGGGCGGTTTCGCCGAGGGTTTCGAGTTCGGCGCCAACCAGCCCTTTACGTGGCTGCCGTCACCGTTCGACGGTCTGGGTGTGCAGGCAAACTACACTTACGTGGACTCCGCCTTGCAATCCGCCGGCGTCACGCCCTTGGGCCCGGAAGCGCTCAACGGCGGATTCCCGGGCAGTTCGCGTGACAACGTCAACGGCGTGTTCTATTACGAGAAATATGGCGCGAGTGTCCGGCTTGCGGTGAACTATCGCAGCGACTATTTCGAAAACTTCGGCGGCAGCGGCGATCGCACATTTGAGCCCACGTGGACGGCCGCCGCGACCCAGGTTGACCTGACCGCATCGTATGCGATCGACCGCCATTTCTCGATCACGTTCACCGGTGTGAATCTCAATGGTGCGGACCGGCGCGACTACATCGAAAGTACCAATGTGTTTCGCTCCTACGTGCAACGTCCGACGACTTACATCATCGGTGTCCGCGGGACTTTGTAACGCGCATCGATCGGTGTCGGGCAGGCGAAGACATGCACTCATGGCGCGTCAGGGACGGATTCGCCATGAGTGAGACCAAGATTCACCGCGAACTACTTGGGAAGTTGCCGTGCGGGGCGCGGGTCGAGCGCTTTTCCCTGGCCTCCCGCACCGGCATGGCAGCCGACATCTTGAGCTACGGCGGTATCGTCACCCGCCTGACGGCGCCCGACAAGCAAGGGCATTATGCCGATGTCGTCCTCGGTCACCGGACTCTGTCGGGTTATCTCGCCAATCCCCAATACTTCGGTTGCCTCATCGGACGCAACGCCAATCGGATCCGCCACGGGCAGTTCAGCATCGATGGCGTACGCTACGCAGTCGACATCAATGCCGGCCCGCATTCCTTGCATGGCGGTCGTCGCGGCTTCGACAAAGTCCTGTGGAACGTCACCGAGGCGGAGGTGAGCGCGGACGGACCCAGGCTCCGGCTCGACTATGTCAGTCCCGACGGCGAGCAAGGCTATCCCGGCACGCTCTCGGTGAGCGTCGTCTACACCCTCGCCGACGACGACAGTCTCCGCTTGGAGTATACGGCGACCACCGATCGGCCCACGGTCGTAAATCTCACCCAGCACAGCTATTTCAATCTGAACGGAGCACCCGATGTGCTCGGGCACGTTCTGCGGATTCCCGCGCAGCGGGTCCTCAGCACCGACGACACGCAAATTCCGACCGGCGAATTGCGGGACGTGACCGGCAGCCCGTTCGATTTTCGTCTGCCGACCGCGATCGGCGAACGTATCGGTGCCGACGATGAACAGCTTCGGATCGGCAATGGCTACGATCACAACTGGGTGATCGACAAGCCGGCGGGCGAACTCGGGCTCGTGGCCTCCGTGCTCGAACCCGCTTCGGGTCGTCGACTGGAAGTGCTCGCGACCGCGCCAGGATTGCAGTTCTATTCCGGCAACTCACTCGACGGGAGCCTCCGCGGCAAGGACGGGCGCGTGTACGGGTTTCGCTCGGGTTTTTGTCTCGAACCGCAAGGCTTCCCTGATTCGCCCAATCAGCCGGCCTTCCCGTCGGTCTGCTTGCGTCCGGGCGAGATCTATCGCAGCACGATCATTCAGCGGTTCTCGGTACAGTGATCGCGTAGGTTCATGTCGGGCAACAACTACTTTAGGTGGATCGGCACAAAACGATGGGGGCCGGGCGCACTCGGGGCATTGGCCTTGGGATCGCTGTCGTCACCCGCACAGGCGCAGTGGGCACGCGAGCCCGACATGCCGAGCGGCTCCGCAACATCGTACTTGGTCGAGAATTTCTCGGCGAAAGACTGGCAGCTGAGCAACTTTGCTCCGGCTGAAGACATATCGCGGTTTCAGGACATGCGCTTCGGTCTGCTCGTGTCCTTCGGCATTACCACGCGCGACAAGGCCGAGCTGTCGTGGGGAACGGTCGACAAGGCGCATCGCAGGATGCCCGACGGCGACGCTCGCTCCGATGGCGTACACACGCCCACCGAGCCGTGGGTGAACTGGGCCAACGATCTGAAGCTCGAGAATTTCAATGCGGACCAATGGGTGAAACAAGCGCAGGACGCGGGTTTCAAATACATCGTTTTTACCGCGAAGCATCACGAAGGATTTCACTTCTGGGACACGCAACTGAGCGATTTCAAGGTGACGAAATCGCCCTATGGGCGTGACCTGCTGGGGGAATTGATAGCGGCCTCCCATCGTGCCGGTATGCCGGTCGGCATCTATTACTCACAACGCGACTGGTATCGTCCGAGCTATCAACCGACCGGTTTCGGCAAGGACGGAAAACAACCGGGACCGGAACACCGGAAGTACATCGATTATCAGTTCAGCGCCGTGCGCGAACTGCTCACCAACTATGGAAAGATCGACATCTTCTGGTGGGACGCACTGTGGTGGGGCGGGATGTTCAACAAGGAAATGTGGGATGCAGAGCGGCTGACGCGGGAGGTTCGCAGGCTTCAGCCGCACATCGTCATGAACAATCGCGCCTCGGTTCCCGGGGATTTCGACACTCCGGAACAACGCCTGGGCGGATTTCAGAATTGGCGCCCTTTCGAAGCGGCAGTTTCCCTGGAGAGCACTTGGTCTTACACCGGCGCTGCACATAAGTCGGCCGACGAGGTCATTTCCCTGCTGGTCAGCTCGACCGAAAACAACGGCAACCTCCTCTTGTCGATAGGCCCGCATTGGTCCGGCGATTTCGACTCCGCCGAAATGGCGACCTTGAGGCAGGTTGGGCAATGGCTGACGCGCAACGGCGTCTCGATTTACGGCACCCGGGGCGGTCCCTGGAAAGCACATCCTTGGGGAGGGTCAAGCTATCGCGGCGCGACGGCCTATGTTCATGCCCAAGCCATCTCTGGCGAGAGGGTCGAGATGGAGATGCCCAAGGCCAAGCGTATTCGCTCAGTCCGACTGTTGAACTGCGCCGCGAACGGTGCGGGCTCGGACGGTTCTCTCGATTATACGATCAAGGACGGCATGCTGGCGATCCACGTGCCCGCAGCCCTCCAGGACAAGCTCGATACCATCGTTGAGATTCAGTTCTATCAAGATCTTGCCGACGTAGCCCCGATCGCCTATGCAGGGGATGGCGTGGCCGGGCTCGGCGCGGCGCCATCGCCGTTCGACTATGAACTGGTCTACGGTCCCAGGCTACAAGCGGGCGTGTCCGTGACGGCGAGCTCACTGGCTCCGCATGACGCAGAGGTCGATCTCGCCAATGTCGTGACCCATCCGGTCGGCACGATCCAGTCGTTCTCCACCGATAGTCAAGTCGGAGCGGAAATCGACATCGCACTGGACCGGCCGGGCTATGTCACGGGAATCGGCCTTGCGGCGAATGCGCAGGGCGCCCCGCTGCAACTCGATGGCTCGATCGAGGGCACGACATGGACAATGCTCTGGCATTCCCCCACGGGCGAACCGGCTAGCCAGTGGGACATCGGCGTCAATAGTTTCCACGCCGGCGCGCAGACACCCGGACGCCTGTTGCGCTTCCTGCGGATCAAGGTACAGGGCGCGGAGCCCAAAGTGCTTGAACTGCGGCGCTTCCATATCTGGACCAAGGACGGCAAATAACCCATCAGAACTTGGCGCGAAATCTCAGGCCGACGATGCGCGGATCGTTGATGTAAGCCGTCAGATTGTCGAAGTCGATGCCGCCGATCGCCCGAACCTGGTTCGTGCAATTGCGGCAGAAAACCCCGGCGTCATACTTGCCGTCCGACCATTCGTAACCCAAACGCACACCGAGTTGGGTGAGCGGCGGCCCGTCGAACTCCTTCGATTCATAGAGGAAGAAGTTCACTCCGCTGCGATAGGACAAATCCGAGTAGGCGTACAGCTTGCCGGTGTCGGTGACCGGGATGTCGTAGCGCGCCGAGGCATCGGCCACCCACTTGGCCGCCTGCGGCAGCGGGTTGCCGTCGATCAGCGCGTCGCCATTCTTGTTCAGTGGGTTGATCACGGTGCAGGAGAAACACACCGCGGTCGACAGGCTCGGGTCCTCGATGCGCGTGATGTTGAGGCTGCCGGCGAAATTGAAAGTCAGGGCGGGGATCGGGTGGATCTCGAACTCTAGCTCCGAGCCGTAACCCACGGTATGCGCGGCATTCAGCAGCAACGTGGTGGTCGTATTACCGCCGACTGCCGAAAGCTGTTGATTGCTCACGTCATAGTAGAACCCGTCGAGGGCGAGGCGCCCCTTGTGGTCGAGGAAATTGGCGTGCAGGCCGGTCTCGTAGGACACGGTGGTCTCGGCGCGCACCACTTGGATGGACGTCCCGGCGCCCGGTTCGCCCAGCGTCGGCGCCCGGAATCCGGTTGCGACCCGCGCATAGACATTGAAGTCGGGCGTGAACTTATACGTACCACTGACGTCCCAGCTGACGTTCGACGCACTGCGGCCGGCGCTCAGTGGATCGATCGGCGCATTGCTCGCAAAGCTATATGGCGTGACCTGCTCGAAACTTGCCGTCATTTTCTTATGGTCTTCCGTGTAGCGCAGCCCGGCGGTCGCCGTGAAGGCGTCGATCGGCGTGTAATCGAGCGAACCGAACACAGCCTCCGCATCGTTGGTCTGCTTCGTCCGTGTGATGTCCTCGAGCGCGAAGGGCTGGTAGAGCGGTCCGGTCGTCAAGCAATTGCCCGGCGAGCAATAGTCGTCGTCATCCGCGACGACGGTCTCGTAGAAGAGGAACACGCCGCCCTGGGCCTTCAGCGGGCCGGCACCGTCCGATACGACCCGAAATTCCTGCGTGGTCTGGCCGTGATGCGGCAGACCCGCCGAAGTTTGGACCGCGAATGGAATGGAACCGGGACCGGAGGCGGGGCCCGTGCAGGCTGGCTGACAGAACACGTTGCCAGGGCCATAGCCGCCGTCGATGTCGCCGACGGAGAGGTAGCTGCTGACCGTCTCGTAGCCCGTGATCGACTGCAGAGTCAGGCCGTCGAAGTTCCAAGTCAGGTGCACGTTTGCACCGTAGGTCTGCAAATTCGCACTATTGGGACCGTCTGCGTAGTACGCCGCCGGATCGAAGCCGGGGACCAGGGAATTCGTGCCGGGCTCGATGGCGTTGGCTCGGAACAGCGTGGACGAGCCGTTCAAGTCGCGGCCATGGAAATTGAACAGCGCCGTGAAGCCGTCGCTGGGCTTCACGAGCAGCTGTGCCCGAACACCGGTATCCGAATAGCCGCCGAGCGTGGTGACGTTGATCGGATCGGTGACCCAGTTGTCGCGGTGCTGATTCTGCACCGAGATGCGCAGTGCGGACGTGTCGCTCAGCGGCACGTTGACGTATCCCTCGACGACCGAGGAGTTGTACGTGCCATCGGATAGCGACAGCGCACCGGAAGTTTCGCCGAGTTGTGGTTTCGCCGATTCGAGCTTCAGGACTCCGGCGGGTGCGTTGCGGCCGAACAGCGTGCCCTGCGGTCCGCGCAGCACCTCGACGTCGGCTTGGTCGAAAATCGGGAAGCCCTTGCGCGCCGGGTTCTCCTGGACG
>Ga0116226_10007142_pt1 | contig 10060 bp, 11 predicted proteins | sample S1TSphfallax_FD_89692 | JGI IMG/M metagenome (GOLD analysis project Ga0116226, IMG submission 89692) | Host-associated microbial communities from peat moss isolated from Minnesota, USA - S1T2_Fa - Sphagnum fallax MG | ecosystem: Host-associated > Plants > Peat moss > Unclassified | place: USA...
AGCATTAAACTTAACGGCGGGACTTCTGCTTCGCAAACAGGAAACGGCGGGAGTATTCTTGTTGCGCCTACCGCAAGCGCAGGAACTTATGCGAACCAAGGTATTTTTGGCGTTGGCTCTGCAAACGGAACAGGATACTCACTTGAAGTTGACGGCTACGGCAATGCGATTGAGCAGCAAGGCAAGTCTTTCGGCACACCGCAGATCATCACTAGCGGAAGCTCTGCTACGGTTTCAAACCTCAGTGGGTATTTTATTGTCTCAAGAGTCCTGTTTACAACCGGCGCCGGATCTACTTTCACCTTAACTACCCCTTCAACGCCGATCGAAGGCCAAGAGCTCTACGTTCATGGGAATGTGGCGGTGACGCTTACACTGGCAGGTGGAGGCTCTCAAGCGGTATCTGGCGGTAGCGTTTCGCTAAGCGGCACAAACGGTTTTGCTTGGGTTTACGAATCTTCGATTGGCTCCGCGGGAACGTGGATCAGGTTGTATTAAATGAGCGCTTACTTGCCTGTAAATCCAGTCATTATCTACGACGCGCAGTCGTTAGGTAATCAATCGCTCTTGGATGCGCAGTGGTACTGGCGCACTAGATTTGGGAACAACAGTTACAATCTCATTGGGATAAACTTTAGCGACTGGTCAAACAGCAACACTGCGTTTTTGAGCGGGTACATTCCACAGTCAAATTGGGCTTCGACCTCTAGCGGGGTCAGTCTGTCGTCTGTAATGTATGGCGGGAATGTGGTGAGTGGGTATGCCGGACTGTCGATGGCAGTGGGGATTGCAAATTACTTTTCCGCCAACCCAAGCGTTGACGCTGTTTTTTGCTCAACCTACACTCCGGTGGCAATTTTTCCAGGCTACTCTGGAAACTACGGGAGTACGCTAGCAGGGTACATTGGATGCACTTTGTCGAGTGGCCCTTTGCCGATTCCAAATGGCAGGCTTGGAGCGCCGCTTAACAACCAGTGGCAAGCAGAGACCGTTCCTCGAGGACTCTCGACACTCACCTCAGGGATTAGTTCTTCCCTCTATCTTGCCACTACCAACGCTATTGCCGCCGAGAAGAAAAGCGCTGCTGCACTTAATGCCTGGGGCAGCTCAACACTTCAGTACATTGACAGCGGAGGCCAGGGGATTAGCGCAGCGAATTCTGCGGCGAATCTTGCCTACATGAATGCACAGAATCTGCCAACAGTAGACCTTGGGGGATCCAGCGGCACGTTTAATGTTAACTACAATCAGTGGCTTAACGGCACGTTGCCGGCCGGAGCGATAAAGTCGCTTTTCTCCCTACTCATTGCCGATCCTGATTTTAACAACGATACGGCACTTCCAGGAGCGCACCTCTATTCTAATTCGTACACTTGCTCAGCCGGCGCGTGGGGATTTACTTGGACTTCTTTCGGCTACTACTTTGCTTGCGATCTGATGTATAACGGGGGCTCAGGAGCTATAAGCGCATTCATGGAACCGCTCGCTCAAGGGCTGCGTGACCCTGGGGTTATTCTGCCTTATCTCATTACCCACCGGGCGGCGCTCTGTACAGTGCCTTCGCAGGTTGCCTACGCGTTTTCATATCCCTATCCGTATACGGTGGCGGATGAGTATGGAGAAGGGTATGGAGCAAACGTAACAGCAATTGGTGATCCACTCTATCGTCCTTATGCTTCTACAGCACTTCCCGCAAATAGCGCCGGAGTAATTAGTCCGACCTTTGGGCCGGCTGGAGGAATTCAAGCATGACAAATACAGTAACTATTTCTGAGTTGCCGGCGGGTGTAACGCCGACTGGTGGAGAGGCGATTCCAGCGGTGCAAGGCTCTGCCACCGTCCGCATTACGCCGGCGCAGCTAGCAGCTTATTTTGAGAGCCTTCCGACAATTGTAGGTATTACAATTTCGCTGAGCGCGCCAGCCATTACTCTGCCTTGCAACAACGCCGGGGTGGTTTTAGACTACGGCGGTGCTGTTGGACTGCTGCAAGTCTACGCCGGCCAGAACAACATCACCAGTCAATGCACTCTGTCGGTTCAGTCCCAGACGAACCTTAGCGGGTGTACGATCAATACTTCTGTTAACACACCGGTAGCCGGGCAGCCAGAAGGCTATTACGTTATCGGCGCGATCAGCAACACAGCGAATCAAGGCACGTTAACCCTTGCCGTTTCGTATGAAGGCAATATTTATACTGCGTCGATTATTGTTGCTAAGTCATTAGCTGGAGCTACAGGATCTTCAGGTAGCGGTACAAGTGCGCTGTCAATATTCTTGAGTAACCCAGTGGCGGTGCTGCCGTGCTACTCAAACGGCACAGTTATTAGCTACGCTGTGGCACAAGGGCAGCTAAATGTGTACTCCGGGCAGAGTAACATTACGAGCTCTTGCACGCTGAGCGCGACGACCGACAGCTCTGCAACTACCGGAACAATCAACACAGCCACTAACACTCCGGTCTCGGGACAGCCGCTAGGCTTCTACGAGATCACGAATATGAATAATAACACAGGGTATCTTACGATTACCGCTGTGTACAGTGGCGTTACGCTGACCGCAGTGTTTAACTGTTCTAAGGCGAATGTTGGGTATCCTTCGGTGTCGACCCTGCCGAGTAGCGGGGCGCTAGTGTTTAACAACAGTATTGTGTTGCTAACAGCAGTGTATGATGGAAATCCGGCGAACATTCTTTATCAGTATAACAGTAGTTCGGCAAGCTGGGCGCCGCTGGTGAGCGCGGCGAATCTTACCGGCACCTTGGCGGCATCCCAGATCGCTTCAATCACTGCGTCGCAGATCAGCACGCAGTTGACTGCGAGTCAGATTGCTGCGATTAACGCAAGTATCATCAACGGGCAGATCTCGCAGTCTCAAATTGCTAACGGAGCGGTAGGGACTAATCAGCTTGGATCTGGAGCAGTGCTCACTGGCAACATCGGCGCCGCGGCGGTCACTGCGGTTCAAATTGCAGGTTCTACAATCTTAGGCAGTAACATTGCCGGCGGCACGATACAAGCAACTAATATCCAAGCAGGTGCAATCACAACTAATCAGATTTCTGCAACAGCGGGAATCATCGGAGGGCAGCTTGCCGCTGGGACGATCACAGCCGGAAATATTGCTGCCAACACAATCACAGCGTCTCAGATCTCTGCGAGTGCGGGGATAACTGGAAATCAGATTGCCGCAAATACAATTCAAGCCGGCAACATCGCCGCCAATACAATCGGCGCGGGGCAGATTGTAACAAGCGGGCTGAGCGCCAGTGCCATCACTACCGGCACGCTGAGCGCGAGTGTCATTGACCTCGATAATGCCACCCTGACTGCAACAGGCGGCGTATTGCAGGTGAATGGAAGCGGCATTCAGACTGCCAATATTGCAACGAGTGCGGTTAGTAATGTTACTGCTGCAACAAACAGCAGCGTAGTTACTATTAGCACTGGAACGTACACCGATCTAATTGGCTCTGGAATTTCAGTTACAACTGCTGGCGGCAAGCTGGTTATTGCCTACGGAGCAGCGTTGATACCCACTAATGGCGGAACCAATGGAGTTGTCTGCTATCTTTATCGGGCAGCAACACAGTTGTCTGAAGTTGTTTCAGTGCTTTCTTACTACGCTATTTGGACAGGACAGACAATTATCGACACCCCAGCAGCAGGAACTTACACCTACCACGTTTACGGGTACGGCAATTCGGGCACAGCAGGTGAAGCTCTTGCCGCATGGTTTACTTGCACGGAGCTTAAGCGATGAGCTATTCAAATTTTGTAGTTTATACTAACACTGGAGTAATTACTCATACAGGTGTTTGTGCATCTGAACAGGTAGCTAATCAAGCTTTGGGTGCAAACACCCACGCTCTAGATACTGGCGATGTGCAGGTCAATCAACAAACCAACTACATCCTGGGTGGTGAGGTCACTCCTAGGCCAGTCTGCCCGGTTGCCGCCGTGGCGACGGATCTAGTTGTTGTGCTGACTAATGTGCCGGTAGGATCTACGATTAGTGTGAGCGGCGATGCTACACTTAATGAGGTTGCTCAAGATACTACAGTAGTGCTGACCTTTGAAGCAGCAGGAACCTATAACGTGAGTGTAAAGTGCTTTCCTGCGCTCGACTACATCGGGAGCTTTATTCTGTCATGACACATGAAATTAAGGTTGTTCAGACGGCTGCAGCAAAGCGGAAGGCTGCGGTAAGCGGCAACGCGCTGTTCCAACAGCTTATGGCAATGAGCCCGCAAGAACTAGATACGTTCCTTGCAAAACCAACAGTCAAGGAGACTGAAATTCTTAAAGCACTGGTTTTGGGACTTCAGCTTCTTTATCTAAAAACCTAGGGATGTGAAAGTGTTAAATGCCAAATAGACAGTTTGAAAATGAAGAGCAGAAATGCTCTGAAGTTGTTTTAAGTGAAGAACAACTTACAAAAATTGTGGACATGATCTTTGACAAGCTCTATGCCCAAGTTGGTAAGGGAGCACTTGGAGTCTTGAAATGGATAGGGATTGTTCTGATAATCTCGAGCTTAGCATGGCTTGCATCTATGGGCAAACTTAAGGTACCAGCAGAATGAACGAGCTAAAAGGACTGGCGTTAAACAATCCGCTCAATATTAGAAAGACTAACGAGCGGTGGATTGGTGAATCCTTGTCGCCGCGGTCTACTGTATGGATGGACTATGAAGATCCAAAATGGTGCTATCGAGAAGCGCACCGGATCATCATGCGGCACTATGTTGAGGGTAAGACCCTCGTGCGGGACATTGTTGACCGCTGGGCGCCGGCGGCAGACGGCAATGCGCCTGAAGTGTACGCACTGAACGTTTGCCGCCGGATAGGCATCTCAGTTACAACGCCGATTGATCTGCCAAAAGATATGCCGCTTTTGCTCCATGCGATGACGATTCAAGAGATTGGAGCCTATCCGTGGGATAATGATAATGCGATTCTGGAGGGCATTGAACTTGACACTCCGCCACAGCAAGAGCCTTCGGCGCCTCCGGCGCCTCGGCAAGATTTAGAGTCAGGAGAGCGGTTGAAGTGGGAGGAACCATTACCGACGGCGGTTCCTCAAGGAGAGTTTACCAAGGAAGAAATGCCGCCGGCACCACCGACGCCAGCGCTGGTTTTAGGCAACCTCTCATCGAAGGTACTGCTGGCCCCTTTAGTAGGCGCCGCCGCCGGGTGGCTTGCGTCAAAGGGATTAGTTCTTACCCCGGATCAGACAGAAAGTCTGATGTCATTGGCGGCAATGGGTTTAACTTGGGTAGCCCATTACTGGAACGAACATACCCAGGCAAAGTTGGCTTTTTTAAATGGAGAAGCGAAATGAGCACGACGACGACAGGATCAGCGCTGGTTACACTGCTGGAATCAGATTTGCTAGTGACTCTAGGACCGCAGCTTTTGGCTTTGCTGACAGCAGAGAAGGCGGCGAACGGCGACCCAATTAAGAGCATGGCCGCTTGGGTAGCGTTTCTAGGTGCAGTTCAGCCGGCACTGCTGACGCTCGAAGCTACTGTGATTGGGCAGGTAATTGGACTGATTCAGGGCAAGCTATCTGCGCTCGTCACCGCGGCACAGAACGGTACGCTTGGCACGATGGGCACTACTGTAGCGCCGAACCCGGCGCCGGCGGCTGTGTGAAAAAACTGCCGTTGATGTTTCGTCACGGCAAGGGGACTTCCTCCGACCTGATTGCATGGTTCGGAGGAAGCCTTCTTGGTTGGTCTCACGTTGACTTTGTTATGGAGGACGGAAGTCTTTTAGGCTCACGTGAAGATGATGTTGGCGGCGGAAGAGGAGTGAGGATTAGGCCGTCGGACTACGAGACACCAAAGTTTTCACAGGTCATTTCGATCAACTGCACAGAAGTGCAATATGCACGATATACCGGATTTTTGTTTGCGCAGCTTGGTAAGCCTTACGATGTACCTGGGATATTTGGCATGATTACAGGGAGGGACTGGCATGACCCTTCGGCGTGGTTTTGTTCAGAGTTGCAAGCGGGTGCCGCCGAGGCGGGGGATGTTGTGCCGCCGAGCTTGGCGTTCCCGGTGTGGAAGGTAACTCCAAACGGCCTCGCTCTCGTATGGAGTACCTTGAGTGGGTTAGCTGATAAGCTTTGACTTTGCCGCCGGCACTGACTGGGCCGACAAGTCACCATTAATAATGTTAGCACACTCGTCGAGTGACTCCATCACTTCGATGCCCTGGAACGTTCCGTTAGGCATCTGAATTGTGGTCAGCAGTACAGAGGTTAGAGGGTTTCCTGGGCTCTGAAGAACACGCTGGATTAGCCCGGAGAGGATGTAAAATTCCTTGCGGCCAGGACCAGCTTCGGTGAAGCGAACAAGCATAAAGACTCCTTTTATGTGGACGGGTAACGCCGCACGGTATGCGGCCACGAATCAATCTATCTTAGCTCTAAACAAGAACTGTCCATTCTCGGACACTATCTCAATGTATCCAGCCCTCACGGCGCCGGCGACAATGTTCTCAAAATCCTTGACATTCGGAAACGCGCTGTGGATGTACTGGTAAGCGGCGCTGTAGGGTACTAGACCACGCTTCTGAACAAAGTGGATAAAGCGCTCCGCTTGAACACTCTGATTCGTCCGGCCGATTTTGGCAAAGACCTTGGCCATGTCCTTTTCAAGATCAGTAACCATTGTATTCGCCAGTGCTAGATCGTCCCGCTCGATTCGCATTGTGTCGCGCTGTGCCGCTGACAGGATCATCGCGAGCTTGTGGATGTGGGTTTGCTTTCGGGCGATGTATCCGCTAAATCTGTCATCGTCCAACTCTGGGGGCCGATTACGATAGTGATGCTCATACCAGATATTTCCCCATTCAATCGCTTCTCCAGTGAGCTGAAACGCCCCGGCGTGCGCGAGTGCAATATGCTCAAGGTCAGCAACAAGCCTCGCTTCAATCTCTCCAAGTCCTTTCGGCATAGAGAAAATTGGATATGGGACATATTTTTCCTTCTCCTCTGCGTAGACAAAAAGACACCGGGAGGTAAAGCCGCCGCCGATCACGTACTCAGGGAAGTTGCCGGCGATCCAGGCGGGCGTTGTGCAAGCGATCAAATTGATCCAAGGATTCTCAACTGTATCGGTGCCGCTTCCCTTAGTCACCTTCTTGAATGCTCCTTGGCGTGAATCCCACAGATTGACCAAGAGGTCAATCATCTCGCGGTCTTGCGGATTAACAAGATTCCCGAACTCACTCGACTCGAGAGTGAGTGCGCTCTGCATAAACCACTCTTCGCCAATCTGGAACGACTCATTCGCTGAAGCAAAAGCTGTGACGAGCGCCGGCCAGGTAACAATGTCCGGGCCGAAGTTCACACCGGGCACTTTGCGCAGAAGATTCATCGCAATGGAGACGGTTGTAGATTTTGAGACGATACCGGGCGGCGCTACTAGAACGACATACATATTAGGGTACCATTTGAAGTAGCCCATGTCGATCCAAACGCGCCGCCGGAGAGCGCCGGCGACCGCAGACACACCTGACCAGAAGTGCATTCTAGCGGGAGCTTCACTAAACCCCGCATACTCTACATACGAGGTTAGCCAGTCCTTGAAGTTTCTCATGCCGTTGGCAGTCTATCAGCATGCACCCCAACTCTTTTCAGAAGTATGCACATTGACAGGAATGATGAGGGGATCTGGATAAGGGACAACAATTCGCGCCTCGCTCTTTATTCTGGTCAACAGATCATCCTTTTGTGCCGCCGGCAATTGCCCTACAAGACTATCATGCACTTGGCCTAGCACTTGCACATCAGTCAGATTATTAAAGATGTTCTCCCAGATCTTGTTGATGTAGATGCTCACGGTTGACTGAGGAATCCAGGCAAGAGCTTCCGGCAGTATCGCATCTAATCGGTCGAAGATATACCAGCGGTATCCAAATTTGTTTTCAACAAATCTGTGCCGTCGAACCTGAGCTTCAACTCTTCCGTGCCACTTTTCAATTCCAGGGTGAGCACCAAACCAGATCTTTTGAGCACGCTCGATTTCTCTAATAGTACGGCCAGTAGCTGCCGCCATTGTTCGCGCACCACCTCCGTAATTTGTGCCGTGGCAGAAGCTCTTGGCGAACTCTCTAACGGCTTTGAGTGGCCCTCGATGGTCTCGGTACTTTGGGTGGGACTCGACAAGCTCATCGAGTGGCGGGTCTTGCCGCCCGCTGATAACATAGGCGTTGAGCAGATGTATGTCGACGCCGAGGCGCATAGCGGCTTTGAGTTGTTCATCTTCTGCCTCCCAGCAGACTACAAAAAGATCAGCCCTTTCGAGATCCATGTCGAACCAGACGTAGCCTGGATCTGGGATGAAGATCTCACGAAGATTCGGAAATTGGTAAGGGTCGCCGAGGTAACTAATTGAGCCCCGCGAGGCGGCCTTGTTGAGGCTCTTTGACTTTTCAGAGGGGATAACCTGAAGGTTAGTGCCGGTGCCAAATGCACTCTCTGAGGACGAAAGGCGAAAGGTTTTAGGAGCACTCTTGCCGCTCTCTGAGCCGCCGATGTTAAACGAGCAGCGCATGCGACCGTCAGGATCGAGGGGGCGCATAAGAACATTTGACAGGAACTTACGGAAGGTCCTGATGTCAAGGACAGCGTTGACTATCGGTTTGACTAGCGGCTCGATCTTAGCGAGCTTCATCAAAGCTTCTTCGTCGAGCGATACTGTTGACGGCGCTCCTTTTTTACCGCGCTTGAGCTGCTGTGGGAGCTTTAGATCAGAGTAGAAAAGTGTATGCATTTGCTTAGGCGAATCAGGATTAAGATCATGGCCGATGACTTCACGAATGAAACTGAGCCGCCGGTCGATTTCAACATTCAGCTCTTTGATTAGTTCGTCGCGCCGCTGGAAGTCAATCCGCATACCCCGGATCATGGCTTGAAGCAGGGGCCAGAACATGCGCTGCTGGGCGGCATGCACATCGGTAAGACCAAGCATGCGGGCTACTTCGAGCTGCGCTAGACCTACTTCATCAGTGTAAACACAGTCACGACAGTTGTAAGCCCAAAGAGCCTGCTCCCCAGTAACCTTTTCGTTCCAGGCTTTTTCTGATCCCTTTGCCATTATTTATCTTCTTTCCAGTATTCGTAGAACGCGCAGTACTTCGAGGCGAGGAAGGCTAAGGCCTTGGGCTGCGCAGAAAAGAGAGAATGCTCTGATACCATGGTGTCTTGGAAGACGTTGGGGACGAATCTCCAGTGCCGCCAGGTGTATTGGCAGTCGTAGAGGAGGTTTTGTCCCACGACCAAGGCGTTGGGATGGGTGAGTAAGTAATAGAGCTGTAGTACGATCGAGGTTTCTTCAGGTGCACTCCAGTAACCTTCAGGTTTCGAGATTCGCATGAAAGGTATACAGAGTGCACTACTTCTGTCCCAAGAGATTCCAGCGCATGCAATGTGGCCTGCTCTAGTTTCAAGGTCGAAGCTGAGTCTAAGTCGCTCTCCACTATGAATTCGAGTAAGCAGCTTATCGAGTGTTCCGATGACTTGTTCATATGTAGGCTCTATGGTGAATTGCCAGTTGGGGTGAGGATAAGGGGCGCCGCCGCGAAACCGGGCGGCACGTCGGAGGTCTTGGACAGTGATGGCGCGCAGGTCCCACTGTCGCAGGACCGCCGCCGGATGGTAGGTTGGGATGAGCTTAACATCATTATAATAGAGCATTGAGCCGCGCCACTTGCGAATGCCCTCATTACCAGTGAGGGCCCAAAGTGGAGTGTTGCCTAGGGTGATGATGATGTTAGGCTTTACGGCGGCAATCTCTTTAATCAGTAAATCGATGCCGCGGGCAACTGGTGGCTTGACCATTTTGCCACCCACCATCACGCAATCGCTGGTGATGTTCTTTTTGACCTGCGGAATGAACACAGTGATATCATTGCGCGGGGGGCGCTCACGGCAGACATTGGTAACAAAGCACTGTCCACGCGCAATGCCGGCCTCACCGAGCATCTTGTTTAGCTCAGCGCCGCTCTGTCCCATAAACGGCTTCCCCGTGCGGATTTCTTCCTCACC
>Ga0116226_10007143_pt1 | contig 10059 bp, 6 predicted proteins | sample S1TSphfallax_FD_89692 | JGI IMG/M metagenome (GOLD analysis project Ga0116226, IMG submission 89692) | Host-associated microbial communities from peat moss isolated from Minnesota, USA - S1T2_Fa - Sphagnum fallax MG | ecosystem: Host-associated > Plants > Peat moss > Unclassified | place: USA...
ATTTCCCATCATCGGGCCCATCCTCATCAAGGCGGCGATCGCGCGTTTCGCGCGCACGCTCGCCACCATGTTTGCGGCGGGTGTGCCGTTGGTCGAAGCGATGGAATCGGTGGCCGGCGCCACCGGCAACATCGTGTACGAAGAGGCCGTGCTGCGCATGAAGGACGAAGTGGCCACCGGCCAGCGGCTGCAGCGCGCGATGGAAAACACCGGGTTGTTCCCCAACATGGTGGTGCAGATGATCGCCGTCGGCGAGGAGTCCGGCTCTCTCGACACCATGTCGGGCAAGGTGGCGGATTTCTACGAGGCCGAGGTGGACAATGCCGTGGACAGCATGTCGAGTCTGCTCGAGCCGTTGATCATGGCGATCTTGGGCGTTCTGGTCGGCGGCATGGTCATCGCCATGTATCTGCCGATCTTCAAGCTCGGCCAGGTGGTGGGTTAGACTCCGCTGTTTAAAGATCAAGCCGATCCCGCCGATGCTGACCGAGCTCGCCGCGCTCTACTCCGAACACGTCGGGCTATTGACGGGTTCGGTGTTCGTGCTCGGCCTCACCATTGGCAGTTTTTTGAACGTCGTCATCTATCGGCTGCCGATCATGCTGGAACGCGAATGGCGGCTGCAGGCCAGTGAGCTGCTGCCCGCGCCGGTCGCGGAACCCGCGCCGGCCGGCGGGGAGCTTCCGGCACATTTTTCCTTGAGCGTTCCCCGCTCCGCCTGTCCCAACTGCAGGACGCCAATCGCGGCCTGGCACAACATTCCGCTGCTGAGCTGGCTGCTGCTCCGCGGCCGCTGCGCCGCCTGCAAGGCGCCCATCTCCTGGCGCTACCCGGGCGTCGAACTCGCGACCGGGGTGCTCTCCGCCCTGGTGGCGTGGCATTTTGGCTTCGGCATACCCTTGGGATTCGCACTGCTGATGACCTGGAGCTTGATCGCACTCACCGGCATCGATGCGGATCATCAGCTCCTGCCGGATGACATAACGCTGCCCTTGCTGTGGGCGGGCCTGCTCGCGGCGGTCGCCTACGGCGCCGGCGAGGGAGGGTCGATCCCGGTGGCACCCCGCGATGCCATTTTGGGCGCCGCCGCGGGTTACTTGAGTTTGTGGGCGGTGTATCACCTGTTTCGACTGGTCACCGGCAAGGAGGGCATGGGCTACGGCGACTTCAAGCTGTTCGCCGCGCTCGGCGCCTGGCTGGGTTGGCGGCTGCTACCGTTGGTGATTCTGCTGGCAGCAGCGACCGGTGCGGTCATCGGCATCTTGATGATCGTCGCGCGCGGCCGCGATCGCGCTGCACCGATGCCTTTCGGCCCGTATTTGGCCGCCGCCGGGTGGCTCGCGATGCTGTACGGGAACGACCTCGTCTCGGGCTATCTGCGCCTCTCGGGATTGCAGCACTCCATGCCATGACACGCCGCCTGCGCATCGGGCTCACCGGCGGAATCGCCAGCGGCAAGAGCACGGTGGCGCAGCGTTTCCTGGAATTGGCGGTGCCGGTGATCGACGCCGACGCGTCGGCCCGGCGGGTCGTTGCACCGGGCACCCCGGGATTGGCGCGCGTACTGCAAACCTTCGGCGACCATCTCCTGACCGCCGCCGGTGAGCTCGATCGCGGCACTCTGCGGCGTCTGGTGTTCGCGGACCCCACGAAACGCCGTGACCTGGAAGGCATCCTGCATCCTCTGATCCGTGCCGATATGGAACTCGAGGTGGAGCGCTCGCCGGGGGCCTACGTGGTCATGGCCATACCCTTGCTGGTGGAGGGTGGGGCCAAGCCGGTCGACCGCATCTTGGTCGTGGACGTGCCCGAAGCCCTGCAGATTGCCCGCGTCATGGCACGCGATGGCGGCACGGCGGATGAGGCCCGCGCCATCCTGGCGGCTCAGGCACCCCGCGCCACCCGCCTGCAGGCGGCAGACGATGTGCTGGTCAATGCCGGCAGCGTTGCCGATTTACGCCATGCGGTTGATGGTCTGCATGCCCGCTATTTGCGGCTGGTAGCCGGGTTGGCTCAGAATAAGGAATGAACTCTCACTTAGACCCCCGTCCCGATGCGGAGCCCGAATTGGCGCCCGTCGTCTATGAACAGCCGCTGAACGAGCGCATGCGCACCTTTCTGCGGCTGGAATTCCTCTACACCCAGGCGTCCTATCACGCCGACTTCCCGAATCCCTGGAGCACGCGCTCCGCCGTGACCAGCCTCTTGGAGATCCTCGCGATCACGGCGCGTGGCGATTCGCGCAGCGAAGTCTTGAAGGAGCTCGAGCGGCACGTCAATGTGCTCAAGGAATTCCAGACCAAGTCGGGGGTCGACCATGGCCGCCTGAAATCGCTGACCATGAACCTGTTGAAGATGCGCGATGAACTGTCGGCCGCCGGCGGCAACTTCATGGGCCCGTTGCGGGATTCGGAATTCTTGAGTGCGATCAAGCACCGCAGCGCCATCCCCGGCGGCACCTGCGACTTCGACCTGCCGGACTATTGCTTTTGGCTCACCCGGCCCGCCGAAGTCCGCACTGCCGAATTCAATACCTGGTTGACGCTCATCAGACCGCTGTGCGATAGCATCGCCGAACTGCTCTGGCTCACCCGGCAAAACGCCAAATGCAAGGCGGAGACGGCGGTAGGCGGCATTTTTCAGCTGCAATTCGACCGTGAAAATCCCTGTCAACTGGTGCGCGTGACCATGCCGCCCGACATCGATCTGTTTCCCGAAATCAGTGGCAGCGGGCATCGTTGCACCATCCGTTTTCGGCAATGGTCGAGCGCCGCGTCGCGACAGGTGCACGTCGATGCCAACGTGCCGTTCCTGCTCACGTGCTGCGCGTGAAGTGTCCCACCTGCCGGCGACCGGTGGAGTGGTCGCCGGCGTCCCCGTACCGCCCGTTCTGCAGTGATCGCTGTCGCTTGATCGACTTGGGGGCCTGGCTCACCGAACAGCACACCATTCCGGACGACGCGCACACCGCCGGTGACGATGTGGCGCACGAGGAATGAATGGCATTCAGATTTCTCGATCGGTTCAAGGCGAAGCCCGCTGACGCGCAGGCACACTACCAACGAGGCAACGCCGAGAACCGGCTGGGACGCTGGCAACCGGCGCTCGACGCGTACGAGCGCGCCATCGAACTCGACCCGGGATTCGCCTATGCGCACTGCAACCGCGGCGCCGTGCTCGAGCGGCTCGGCCGCTGGGATGATGCGCTGGGGAGCTACGATCGGGCGCTCGGGCTTAACTCCGACGATGTTCTGACCCACTACAACCGCGCTTCGGTCTTGAAGCAGCTCGGGCGCTTCGCTGAGGCCCTGGCGAGCTACGATCGGGCGCTCGCGGTGCGGGCCGATTATCCGGACGCACACGTCAATCGCGGCAACGTGCTCCAGGAACTCGGGCGCTTCGACGAGGCCATTGCGAGCTACGACCACGCGCTGCAGCATCACCCGCCGGGATTTCCGCTGCACCTGGCGCATTTCGGCCGCGCGGTCGCGCTGCACAAGCAGCATCGCCTGGACGAAGCCCTGATCGCTTTGGACCGGACCCTCGAGCTGCAAGGCGACCATGCCCAAGCCCATCTTCGCCGGGGCGGGGTCCTGTATGAACTGCAGCGCCACGAGGCGGCGATTGCCAGCTTCGCTGCGGCGGTCAAGTTCGCCGCGAGCGATTCGCCTGCCTACCTGGCCCATTTTCAGCAGAGCTTCGCGCTGGTCGCGCTCGAACGCCACGAGGAAGCGCTGGCGGCCTTGAGCCAGGCCATCGCCCTCAAACCCGATCACTTCGAGTCCTACGTCAACCGCGGCAACGTGCTGCTGGAGTTGAAGCGGCATCAGGCGGCCATAGCCGATTACGACGCGGCGATCGCGCTCCACCCCGCGCACGCGCTCTGCCACATGGCGTACTCGAGCCGCGGTTTTGCGCTCAAGGAATTGCAGCGCTTCGCGGAGGCACTCGCAAGCTTCGATCAGGCCATCCTGCGCAACAGCGACGAGGTCGTGACGCATGTGAATCGCGGCGGGGTACTGCAGGAGTTGCACCGGTACGAGGAGGCGCTGGCGAGCTACGATCGCGCCATCGCCCTCAAACCAGGACTTGGCGAGGCGTTCCAGGGCAGGGCGTTCTCGCTGCTCAGCTTGAGCCGGTACGAGGCGGCCATCGCAAGCTTCGATCAGGGCATCGCACTCAAGCCGGACCAAAAGCATCTGCTCTCCTACCGCCGCCATGTCCAGATGCAGATCTGCCAGTGGGACCACCTCGATGAGGATTTACTGGCATTGCAACGAGACGTCGAGGCGGATCATCCGGTGATCGCCCCGTTTGCGGCCTTGGCGCTGTTCGATTCGGCGCCATTGCAGCGAAAAGTCGCGGAAACCTGGATGCGCAGCGGATCGTTCCCCGATGATGTTCTGGGCGCCATCGCCCCCCGGCCGCGGCGCGACCGCCTTAAGGTCGGTTATTTCTCCGCGGACTTTCGTGACCACCCGGTGTCGCTGCTGGCCGCGGAGCTGTTCGAAACCCACGATCGCGCACGCTTCGAGATCACCGCATTTGCCTATGGCCCCGCGGCACATCCGCTCGATCCCGTGCGCGACCGCCTGGAGAAGGCATTCGACCGCTTCATCGACGTCACCGACCAGTCCGACCTGCAGGTGACCGCGCTCGCGCGCGAACTCAAGATCGATATCGCGGTGGACTTGGGCGGCCACACCGAACACTCGCGGATGAAGATCTTCGCGCCGCGGGCCGCACCGCTGCAGTTGAGCTACCTGGGCTATCTCGGCACGCTGGGCGTGCCTTACATGGATTACCTCATGGCGGATACGACCCTCATCCCCGCCGACGCACGCGCGCACTATGCCGAGAAGATCATCTATCTGCCGAGCTACCAGGTAAACGACTCGCAGCGGCGCGCCGCCGATCACACGTTCACGCGGGCGGAGCTCGGCCTGCCCGCGGAGGGCTTCGTCTTTGCCTGCTTCAACAGCAACTACAAGATCATGCCCGCCGTATTTTCAAGCTGGATGAAAATATTGCAGCGCGTGCCGGGCAGCGTGCTCTACCTCTATGCCGCCAACCCGATCGTCGAGCGAAATTTACTCGCCGAGGCGGCGCGGCGCGGCGTGCCGGGCCACCGGCTGGTGTTCGGCAAGCACCTGCAGCGCGCCGAGTATCTGGCGCGCTTTCGCAGCATGGATCTGTTTCTCGACACGCTGCCTTACAACGCGGGCACCACCGCGAGCGACGCGTTGTGGGCGGGACTGCCGGTGCTGACCTCTGCCGGTAATTCATTCGCCGGCAGGGTGGCCGCGAGCTTGTTGCAGGCGATCGAGCTGCCCGAGCTCATCACCACCTCCGCGGCAGCCTACGAGGAGCTGGCCGTGACTCTGGCCACGAACCCGGCGCAGCTCGCCGGCATCAGGCAAAAGCTCGCCGCCAATCGCCTGACCACCCGGCTGTTCGATACGCCGCGGTTCACCCGCCACCTCGAGGACGCCTACACGCGGATTTACGAGCGCCATCTTCAGCAGCTGCCGCCGGACCACGTTCACGTGTGACGGCCGGACTTGGCGATCGCCTCCGTCAAACACCGTTCCAGTGCGCGTATCGGTTCCAGGTCGTTGAACAGGATGCTCCGTCTCGACTCGATGTCGGCGCGCAGTTGCGCCCGCCGCGACGGATCGGCCGCGAGCGCGACTGCCCGCTCGATGAACTCTGCATCGCTGGTGGCCACCAACTCGGGCAATTCCAGACGCCGCATGATGCTGCTCGCGAGCCGCCCGCGCATGAACGGCCCCTCGTGGGCCAAGAGCGGCAAGCCCGCCTCCACCGCCTGCAGGGCATTGTTGAAGCCGGAAAAGCCCACCGTGTCGAGCATCAGCGCCGCGTGCTGCATCAGGCCGAAGAACTGCGCACGGTCCAAATGCGGGATGATGCACACGTGCGCATCGAAATTGACTCTCTCGCGATCGAATGCGCGGCGCAAGCGCTGTATGACCAGAAGATCCATGGTCGCATTGCCGCTGCGGAAGAACACCAGCCGGCCCGAGGTGCGGCCACGAACACGATCGGCCATGCGCGCCCAGCCACTCTTGCCGTGATCGCGCAGGCCCCTCGCGATGCGCGCCCACAGCACGTCATACGACGGCGAGTACTTGAACGGCGTGCCCGGACACAACAGCAGCGGCTCATCCTCGGGCAGGCCCAATGACTTGAGATCCGGGGTTGCCGCGCTGGGCGTGAGGGGCTCCACGCACACCCCCAAATTCGGCAGCCGCACCAGTGTCTCGCGGTAGTTGCCGTGGGCGTCGGCCGGCTCCAACAGCTCTGCGGAAAGATACAGATCGATGGTCGGCAGGCCGGTGGTCTCCGCATGACCCCAGCTCGCCGCCTGCACCGGCGCGAGGCGCAACGCCGCGAGCTGGGTGGTCAAGGCATCCATGCCGATCTCGGGGTAGATCAGCGCATCGAGGCCGGCCCCGCTGATGGCTTCGGCCCAGCCCTGCACGGTGGTCGGCTCCTCCTCGACATGCGCCACCTCGAGCTTCGCCCACGCGGTCTCGGCATCGCTATCGCGGCCGAGCCGAAACAGAAAAATCTCGAACCGGCTGCGGTCCAGGTGACGCACCCATCCCTTGGTGATCGCGTTCCACACGGAGTGATCGCGAATATGCGCCGACGCAATGCCGATGCGCAGCTTGTGCGCGGCTGCGGCGGCTCGGGATGGTCTGACTTTGAGCGGCATGGACGCCATCCATTCGCTGCACAGGTCCCCGTGCCGGCAGAGCAGGTCCCGGTTGTTGAACGGCTGGTACGCGAGAAAAAAGGGCTGAGTCGAACCCACGGCGAGGTAGGCCTCGGATCGCGGCGCGGCGCGGAACCACGCCTGTAACTCGTCGAGCGCCCGGACGAACGCCTCACGCGAGGGCGGGATGGCGTCCGCCGCATCGTAGTACGGCTGGCAGTGGGAGATCGCGAGCTTCCATCGCGCCATCACATTATGGCCGTCGATCTCGATCGCCTGGCGCAGATACGCCATCGCCTCATCGCATCGCCCGCTGGTCCACAGCGCGTTGGCCAACGCAGTCACGGTCTGCGCCGACGGATTCGGCAGTTCGACCGCCTCTTCGTAGGTCACGATTGCCGCCTCGACCTGGCCGCTCTCGAACTCGACCGCGGCCCGTGCCGCGAGCGCCGCCCCTGAGTCGGGACACATCTCGACCGCCTTGTCGGCCGCGATGCGCGCTCGTTCATGCTCGCCGCTACGGTTCAAGGCCACCGCCAGATTGCCCCAGCCATCCGCATCATCCGGTGCGGCCCGCGTCGCCGCGTCGAACAGCTTCGCCGCACCCCGCGCATCGCCGATGTCGAGCAGGCAGGCGCCCAGGAGGTTGCACACCGTGCTCGAGTGCGGCTCGATGGCATGCGCCTTGTTGAGCGGCACCAGCGCGTCGCGCGGCCGGCCCGACTCGCGGAGCACCGTGCCGAGATTCGCCAGCGCATCCACGGATTTCGGTCGCGCCTTGATGGCTCGCTCGAACTGCGCCTGGGCGAGTTCGAGGTTGCGCTTGCGCAGGTGTACCATCCCGAGGTTGTTGAGGGCGGGGGAATCCTTGGGGTTGAAGCGAAGCGCCCGGGTGATCAATTCCTCGGCCTCATCGAGACGTCCCTCCTGCAGGGCGATCACGCCGAGCAGATGCGTCGCATCAAAGTGGTTCGGAATCTTCTCGAGGACTCGCTGATAACCTGCGGTCGCCTCGGCGACGCGCCCGGCCTGATGCAGGGCGACCGCTTCCGCCACCAGGCCGGAGACGTTCACCTCGCTTGTTTGGCCGCCACCTGCAACCGCGCCAACAGATCGTAGGAGAACGATTTGATGAACGGCTTCGGGTAGCCGAGCGCATTCATGCCCTCGCGCACGCGCGCCGCCAAGCGCGCCTTCTTGTAAATATTGAGCTTGCTGCTGCGCGTGAACTCCGCGGTCTGCTTGGATATGTTGACGTTCAATTTTTCCGCCCGATTCGCGATATTCTTGGTACCTGGGGCGAAGCCCGCGGGCGGCAGCGAGCGCTTGACCTCGGCGACGATCGAATCGGCAAATTGATCGACGTCGGCGGTCTTGAAGAAGTTCCCGATCATGAAGCAAAACCTCGCGGCATTAGGCCGGCATGATAGCCGCAAAATGGTAAATGAGGACCGGATTTGCATCACAAGACCCTGACGATCGATCGCTTGTTCGATGCCCCGGCCCTGTCCGGGCCCACCCTCCTGCAGATGCGCATCTCGCCCGACGGGTCACGAGTGACCTACCTTCGCGGCAAGACAACCGACAAGGACCGGCTCGACCTGTGGGAATACAACCTACGCGACGGCGAGTCGCGGCTGCTGGTGGATTCGGACCTGCTGGTCCCCTCGAGCGGGCAACTCTCCGACGAGGAGCTCGGCCGTCGCGAGCGTCAGCGAACCGCCGCACTCTCCGGCATCCTCGAGTATTCGTTCGCGCCCTCGGGCGCCGCCCTGCTGTTCCCCTTGGGCGGCGATGTCTACTACTACGATCTCGAGAAACCGGCGGCCGGCGCATTGACCCAGGTGACCCACGGGGCGGGCTTCGCCACCGACGCGACGGTATCGCCCAAGGGCCATTACCTCGCCTATGTGCGTGATCAAAATCTCATCCTCTTCGATCTTTCCCTTGGGCAGGAGAGGGCGCTGACCGCCGATGGCGGCGGCGTCATCAAGAACGGCATGGCGGAATTCATCGCGCAGGAGGAGATGGATCGCCGCACGGGTTATTGGTGGTCCCCCGACGATGCACACGTGGCCTTCATCCGCGTCGACGAATCGCCGGTCACGCAGGTGCAACGCTTCGAGATTGCCGCGGACAACGTCAGGGCCTTCGCGCAGCGTTACCCGGCGGCGGGCGGCGCCAACGTCGCGGTGCGCCTGGGCGTGATCGCTGTCGGCAGCGGCGCCACCACCTGGATCGACTTGGGGTCGGAGAATGACATTTATCTCGCGCGCGTCGACTGGCTGCCGGATGCAAGGACGCTGGCGATCCAGCGCGAGAGCCGCGATCAAGGCCGCCTGGATTTATTGTTTGCGGATATCGACACGGGTGCGGTACGCACGGTTCTCACCGAGACCAGCAGCACCTGGATCGAGCTGCACGATGAGCTGACCTTCCTGCGGAACGCACCGCACTTCATCTGGGCCTCGAGCCGCGACGGCTTTCAACATCTGTACCTGTACGACTATGCGGGCACGCTGCTGCGTCCGCTCACGGCGGGTGCGTGGAGCGTCGATGATTTCCGCTCCCGCGCCATTAAGGGCGTCGATGAGACCCGCCGGCTGGTGTACTTCACCGCCACCGAGAGAACGCCGCTGGAGCGCCACTTGTACGCCACGTCGCTCGACACGCGCGAGCCGCGCGACGTGCGCCGCATCACCCGCGAGGCGGGACTGCATGCGATCTCCATGTCCGCCGATGCACGAATGTATGTCGATGATTTCAACAGCGCGGCGCAGCCGCCCCAGGTGAGTCTGCGTGATGTGGGCGGCCAACTGCTGCACTGGTTGCAGGAAAATCCGCTGGACGAGCACCACCCGTATGCGCCGTATCTGGCCGACGATGCGCTGCCGGAATTCGGCACGCTCACCGCCGCCGACGGCCAGCCGCTGCACTATCGGCTGTTCAAGCCCGCCGGCTTCGATCCGTCCATACGCCACCCGGCCATCGTCGAAGTGTACGGCGGTCCGGGCGTGCAGCGGGTGACCAACGCCTGGAGCGGTAACTCATTCACGCAAGTCTTGACCCGCTTGGGCTACGTGGTGTTCCAACTCGACAATCGCGGCACGGCGGCGCGCGGCACCGCGTTTCAGGCACCGATTCACGGTCAGTTGGGCGACGTCGAAGTGGCCGATCAGGTCCAAGGCGCCCGCTGGCTGGGCTCGCAGCCCTACGTGGATGCCGGACGCATCGGTGTGTGGGGCTGGAGCTATGGCGGCTACCTGACGCTGATGTTGCTGTTCAAGGCGCCCGAGGTGTTTCGCGCCGGCGTGTCCGGC
>Ga0116226_10007144_pt1 | contig 10058 bp, 7 predicted proteins | sample S1TSphfallax_FD_89692 | JGI IMG/M metagenome (GOLD analysis project Ga0116226, IMG submission 89692) | Host-associated microbial communities from peat moss isolated from Minnesota, USA - S1T2_Fa - Sphagnum fallax MG | ecosystem: Host-associated > Plants > Peat moss > Unclassified | place: USA...
TCATCCCTTCATTGGTGATGCTGGCCGCGTGGCCCGTATGCCCGGGGCCAAGGATCATCTCGTTATGCGCGGCCCCGGACGGGATCATAGGAAAACAATTTTCCATCTGATCGACGGCGATATCGGCGATAACCGGGCCCGGAACCGCCAGCATGTCGCGGATCACGCGATCGAGCTCGCCGAGGTTTTTCGCGCGCATCCCGGTTGCGTGAAAGCTTTCCGCAAGCTTCACGAAATCGGGCAGGGCCGAGCTATAGCTTTCGGAGTAGCGCGAGCCGTGCAGCAATTCCTGCCACTGTCGCACCATGCCCATATACTGGTTGTTCAGAATAAATATCTTCACGGGCAGCCGGTACTGCGCCAGCGTGCCCATCTCCTGGATGTTCATCAGGATGCTCGCCTCGCCGGCCACATCGATCACCAGCGCATCGGGATGGGCAATCTGCACGCCCATGCCCGCCGGCAGCCCATAGCCCATGGTGCCGAGGCCCCCGCTCGTCATCCAGCGATTGGGCTTTTCAAACGCCATATATTGGGCGGCCCACATCTGGTGCTGCCCAACCTCGGTGGTGATGAACGTATCACGCCCGCTCTCGCGGCACAGCTGGTTCAGCCGCTGCAGCGCATATTGCGGCTTGATCGTGGCCGTCGGCGCCATGTCCTGCGTGAAGCGCAGGCATTCGATGCCGCGCCACCCTGCAATCTGCCGCCACCAATCGGCCAGGGCGGCCCGATCTTGCCGTGTATCGTCCGCGTGCCAGGCTTCGATCAACGCGCCCAGCGTGGCCGCCGCATCGCCGACGATCGCGACATCCACCGCCACGTTCTTGTTGATGTTGGAGGGATCGATATCCGCGTGGATCTTCAGGCTGCCCGGGCTGAACGCGTTCAGCCGGCCTGTGACCCGGTCGTCGAAGCGCGCGCCGATATTCAGCATCACGTCGCACCCATGCATGGCGAGATTCGCCTCGTAGGTGCCGTGCATGCCGAGCATGCCCAGGAAATGAGGATCGGAAGCCGGGAAGGCGCCAAGCCCCATCAGCGTGTTGGTGCAGGGCAGGTCGGCCATGCGCACGAGTTCGGCCAGCAGATGGCTCGCTTCGGGCCCCGCATTGATCACGCCGCCGCCGGCATACACAACCGGCCGCTTCGCTGCCTTGAGCATGGCAACGGCGCGGCGCACGGCGCCTCGATCCGGCTGCGTGACGGGGCGGTAGCTGCGATGCGGCTTGGTCGGCGGCGGCACGTAGGGCGCCGGCGCGATCAGAATATCCTTCGGCAGGTCCACCACCACCGGTCCTGGGCGGCCGCTGCGGGCGACGTAAAAAGCGTCGTGAACCACGCGCGCCAGATCGTCGCTGCGCTTCACCAGGTAGTTATGCTTGGTCGCGGGCCGCGTGATGCCCGTCGTGTCCGCTTCCTGGAACGCGTCGTTGCCGATCAGGTGCGTTGGCACCTGGCCCGTCAGGCAAACCAGCGGAACGGAATCCATCAGCGCATCCAGCAGCCCGGTCACAGCATTGGTGGCACCCGGCCCGCTCGTGACCAGCACAACACCAACCCGGCCGGTGCTGCGCGCGTAGCCTTCGGCGGCATGCACGGCGGCCTGTTCGTGGCGCACCAGCACGTGGCGAATGGCATTCTGCTGGAACAGCGCATCGTAGATCGGCAGCACCGCGCCGCCGGGATAGCCGAAAATCACCTCCACGCCCTGGTCTTTCAGCGCGCGAAGAAGAACTTCGGCGCCATTTTCTGTCGCGGACGCATGGATTTGCCCGGTGTGACCGGCAGGGGGAGCAACAGCGTTCATGCGAGGCTAATAGGGCCCGTGGTGCAGCGCGTCAACCGATTGCATAAATAAAATTCAAAATTCCAGGCATATTTCTTTCCATAAATTGCGTATGATCTTCGAATCGCGCAAGGAACCTATGCGTTGCATCCGGGGCTGCAATGTGCCTGTGGCGAAACCAGGTCGCCTGCCGCTTTGTGTACTGGCCGGTGACAAGAAGGGTTCGGCGCGCGGCCTCCGCCATATCGATGGCGCCCCGCAGATAGGCGGAAAGTTCCGGCACTCCATGCGCGCGCATGGCTGGAAGCGCCGTCGAAAGGCCCTGCTTCAGCAGCGCCTCCACCTCATCGAGGGCGCCGCCGCGCATCATCGCTGCGAACCTTTGCGCGATCGCCGCCCGCAGCACCTCGCGCGGCGGATCGAGCACGATGGCCCGGTAGGTCCAGACGCCATCCGCCTCCGGTACCACGTCGTACCAAGAAGCGAGGCCTCGGCCGGTGCCCTGCAATACCTCCCAGGCGCGCGCAATCCGCTGCGGGTCGGAGGGACGCAGGCGCGCGGCGGTTTGCGGGTCCATGAGCGCCAGTTTCGCATAAAGCGCCACGGGTCCGATCTCGGCCAGCAGGCGACGCGCCTCATGCCGCGCGGCCTCGCCCGGGTCGGGGATTTCGGCGAGCCCCTGGGTCAGCGCCATCAGATAGAGCCCGGTGCCGCCGCACAGAATGGGCACGCGCCCCGCCTGCCGTGCCGCTTGCATTTCGGCCAGCGCCGCTGCCCGCCACCATGCGGCCGTGCATGCCTCGGCCGCCGGCCGCGTGCCATACAGCGCATGCGGCGCCCGCCCTTCATCGGCCGGTGTGGGCCGCGCCGTCAGCACCCGCAACTCTCTGTAAACCTGCATCGAATCGGCATTGATCACGCTGCCGCCCAGGCGCTCCGCCAAAGCGAGTGCGAGCGCCGATTTTCCGCTGCATGTGGGCCCGGCCACCACAATGGCCGTGGCATCGCTAAAAACCATGGCTCACATTCCAAGTTGCCGGCCAGGGCCTGGATCGATACACCGGCGGCAGGAAGCAAAAGTCTTTTGGTTCTTTTCTTCAGAAAAGAACATGCTTCCCCTCAAAGGGCCCCGCCTCATTGCCTTATGTCCTGACCTTGGTGGCGGCCCGCAATGCCACGATGCTCACGTCCGCAACCATCGCCCGCGTACGCGATGCTGTCGGCGGCAGTCTTGCGCCGCAACTCCTCTCCGAAGGTGAGGCGGCCGACATCCCTGGGCTTGCCGAGCCCACCCTGGCTGTCGCCCGAGCAGCGCTGGAAGGTGCCCCCATCGATGCACTGGTAACGCGCGAGGGCAATCGCCGCCGCCGCCTGCTGGTCGCCGACATGGATAGCACCATCGTGACGGGCGAGACGCTGGACGAGCTGGCTGGGCATGCGGGGCTCGGGCAGGCGGTCGCTGCCATCACGCATCGCAGCATGAACGGTGAGATCGATTTCCGCGAAGCGCTGCGCCTGCGCGTCGGCATGCTGATGGGCCTGGATTTGATGGCCATGGAGACAACCTGGAACGGTGTGCGGCTGACGCCGGGTGCCCGCACGCTGGTCGCGACGATGCGCGGGGCCGGCGCAGTCACGGCCCTGGTATCCGGCGGCTTCACCTTTTTTACCGCGCGTGTGGCGGCCTTGTGCGGTTTTGATCACCATCGGGCCAATGAGTTGCTGGACGATGGGCGGGCGCTGACCGGCGAGGTGGCCGAGCCGATCCTTGGGCCGGACACCAAGCTTGATACGATGCAGGCGCTTGCAGAGGCATCCGGGCTCCAAGGAGACGCCACGCTGGCCATCGGCGACGGTGCCAACGATCTCGCCATGCTGAAGGCGGCGGGGCTGGGGATCGCCTTTCACGCCAAGCCCATCGTCGCCGCGCAGATCGAGAACCAGGTTAATTTTTGTGATCTACGGGCGGTGCTGTTTGCGCAGGGTTTCTCGGTGGGGGAGTTCAGGGAGTAAGGCAAGCACTTCTTTTTTGAAAAAAAGAAGCAAAAAACGTTTGACTCTTTGGAGCGTATCGTACGACCGATGCGAAAGTAAGTAAAAGTTTTTTGGTTCTTTTTTTCAAAAAAGAACTGTTTCCTTAACTTTCCAACATTTTCTTCAGCAAGTTCACATCCTCCGCAAACCCGCTATCCGCGGCGATCAGCTCCGTCACCCGGGAACAGGCGTGCATCACCGTGGTGTGGTCGCGGTTGCCGAACTTCTTGCCGATTTCGGGCAGCGATCTGCTGGTGAGCTGCTTCGCCAGATACATTGCAACCTGCCGGGGGCGGGCCACGGCGCGGGCCCGGCGGGCGCTCACCATGTCACCGATGCGCATATTGTAGTGCTCGGCCACCCGCCGCTGGATTTCGTCAATCGTCACGCGCTTGTCATGGGCCTTCAGGATATCGTGCAGCACTTCCTGGGCGGTCTCCAGCGTGATCGGCCGGTTGAACAGGTTTGCGTAAGCGATCAGCCGGTTGAGCGAGCCTTCCAGTTCGCGCACATTCGTCGTGATCTTGTGTGCCAGGAATTCCAGCACGCGCCCGGGCACGTCGCATTTCGCCCGCGTCGCCTTGGCTTCCAGGATGCTGATGCGAAGTTCGAAAGTGGTCGCGTGCAGATCGGCCACCATACCGCAGCCGAGCCGCGTGCGCAGCCGGTCCTCGAGCCCCGAGAGGTCAGATGGCGATTTGTCGGCGCTCACCACGATCTGCTTGCCGGCATCGACCAAGGCGTTGAACGTATGAAAGAATTCTTCCTGCGTGTTATCCTTTCCAATCAAGAATTGAAGATCGTCGATCATCAATACATCGACGGAACGAAGGTGGTCCTTGAACTCGATCGTCTGCTGAGACCGGATGGCGGCAATGAACCGGTACATGAATTTTTCGGCCGACATGTAGGCAACGGTTGCCGGCAGCGCACCGCGCCGCGTGAGTTCCAGCCCCACCGCGTGCATCAAATGTGTCTTGCCGAGCCCAACGCCACCGTAGAGGAAGAGGGGATTGAACTCCTTGCTGCCCGGGTTTTCGGCCACGCGCCGCGCGCAGGCATAGGCAAATTCGTTCGGTTTCCCCACTACAAAACTGTCGAAGGTGAAACGCGGGTCGAGCGGGGCCGAAAGTTCGTCCGCGACGCGCAAGCTGCCGGTAGCAACTGCCCGCAGCGGGGCGGGGGTAGGGGGAAATGGCGGGCGCGGCGCAGGCGCCAGGCTTTCCGCGAGGCCTGCTACAGCCGGATCCTCCTGGCAGCTATCGCCCGACTTTCCCTTGCCGACGCGGATATCGACCCGGCGGATGGCGGAATTTTCCTGCTGCCACAAAACCGTTATTTTTTCCCCGTAATGACTGCGCACCCAATCGCGTAGGAAGCGCGTGGGCAGCAGAACCGTCACTTCATCGCCGTCGATACCCGCCAAAGTCATCTGCCGCAGCCAGCTGCGATATTCGACGTCACCCACCTCCAACTGCAAGCGGCTTCTGATACGCGTCCATTGCCGGGCCGGCTCCGCCTCATCCATCACGGAAGCAAACCCTTGTTTTTGAAAGACGATTTCGGTTCTTTCGGCCCCAGCTCTTTCGGGCCCAGTCTTTTCAACCCTGGCATGGGCGTTAATCAATGTGCTGCCTGAGCTCAATTGATGGGATCCCCAAACTTCAACAGCGAAACGCAATCATAACGCCACATCGCTCGTCTCGATCGGCGCAGGCAAAGATATAGCGGTGCAATACCGGCGAGCACCGGCGGCAAATAAGTCCGTCAGAATGTAAAGGCGATACCGGGGTGACCCGGCAAACCGATTGGTAAGTCAAAACGGTCGCAAAGGCAAACAGAATCTGTAGAAATTTTAAAAGGTAAAGTATTGATTCTGAACTATACTTTACGAGCGTCAGGGAGCTGAGCCGCTTGCCTGCCCTCTCCCGATTTCATCCTGCGGCAATCGGCGCCCAGGGCAACCGAGCCGATCCGCGAATGGCCGGCTGATTCAATGACGTCAAAGTAGTTCTTAGGCGCTCTTACAAAACGCTGCCGAACTAATGAGACGGACCTTGAAATTCAATCGAAGAATAGGGCCCTCTTGGCTCATCGGAGCTTTGCAGCCTGATTGGGGGCTTGAGGGCATCCATCTTAAAACTCTCAGGTCGTCGCCAGTTGCTTGATACGGGCAGTCATGCGCGAAAGTTTACGAGCGATAGTGTTCTTGTGCACCACGCCCTTTCCGGCCGCCCTTTGCATCTCCGGCTGCGCGGCACGCAGCGCCACGTTAGCAGCCTCGCGATCACCACCGGCAATGGCAGCTTCCACATTCTTGATAAATGTGCGCATGCGAGACTTGCGTGCGTGATTGCGAGCAGTTCGGACAATGTTCTGCCGGATGCGCTTTCGCGCAGAATCGGTGTTCGCCATGGGGTTTAGATCAATCTCGCGGTTCGCAATTGTAGCTTGCCCAAAGCGGAGGCAATGGACGCCATGCCTGGGGAGGCAGCGTTCTAGGAGCCGGCCAGAGGCGAGTCAAGCAAAAGCTAAGTCGCATAAAGCCGACTGACCCGCGTTATCGTTTCAATTTTGAGCAGAACGGATCGGCCAGCCGAGCATGTGTTTGTAGGTTCAATGAATTTGGCCGGGCGGCGTAAAATTGGATGGCTTGCGGCCTTTCGCCCCCCTCGGCTCGCGGGTGAAGAAAGGCCATGGGCTCCGCCCCTGGACCCCGCTAAGGGCGGAGCCCTCAGAACCCGCGATTTGAAGGCAAGGAGAGGCGGCGATTGCGCTAGCGCTGGAGACGGGCACAGAAGAACGTGCTTCGACCGCATTGCACGATACGCCCGATGCCCTGGCACACCGGCTGGCCCGGGCATACTTCGCAGGATTGGCCCAGGCGCCCATACACTTTCCAGGCATGCTGAAAATAGCCGAGTTCGCCGCTCGGCTGCACGTAATCGCGGAGCGAAGAGCCGCCGGCTGCAATGGCCTCCTGCAGCGTCGCACGGATGGCGGATACCAGCCTGTCGGCCCGCGCCCCGGCAACGCTCGCCGCCAGGCGGCGCGGCGAAATACGGGCGCGGAACAGCGATTCGCACACATAAATATTACCGAGGCCCGCCACCACACCCTGGTCCAGCAGGGCCGATTTGATGGGGGTGCGCCGCCCTTCCAAAGCGGCCGAGAGACTCTGCGCGTCGAAACCCGCCTCCAGCGGTTCCGGCCCGAGCCCGGCAAGCAGCCGGTGCGCGTCCTCAAGGGCAGTCGGAACCAGATCGAGCGAGCCGAAGCGGCGCGGGTCGACGAAGCCGATGCGCGCCCCGTCCTCCGTTACCAGCACCAGATGTTCGTGCAGCGGCGCCACCGGCTTTGCGACCTCGGCTGCCTCGGGATGGCTGATGTTCATCCGGCCCGACATGCCGAGATGCAATACCACGCTGTCGCCGCCCGCCAGGCGCATCAGAATGTATTTTCCGCGGCGACGAAAATTTTCCACCCGCGTGCCGTGCAGCCGGGCGCCAAAATGCGCCGGCACCGCCCAGCGCAGATCGCCACGGCGGAGCTCGGCCGAGCGGATAACCCGCCCCTGCAGGCAGGCGGCCAGGCCACGCATCACGGTTTCGACTTCAGGGAGTTCCGGCATGGGGCAAAGGGAGGCTATACACCAGCCGTGATGAACAGCCAGAGTCCCGATCCGCCCCCCCAATCCCAAGCGGGCTCCGCATTGGATAAAGACCGCGATACCGATTTCGGCTTCCGGCGCGTGCCGGCGGCGCAAAAGAAACCCATGGTGCGCGCGGTGTTCGATAGCGTGGCGCCCCGCTACGATGTGATGAACGACATCATGTCGCTCGGCATTCACCGCGTGTGGAAGCGCATTTTCGCGACCAGGCTGCGCCCCGCCCCCAACCGGATGCTGCTCGATCTCGCCTCCGGCACCGGCGATATCGCGCGCGCCTGGCGCGGCCTCGGCGGCGGCCCCGTGCTGCTCACCGATATCAACGCAGCCATGCTCGGCACCGGGCGGGACCGTACGATCGCCGCCGGCATGGCCGCAGGGTTTTCGTATGTCGTTGCCGATGCGGAGTTTCTGCCGCTGCCCGATGCCTGCGTGGACGTGGTTTCGATCGCCTTCGGGCTGCGCAACTGCACCGACAAACCGGCCGTGCTGCGGCAGGCGCTGCGGGTGCTGAAGCCGGGTGGCCGCTTCTTTTGCCTGGAATTCTCCCGGCTGCAGATCGCTGTGCTCGACCGTGTTTACGATCGCTGGTCGTTCGGCGTATTGCCGCGCATAGGCCGGCTGGTGGCAGGCGATGCAGATAGCTACATCTACCTCGCCGAAAGCATCCGCATGTTTCCGGATCAGGAGACGCTCGCAGGCATGATGGAAGAAGCCGGGCTTGCGCGCGTAAAATTCGAAAATCTGTCGGGCGGGATCGCGGCGATCCATTCCGGATGGCGTCTTTAGAATTGTCCCCGGCCGCGGACCTTCCGGTGTCTGGGAGCCTGCCGGCTGGGGTCTCGGGGAGCATGGCGGCGCAAGGGCGGCGTGTTCTGCTGATCGTGAGCGGTGGGATTGCCGCCTACAAGGCGCTGGAACTGGTGCGGCTGATGCGCAAGGCCGGCCTTCAGGTAACGTCGGTGCTGACGCAAGCGGGCGCCCGCTTTGTTACCCCTCTTTCGCTGCAGGCATTGACCGGGAACCGGGTGTTCACCGATCTCTGGTCGCTCACGGATGAGAGCGAGATGGGGCATATCGAACTCTCGCGCTCGGCCGACCTGATCGTTGTCGCACCGGCCTCCGCCGACATATTGGCGCGCCATGCCACCGGCATCGCCGATGATCTGGCGACCACCTTGCTGCTCGCGACGGACAAGCCCGTGCTCATGGCGCCTGCGATGAACGTGCGGATGTGGCGGCACCAAGCGACGGTGGCCAATATGACGACGCTTCGGGCCCGCGGGATTGGCTTTGTCGGCCCGGAGGAAGGCGAGATGGCCTGCCACGAGGTCGGCCCCGGGCGCCTCGCAGAACCCGCGGTCATCATGACCGCGATCACGGGGTTTTTCGAAGCGCCTGCGTCGGCCCCGCTCGCCGGGCGCCATGTGCTGGTGACGGCCGGCCCCACCCATGAACCAATCGATGCCGTGCGCTACCTCGCCAACCGCAGCAGCGGCCGCCAGGGGTTTGCCATCGCCTCGGCGCTCGTTAAGCTGGGCGCTCGCGTTACCCTAGTGAGCGGGCCGGTTTCGCTGCCCGATCCGCCCGGCGTCACTGCGCGGCGTGTGGAGACGGCGGGCGAGATGCTGGAGGCGTGCCGGCAGGCCTTGCCTGCGGATGCGGCGGTGTGCGCGGCCGCCGTCGCCGATTGGCGTATGGCCTCGCCGGTCGTTCAGAAATTGAAGAAATCCGCCGGGCCGCCGCTGCTGGATCTGGTGCCGAACCCGGATATTCTGGCGCTGCTCGCGGCGCCCGGCCCGGCGCGGCCTGCACTCGTGGTTGGTTTCGCCGCAGAGACCGACCGCCTGCGCGAACGCGCGGCCGCCAAACGCGTGGCCAAGACCTGCGACTGGATCGTGGCAAATGATGTGAGTACGGGCAGCGGGATCATGGGCGGCCGGCACAACCAGGTCATTATCTTCGATGCCCAGGGCGAGGAAGCCTGGCCCGCTATGCCCAAGGAGGACGTGGCGACGCGCCTTGCGGACCGGATCGCCGCCGCACTGCACCGCTGATGCCCCGCTCCGCTGTTGCCCCTGCTTCGCTGATGCCCCCGCTTCGCTGATGCCAAGTCTAGCTTTCCTCTGCGGCCCCTATTTCGCCGGGTCGGTTCGGGCGCGCCTGCTGCGCCTCGCTATGCTGCTTTTGATGCCGGGCTTGCTGATTTCCGCCCTGATGACGTGGCGTGTTTTTGTCACCGAGCGCAGGGGGGCGGAAACCGCGCTGCGGGAAACGGCGCGCGGCCTGAGCCAGGTGGTGGACCGTGAATTCGTGCAGGCCGAAGTGCTGCTGCGCACACTGGCCGCCACGGACGAGCTGCGAAGCGGCGACATGGCCAAATTCGACCGCCTGGCCCGGGCGACGCGGGTGATGGGCGGCACGATCGTGATGGTGGATCGATCCGGCCAGGAATGGGTGGATACCGGCCTGCCCCCGGGGGCCAAACTGCCGCGCGACCAGGCCCCGCCGGGCTGGGATGCGGAGGTGCCCGGCCGCATCGCGATTGCCGCCGTGCTGCAGAGCCAA
>Ga0116226_10007145_pt1 | contig 10058 bp, 10 predicted proteins | sample S1TSphfallax_FD_89692 | JGI IMG/M metagenome (GOLD analysis project Ga0116226, IMG submission 89692) | Host-associated microbial communities from peat moss isolated from Minnesota, USA - S1T2_Fa - Sphagnum fallax MG | ecosystem: Host-associated > Plants > Peat moss > Unclassified | place: USA...
ACGACGCCGCAATGGAAGACGAAATTCCGTTCTAGCGATGGACTCAACATCGGAGCAGAAGATCATCGGTATGCTCGACATGCTCGCAAGCGGGCTCGTCGAGTTCCGCTCGGAATTCGACGGCTTCCGCTCAGAATTCAACCGGTTTCGAACGGAGATGTACGAATTTCGCGCGGAAACGAGCGCGAATTTCAATCGAGTCGAACGGCGGCTCGATAATCAGGACAAACGCTTCGATAACCATGAGAAACGCATCGAACACGTCGAAGAGTTCGAGCCACGAATCGTAATGCTCGAGCAAGCCGCAGAATAGCCCACCTCGAAATCTCGGAACTTGTCCAAGGGCATCGAACAACGTGGATCACGCAGCAGAAGAAAAAATCATCGATATGCTCGACGTTCTCGCCCGGGAAGTGGGTGCAATCGCCCGAGATGTCGGCGAAATTCGTCGTACCGATATACCAGCCCTGAACACTTCGGTCTTGTCGATAGAAGGAAGTCTAGCCGACTCTTGCGCGGGGACGAGCGCAAACTTCAATCGTATCGAGCGCCGACTCGACACCCACGAAAGTCGCCTCGAACAACTCGAGCGGCTCGAGCCGCGAATTGCGAGACTCGAGCAACCCGCGACCTAGCCACCCCTCCAACGATCGTCGCAAGCCGCCGTCATCCTGAGGCTCTCGAAGGATGGGCGCGAGAAAATGCCCCACAGAGTTGTTTGCTCGTGTGTCGCGATAACGACTCCACGATCGTCACGGCTCCGACGGTGAGAACCACGTGACGCGCTTCCAATCGCCCAGTGCGTCTGCTTCGGCGGTGGCCGGCGGACCGACGGCGCTGGCCGATTACGCCATGAACCACGGTGTCGAGCCCAAGCAACGTCAACGTGCTTGCATGCGAGATTACTCAGAGAAGAAAAAATAGACGGCGCTTATTCACGGGCAGGTCATCCCTCATCCGAGAGGTCGCCGGCTATCGGCGCTCTACTCTTGTCTGAAGCGCGTATGAGATTCTTGCGTAAAATGTCGTCTTTTCTACCATCGAGACAGAGACAGAGCTCTGGGTCAGTCTTGAATTCGGTCCGGAGACGACTCGGGCTGCGCTGGAATCGGATATTGCTGCATCCATTTCTCATGCGATCGCCAACGCTCAGCCTTGATTGATGTTATTCCCCGGCGGCCACCCAAAATGTACCAGGTGGGGCCAGTCGAAAGTGTACAGGCGGTCGGTGGCCACTATTCGTTCTGAAAACGTACCACCGCTGAGGTAGTCCCGCCCGAGATCGATCAATCGATAGAAAACATCACGCTGGTATATGCTCGCTCCAGAAACCGTTTGTAGGAATCGGGCGAGGCTATTTGCGGTAGATCGGGACGGTATCCATGTGTTCTTCGATTGCCTTGCGGTGCGCTTCACGAAGGGGAAGATCGCCGGCGATCTTCGGCCACACCTCGTGCATACGCGCAACCATATCGCCCGCTGCGTCAAGCACGATCTTCTTTGGAAGGCCCGCTCGTTTTGCAAGAGCCGTAAGGCGCGCTTTGTCGATGTCGGCAAAGCGCTTTGTTCCGGCGACGTTGAGTCCCGTGCCGTCGCTCGGCAAGTACACGACCGTCGAGAGATAGTCGTAGGCCGGCGCCAGTTGCGGTTGCTGTGGATCGCGATAAATCATCGACCAATTCTTCGCGTGCATGTCGCCGTTCCCGATTACCAGATTGAACGTCAGGCGGCGCACGAATTCTACCGCATCGTCGAGGCTCGCATACGTTGCGACCTGCTCCGCGATCTGATCGAAGCTGAGGCGGTCGTACGTGTCGTCGGGGTAGATGCCATTGGCTTGGGCGAAATCTTCCGTGTGGACGCGCCCGCCGTCCGGCTTTCGATCGAAGCGACGGATATAGTACGCGAGTCCGGTCAGGTTGCGTACGTCTGCGGGCAGCCCTTCGACCTCGGCGGGATCAACCAAGCCAATCTCCGGGACGTCGATGCCGACCGCTTGAGCGAACGACATCATTGCGAATTCGTTGGCGGGCACATCCTGGTATCGTTGATCGGGCAGCTTGAGAATCCAGCGCCCGTCTAAGCCGCCAACGGGAATCGTGAACCCACGCGTGGGGTTGCCGCTGGCCGAGAACTTCAGTTGGACGCCAGCGAGTGAGAAACGCAGGACGTTCGGCGCTGGCCCGGCCGCCGGGGCGTGAATGCCGTTGTCGACGGGTGGTGCCGGATCTCCGTCGTGGTCGCGCATGACGAGACCGCCCGGCAGATCGGCGCCCAGCAGCCACAGGAGCGGGAAGTCGCGATCCTGGCTGACGTTTGCGTGCTGCGCGAGGTAGCGCCGTAGGCTTCCTTCCGGGAGCAGGTTCGCGAAGTAGGGGTGCACGCGCCGGGTGGTGTGGCGCATCTCAGCGAGGTACTCGCGGGTGACGGGGTGCCGGAAGGCTTTGAAGCTGATCACCGGAGCACCCGGGTCGTGGCGGTAAGCCTGATCGAAGGTAAAGATGTTCTGGTCGCCGCCAAAGTTTGTGATCGTCCCGACGAGCGTGTCATGCATCCAGACGTCGAGCTGGCGGCTAGCCATTGGCGATCGCGATCGTTCTTAGCACCATGATGAGAAGCGTCATCAGCAAGAAGATCAGGAACGTGACGAACGCGGGGACGAGCCGGGCGGCTTCGGCTTGCTCTTCCGCACCCGCCGCACGTTTATCGGTCCCTCGAACGCAGCCCCGCGATGAAGGTCGGCGAGCGCTCGATCGGTCAGTTCGGTGTAATCCTCGGGGGCGCGCTGAAGAGCCGGAACCGGCGAGCGCGAGGACCCGGTCATGGCGCGTACGGCCGGGACGAGGTAGCGGGGGACGAGCATTACCTCCAAGTTGAGGGCGCGTGCCATCTCCGTGAGCGTGCCCGTGCGCGTTTCGTCCCGACCCTTCTCAGCGCGCGCGACCGTGGTCACATCGAAGCCGAGCATGTCGGCAAGCTCTTCTTGGGTGAGGCGGCCTTCGATCCGGGCTGCCCGAAGCGCCTCTCCAATCTCGGAAATATCCATAGTTATGGTATTAGCATACCATAAAAGTACGAACGCATCGAATCCTATGTCTATCTAAAGGCATGATTATTGAATAAACCAGTAAAAAGACCGGTTTAGGTTTGCGTCCCTGTTTAGAGGGTTCGGAAAGCACCTTGGGTCCGCTGAACAAGCGAACGGGACAAGGCTTTTGGCGGGCAGCGTACGCTATTACCGGAAGTAACCGCTACGAGACGCTGCTCCTTGGTAGCGATCAGGATGTGAGCGCCCCCCGCCGACGAGCGTAGCGAGGGCACCGCGAAGCGCAAGCGGCGCGTTACCAGCAGCGCACGGCGGCGTCTTTCGAAGAGGTGAGCGTCGTTGCCCGGTGGTCTCGTTCTTGAGGCTGTGCGAATGACGCCCTCTCATGCCAAGATGGCAGCTAACCGATCATAGCTCGCGATACATTGCTCCGCCGTGCCGGCTTCGAGAGCCCGATTTCTTGCTTCTTTGGATTCGTAGAGGAGCGTCGCCGTCAACGTGGTTGAACCGTCGTGCTCCTCAAAGGTCCATGTCTCGAGCGATTCGCCCGGAAACTCGGGGTCATCGAATCGCTCGGTATGGACGACGCGCTCGGGACGAATGACATCGGTAAACATGCCGCTCACAACGAACTCTTGCCCATCGGCGGCGCTTCGCCAGACGTATCGAAATGCGCCGCCGACGTGTAGCGCGATCTCGCAGATCGCCAGCGACCAGCCATCCGGCGCGAGTAGCCACTGCTTTACGATTTCGGGTTTCGTGAATGCGTCGAAGATGCGTTCACGCGGCGCATGAAACACGCGCGTCATGACGATCTCGCGATCGGTCGGCATCATGGTTCGTTCTCTTCCGCTCCATGCAATTTGCTACGCAGACGTTCGGGCGCTCTTGTCGCTAACCTGGCGCCGACGCCTTTCGATCGTCGAATGAACGGCGTCGAATCGACCCTGACGATGGCCGGTGAACGCTGACGTTCCATATGACCGCCAAAAAGCGCTATCACGACTTCGCTGTCGAAGGGTCGCCTCGATGGGCGAATTTTTCTCGTTCGGCAATCTCGCTATTGACGATCTGGTCTATGCCGATGGAACCACGAGGTGGCGGGTCGCCGGCGGAGCGGCCATGTACTCCGCGCTCGGGATGGCGGTCTGGGCGGGCACGGCAGCGACGGTGGCGCCCTTCGGGCCGGATTATCCCTGCGAGGTGCTACGGGGCATCGAGTTCGCGTGCAAGCGCCGCTTGCCGGCGTCGATGCGCAATTGGGGATTGTACGAAGAGGACGGATCGCGCCATTTTCTCTCGCGCAGCGCGTCGAGCGACTGGGAGGCGGCCTCGCCGCAGATCGACGACCTCGACGGTGGCCCCTACGTCAATTGCCACATCGGCCCGATGCCGTGGGCGTGCGCGAGCGTCCTGATCGACGCGCTTCGCGAGCGCGGCGCTCGAACGGTCTCGTTCGATATTCACGATCGCAAACTCGCCGGCGTCACCATCGAGGACTATGTGGCGCTCGTGCAGCGCGTCGATGTGTTTCTGCCGAGCGTGCAAGACGTGGGTGAGTACCTTCCGGGCCTCTCGGCGCATGAAGCGCTGCGGGCCTTGCGCGCACGTCTGCCGAGCGTCAAGGTGATCGGCATCAAGCGCGGGAGCGACGGCGTCATCGTGCACGCCGCCGGCGACGCCGAGATCATCAACGTTCCGTCGGCGTCCTTCGGAACGGTCGACATCACCGGCGCGGGCGACGCGTTCTGCGGCGGGTTCCTCGCTGGCTACGCGCAGGAGGGCGATGCGCTCGAGGGCGCGCTGCGCGGCAGCATCTCCGCCGCCTACGCGATCTCCGCGCCAAGTGCGAGTGGGCTCTTGACGGTAAACCGTGCCGAGGCTCGCGAACGGATGAATGCTCTCCGCGCCGGCGTCACCCGGTTGCCATTCGATGCATCCTAGGAGCCCATGAATCCAAACGAATCCGAATACGACGTGATGCTGCGCGAAATCGCGCTTCAGCCGGCGTTCGTGCGTGCTTCGATCGGCGGCGTCGTCGAGCGCGCGCGCGCCGCGATGGCGGAGCACGCCCGGCGTACGGTCGGCGGCGCGATCCTGATCGGGTGCGGCGATAGCTTTTGCGCGGGTCTGGCGGCGCGGTCGTACGCAGCGGAGCAGACCGGTCTCTGGATCGAGCCGATCGAGGCGCTGGAGTTTTCGCGCTATCTCGTTGAACGGATGCCGTCCGATCGTGCCGTCGTCGGTATCTCGAATTCGGGCTCGGTCGCTCGCACGGTGGAAGGCGTTCGATTCGCGCGTGAGCGCGGCGCGTGGACGTTCGGCGTCACGGTAAGCCCGGAGAGCGACCTCGCGCGCGCGGCGGAAACGCTCGTACACCTTGAGACCATTCCGAATATCAAGCAGCGTCCCGACGGCACGAAGCTCGTGACGCCCGGGACGTTGACCTATACGGCGAGCCTTGTCGGTGTGTGCGGATGGGCGATCGCACTCGGAGCGCATCTGGGTGTTCGGACGGAGTCGCAAACCGCAGAAGCCGTCAGGTCGTTCCAGCGCGTTGCCGAGTGGATCGATGCGGCGTATGCAGCGAGCTCGACACTTGCCGCGGAACTCGCGCCGACGTTTTCACGCGACCGCACCACGGTCATCGCCGGCGGTGGACCAAATGCGGCAACCGCCTATTTCGCTGCCGCGAAGTGGTATGAGGCGCTGCAATGGCCGGCGCATCACGCCGAAATCGAGGAGTGGGCGCACGAGCAGTATTTCTTCACCGGGGCGCAGACCGACACGATCGTGATGTTGCCGCCGGGGGGATCGCACGCGCGCGGAATTGAGCAGCTGCGCGCCGCACGCGATATGGGCTCGCGCACAATCGTCATCGCTGAGGCCGGCGACACGGCCGCGCAGCATGCGGCCGACGTGTTCTTCCCGATGCCGGTCGGTGTCCCGGAATCGTTAACGCCGTTCGTGTACAAAACACCGTTCGAGGTGCTTGCCGCCCAGATCGCCGCGCACAACGGCATCGACTTTTTCGTCTTCAGAAACCCGCTGCGTCAGCAAGTGAACTTCCGGCAAATCTTCGATTCCTCGCAATCTCGGATGGAAAGCAAATGAGCGTCCTCCTCGACCTGATCGCCGCGGGCGCAAAGCCGATGATCGGCATGATTCAACTCAAGCCGCTCGCCGGCAGCAGCCGCTACCGCGGCGAATCGCTGGAAAGCGTGCTCGAGCATGCGCTGATGCAAGCGGCGCTGCTCGTCGATGCCGGCTTTCCGGTCTTGATGGTGCAGAATCTCGGCGATCTGCCCGTCGCGAGTGCTGCGGCCGCGAATCAGGTTGCGTGGATGACGCGCATCACGGACGAAGTCCGCCGCAGCTCGTCACGTCCGGTCGGACTGAATCTGCTCGAGAACGATGTCGAGGCGATGTTTGCCGTCGCGACGGCCGCAGGCGCCGACTTCGTGCGCATCAAGGTCTACATCGGAGCCATGGTGACGCCGGGCGGAATCGAAACCGGCCGCGCGTTCGAGGCGATTCGCGCACGAACGACGCTGGGTGCCGAGGGCATCGCGATCTTTGCCGATATCCACGATCGCACCGGCGTTCCGCTCGCAACGGCCGGACTCGCCGCCGATATCCGCACCGCGGTCGCGATCGGCGGAACCGACGGCATCGTCCTCACCGGCCGATCGCAAGCCGAAACGCGAGAAATGCTCGCCATCGCCCGGCAGGCGTTCCCGAAACTTCCGATCCTCGTCGGCGGCGGCGCGACGACGACGAACGTTGCGGAATTCACGAAACTCGCCGACGGCGCCATCGTCAGCTCGGCGCTCAAAGCCGCCAACACGCCGTTCGGCGAACTGGATGCTGCCTTAGCGCGCGACTTCATGCGCGCCGCGGGCGGCGCCGGGTTGGTCTGAGCGAACGAATTCGATTTTCGCGCAAGCGCCGACGCAACGCCCTTTAGCGCCAGCGGTCGCCCGGCGCGGTAACGTAGGTTTTACAGATATAACCCCATGGAAGAAGAAGCGGTACGATCACGACGGCGCTGGAGATGGAAAAGAAGCTGTCGGCGGCGTCGGGGTCCATGTGGTGGCTGAGTTCCATCGGAAGATAGATTGCCAGCGTCCAAATGAGCTTCCACGCGAACTCGTACAGGAGCAGCGGAATCATGCGCACGGGGTAGCGGAGCCCGAGTAAGCTCAGCACCGTGAGCGCGCCGAAGAAGCTGCGGTCAACGCCTTGCCAAAACTCCCACGGACCGGTGTGGCGCAAGATGGCCGACCACGTGTGATAGCCCTGGGCGATGGCAAGCACCGCGTACATCGCTCGCAAAATGGAGAGCCGATAGAGCGGCAACTCCGGCCGCGGGATTGCGTGCATACGATCATTCACCTCGAGCGGCGGGCTTGCTACCCTTTCGAGAACGACGGCGTTTCCATTTCCGATTGTCGCGAGTTACGCAACGAGTCGCAGCGATTGACGTGCGACCCCGATCGTCGCGCTGGTGCCCCAGGCGAAGCTGAGCCGGTCGGATTCGATGCCGTCGCCGAAGATGACGCCGCCGACGTTCATATCGGATACCACCGCAAGTGACGTGTGCGCGTCGAGGGTTCCAAACGTTGTGTCCGTCGCATAGCCGCTGCCGGGGAACGCTTCGCGCACGAAGTACGCGAGCGCGGGGACTTCCGGCCCCGGGAGCGCGACGACGTTGTTGCGGTCGCGGTTTATCGAACGTGCCCAACCGGTTGCGCCGGTCCCGGTCGACACGATGATCCCCGATGAGGATTGGTATTCGTCGCCGTCATTCCAGGCGAAGTGGTAGCGGGCCGATTGGTGCGAGGCGTGACCGACGAAAAGTTCGTTGAGCGCGAGCAGGCGCTGGCCGTCGTCGAGCGTCGCCTCGACCATCGTGCGCGATTGAAGGTTTGCGCGGCCGGCCTGGGTGTCGGCGAGCACGTCGGCGAGCGCGCCCGTCTCGTGCGGAACGAGGATCCCCTCATAGGCAGTAGGATCGGGGTTGACGCCGATGACGGGTTGGCCGGTCAGATACTTTGCCGTGTTTGCGACCAAGCCGTCCTGCCCGATCGCGACGATGATGTCGCGATCTTCGAAGACGAAGCGGTCCAGCTCATCGCGGACGATCGAAACCGAACGCCAGGAACGTGGGATCGCGCGGCGGCCGGCCTCGAGCGCGGCGTGCATGCGACGGTGACGCTCCTCGACGACATCGAGCGTCCGCCCTTGGCCTCCGAGCACGAAACGTGCTTGTTCGCGCGTCCCGTGCTCATCCACCAGAAGCTCGAACTCGGTCGGCCGGCGCACGAGGACCACGCGTGGAACGAGCCCCTCGCTCATGCGGACCGCTTCCGCACGATCTGCTCGATGAACGTGCCGAGCAAATCAGGTGTGATGTTGAGATGTTCGATCGTGTCGATCTTGCCGGCAAATTCACGCGCGGCGATCGCGAGCAGCACGCCCGGTGTGCTGTCGTTAAAGGCCAGGAGCCGCTCGCGTTCGAGCCGCGCTTTCACGGTCTCGACGGTCTCGATCCGCTCCGCTTCGGCGTCACTCGCGATCTTCGCCGCCTCGGCGCTATCTTCGGCCTGGCGCTTCGCGTTTTCGCCCTGCTGCTCGATGAGCAGCTCCTCGCGCTTCGAGAGTTCGATCCGATTTTGCAATTCGTTCTCGGCAATCGCGCGCTCTTTCTCGACGGCGAGCGCCCGGCGAGCGTAGGCGGCTTCGTCGGCGAGCTGTTTGATGGACTCGCGAGTCGGTGCTTCGATCGCTTTCTCGAGATCGGCCGACGGTTTGATCGAACTGATGCGCACGGTAACGATGTCGAGACCGAGCTCCGGCAGGGCAGCCGTTCCGCGCAGGCCCGATTCGATCGCGTCGCGCAAGGGCCCGATGCCATCGATGAGCAGGTCGCGAACCGTTGCGCGCCCGATCGCCGTCAGCGCATACTCTTGCGCGAGCTGGGCCAGCATCAGTTCGACCTTCTGCAGCGGTTCTGAGCGCCAGTGGCCGTTTGTGAGGTCGATCGTGAAATCGATGCGCCCGGCCAGCGCCTGCGGATCGAGCGCACGGTACGTGATGATGCCCTGCACGGTGACGTCCTGGAAGTCTTTGGTGCGCGCGTGCACGACAAGGGAGAGTTCGCGATCGTCGATCGGAACTTCGGCGATGCTGTCACTCATCGGGTCGAACCAAATTGCAAGGCCTGGGCCTTGGTGCCGGATGTGCGCGCGACGGGTGTGGATGACGTACGAGACGGCATCGGTGCGCAGGTGGCGACGGAACGGATAGCGGCGGATGTCGGCCATGGTTAATCTCCTTTGCGGAAGCGGTAGAGTGCGGCCGGACGGTGGGCGGACGCCGCCGTCTGCGATCCGGTCGGTTCGAGCAGGCCCGATGCGAGGATCGAGCGGCGGAACGAGTCTTTGTTGAGCCGGCGCGCGAGCACGGCTTCGTGGATCCGTTGCACGTCCGAGAGCGTGAAGGCAGCGGGAAGCAGTTCGTAGCCGATTGGGGCATAGCGAAGCTTGCCGCGGATGCGTTTGATCGTCGTGCCGATGATCTCGGCATGGTCGAAGGCGAGCGCGAGCGTCGCGCCTCCCGCGTCCCGGAGCTCCACCGGGCCGCCTTCTTCGCCGGGCCACGCGACGTGAACGACCGCCGCCTCGATGTCCGCGCGCTCGGCCACGGCCGAGGCGAACCGTTCGTATGCGACCAGGGCATAGTAGGCAACGCTGATGATGCGCCCGCGCGGATCACGGTCCGGCTCGCCAAACGTGAAGAGCTGCTCGAGAAAGAGATCCGAGACTCCGGACTTCTCTCGCAGCGCTCGGGCTGCGGACGCTTCGAGCGTCTCGTCACGCCGAACGAAGACCCCGGGCAGGGTGTGCCGGCCGCGGAACGGCTCTTCGGAGCGCTTTCCGAGGAGAACGGCGAGCGAGCCGCCCGGTTCGACGGAGAGGAGGACGACGTCCACGGTGACGTTCGGCAGGTA
>Ga0116226_10007147_pt1 | contig 10058 bp, 14 predicted proteins | sample S1TSphfallax_FD_89692 | JGI IMG/M metagenome (GOLD analysis project Ga0116226, IMG submission 89692) | Host-associated microbial communities from peat moss isolated from Minnesota, USA - S1T2_Fa - Sphagnum fallax MG | ecosystem: Host-associated > Plants > Peat moss > Unclassified | place: USA...
AACGTGCCTTTCCACCAATACTGATTCGTGGCGGCGACAGAATTCCATTGCTTCGGCGGCGACGCTCCTAAATTGTCATGCCAATTGCTGGGATCGTTCATCGCCATAGCAATGATTCCGCTTGCAAATGTTTACCGAGCAATTTCATTCCGCCGCTCAAGCGCTCCCGATGCACGTACACCCACACCATCACATCAACAGTATCAGGTGGTAGTTTTTTAAGAAGAAACACGCGCGGAGTTGCTTTGAACGGCGACAGGTCAAATTGCTTTACCCACGATGTTCGATACACCGTAAGGTGATGGCGTTGATCGCAATGCGCCAAGTGCCCGTTGGCGTAAAGGCTTAGCTCTCTTGCGCACAAAGCCGGCGGCAGATTGAACAACGCATTTTCTATCGCGGTGAACGCATGGGGCAGCAGATAATCGTCATCGTCTACCCAGCACACGTATCGATTGGTAGATCGAGCAAGGCCCATCGTCATGCCTTCACCCAGATGCCCCATGACGCCATCATGAACAATGACGTTGATTGGGTAGGCCGCTTTGCTCTGAGCAATTTTGATCGACTCAAGACAATTGGCGACCAAAGGCGCTGGAGTGTCGATAGACCTCATTACGATCACATCCAGCATCTGCTACTCCCTATACAAAAACGGGCCGGAGTATTCCGGCCCGCGCTCCTAATCGCCCGCACAACAGGAGCTGTGGCCTAGTGCAGCAACTCATCCGTGATGATCGATCGGCGCCGCTTCTTGGGCTTCGTGCTGCCTTCCGCGTCACGTTCCGCATCGATCAAAGCGGCCAAGGCTTTCACCCCTTGTCGCGCCGCGCCAAACACAATCACGGCGTAGGGGGTTTCCGTTTTCATGTCTTGGCCGTAGGCTTTCTGCAGCCGTTGAAACTCCTGGCCGGGATCGGGATAGTCGCGTTCGATTTCGACGTACTCCCCGGTGCGCACGACATTGCCATCATCGAACGTGTATTCGAGAATGGGAATCTCCCACGGAGCCACCGTCAAACTGTGGACCGTGAGAGTGTCGCGTGTCACCTTGACTCGTTCATGTCGCATAGGATCACCTCCTTAAATTTTGCTGCAGATCAATTCTGCTGCAGATACAGCGTGCCCGACGTTGAAACCCTGATCCAATCGTTGTTAAGAGCGCATTGTCCGATTTGACCAGAGGTCAGCGACAGCAATGTCGCCCAGTTGGATGCGTTGGGACCGCCCGGGTACGTGGGCGACAGGCTGGAAGATCCGGCCGGCGATACGTTCAAATCGTTGGTGGACTGCAGCACCAACGTGCCGCCGCTGTTGTTTTCCACGACGACCGTGTTGGAAGGCTTGAACGGCAACGTGACGCCATCGACCTCGCCCGAGAGCAAATGCGCCACGAGGTTTGCGCCCGTGGAGCTGGTGTTGATGGCCGAGCCGCCTTTGGTGGCCGACACCGAAAACGTGGCGCCGCTGGGGCTCACCACATAGTACGGAGTGGCCGCCGTGATGCCGGTCGGGATCGAACCTCCGGGCAGCGTGAACGTGAAAGCAATAAGGTCGCCGGCTGCCGGCGCATCGTAGCCGGGCACCGTGAATACGCCGGGCGACGCGGACGTGCAGGTGACGCCCCCGATGGGATCACCGAACGGCACGTGCGCCACGTCGGACGGCAGATAGATGGGAAGATTGGTGACTGCTAAAATTTGCATGGGTGTCTCCTGATAAGGGTTGGGATGTGCCGGTTACGCGATGCTGAGAACGGCGTGCGCGTTGCGCTTGCCGGTGGTCAGTGCCGCTTTCGCCGTCAATGCAAAGTAATGCACATAACGGTCATACACCCGCGGCGGGGTCCGGTTAATCATCCAGTGCCCCTGGATCGGGCGCAGCTTTAGGAACTTCGTGTTCAAAAAGTAGCACCGCTTCTCCCACAGAATCGTAGGTGAATACAGCACGTCGAGTTCTGTCATCACCGGGTCCCAAATCAGCTCGACGTTCTTGAAGTACAAGCCCGTGCGGATGCCTTCACCCACGGAGCCATCCAGCTCAGTCGGCTTCGCCCGATCGGTCATGTACACCGTGCGGTTGATGGTGCTCTTGGCATCATTGCGGTAGGCATCGAGGAACAATTCACCCACCAAAATGTAGTTGGGTGCCATGCCGCCATAGCGGGTGCAATCGCGCCACGCGATTTCCATCTGCTGGGTCAGGTAACCCGCGGTTGAGGTGCTGATGCCCGTGATTGCGGTGTTCTGCCACCAGCTATACACCGATTGATCGAGGCCGCCGACGACCAGCGACACGGTGGGGGTGGTGGACACCAACAGATCGAGGCCGGGAATGTTGGTCGCCGACTGCGTGCCGTCCAAATGCAGCATGTAGTCGAAATTCTCGTGAAAACCGAGTTTCAGCGTTTCGGAATTTTCCTGCAGAAGATTGGTGAGCTGCACCTTCTCCGCTTCGGAAGGCACCGACGATTTGTCATCGGTCATGATGATGCCGTTTTGCGCCAGCTCATCCTCGTTCAACCCGAAGCCATCATGGAAGCTGCCCCATGTGTATTTCGCCTGCTGCAGCGTGCGCTTGCGGTTGTACGTGACCTGCGTATCGCCGAAATAAGATTGAAAATTAGAGTCGTTGCTGTAGCGGAGCTGTTCCACCACATACTGAAGGCCGCCCACATACGGCTTCTTTTCCTCCATCAATTTTTTGATAAGAGGCCGAGCGACGTTCACCTGATCGATGGGGTCGTTCTTCAAAAAATAGTTGATGGCCGCTGCGCCAGCGTAGGAGAGTTGCTCCTGGGTAAATGGCATTTTATGGCTCCAAGAAAATGTTGATGGGTAGCAAGTGCTATCATCTTCTTGGGCTGGCGGTTCCCTTTACGCCCATTGCAACTGCAATGCTGGTTGACGAAGCCAGAATCAGTCAGAAGCGATCTTGCGCCGATCCTACATCCTTGTAGGAATAAGTGTCAAATTGTCTCAATCCTCGCTTTCATCCCGCGCGCTGACCGCTTTGTCCACGGCACCTTTCATGCCCTTGGCCATCTCGCCGTCGTCCATTTTCTTCTTGACGCCCAAATCGAGGTTGTGAAGTTCCATCGCCATGTGACGACCGTCGTCATTTTCACCCACCGAACTGACGTGCGCTTCGGCATTCAAAGGAAATTTCTCGCCGACTTTGGGCAACGGGCCTTTGTGAAAACCGTGAGTTTTCATATCTTCGCTGCTCAAATGCACCATGGGTTTCATTTTCAGCATCGCATCTTTCATTTTCTTGGCCATGTGCTAGCTCCTAATTTTTCATGCCCGACAGGGCGCCGTTGATCGCATCCAACATCGAAGTAGCGCCGCGCGCCTGCCCTCCGGCGGGATTCTTGTTGCCCCGTAGCGGCTGCTGCTGACCGTTGGGCTTGGCCCCGTTGGGCTTGCCGATCGGTGCGAGCTTCACCGTCTGGTACGCGGCTTTGAACGTCTCCGCCCATTTCGAGGGCGGGATGCTTTTAAACGCCACCTGCATTGCCGGGACGATGGCATCGCGTTTGCGCTGGTATAACGGGTCGGCCGCGCGCATTTCCGTCTCGAATTGATTGAGCGCATTGCGCGCCGTGGACAGCTCCTGCTGCTGTTGCTGCACCGTCTGCTGTTGCTGACGCACGCCGGTTTCAATCTGTCCTTGGAACGCCTTGGCATCGCGCGTGCGCGCAATCTCCTTGGCGTAAGGCAATGCAATCTGACCCCCGCGTACCGCCTGCTGCAAATCGGGATGCTTGGCGAGCGGATCGGCTGCCGTGCGATCGATGTTCAACATGACGGCCAATCGATCGGCCACATCGTTGACCAACTCATATGCCTTCATCCGTGCTTGCGGATCGGGCGAGTTGAATAACGACATCCACGAAATGACTTCGCCGTACTGCTCCGGGGTAGAGCCCGACGCCTTGATGCCGTTGACGATCGTCTCGAAGTCCGCGCGCACTTGGTCGCGCTCCGCCGTCACTTCTTTCGTGGTGCGAATCAGCGATTGAATGCGTTCGCTGGTTTCTTTTTTGAGGTCCTTGGGGATGGGGTCATTGAGCGGATCGGGCTTTTTGGCTTCCTCTTTTCGCTTGAAAGTGCCGTCTGGATTGCGCTCTCCACGAGCGACGGCCGCGGCCTTCTCAGCAGACGTTTCTTGCGCGGGAACCTTGCCTTCGGCATCGCTTTCAGAATCGCCATCGCCCGCGTCCCCATCTGCATCGCTTTCGCCAGTCGATGTATCGCCGTCATCGGCGCCGTCTGCTGTTTCCGCATTATCATCCTCCGGGGGTGTGTGCGCTTCGTCACCTTCAAGGCCCAACGCTTCGTTGATGGCGTTCATGGCGCCGGCTGTCGTGTTTTCTTCGTTTTCCATGCGGGTCTCTTACGGGGTCGGTGGAATGGAGGGGGCCGGCGGCGAACCACCGGGTTGTGGGCCGGTACCGATGGCCGGGCCGCCGGGCGGTGGACCTTGCGGACCGGCGTTGGCCGGCATCGGAGCCGGCGGCAAATCGGGCGCCACGAGCGCTGCCGCGGCTTGAGGGCTGATTTCCCCCTTGAGGGACACCGTGACCGGGGGCTTGGGCGCGGGAGGCGGTGCACCGGCTCCTGGCGAGCCCGGCGGGGGCACTTGAGGGATGAACCGTGTCGGATCGCTGGTATCGCCCATCCGCGTCATCGTTTCCTTGATGAGTTCGGTAAGCGCCTTGACCAACGCCATGTTGCCGGCGCCCATCGCCTGTTCAATCTGACCAATCAGCTCGCGAATCAGCGGCATGATCGTAGCCCACGCCTGCTGATCGGTCTGCGTTTTGGGCTTGCCGGTGGTGCCCGCCTGAATACTGACCATGACCATCGTCTCAATGTCGGTAATCGACATGCCGGGCACTGACGATTGGCCCGTTTGCGGATCGGGCGGCGCCGTGGGGTCCGGCCCCGGCCAAAATGCCTTGGGTCCGGCCATCCGCTGCACGTCCTGCACGGTGAGCGCTTGCAACGCGAGTTCCGCGGTGTACCACGCCATGTCTGTCAGCATCCATTCGAGGCAATCACGATCGGACGTGGTGCGCGCATTGGTCCCCGACTGTTGGATGTTGGCTTCCGTGGCCGTTTTCGGGTTTCCCGGGCCGGACACCGCGGCCGACAGCGCTTCTTGCACGCCCGACATGCGCTCCATGTCATTCAAGATCAACGTGGGGTCGTACAACCGCATGTCGATGCCTTGAACGGGCTTTGGGGCAAACAAATTGGCGAGCGGCGTATCAGGATCGGACGGACGCAAACCTACGTACTCTTGGGACTTCGATTCTGAGAGCTTTCGAGCCTCCGTATCGTCTAATTGCGTCGAATTGAACAGCACCGCGGGGATCGAGCGTTCGCGGGTGATGCGAAACGACGACCGGGAGGCCGAATACTCGTCCTGCAGCTTGTACAAGCGCCATGAAAGCGATTGTGGGTGCCGTTGACCGTCCACTTCGTAGAACGAAAAATAGAAAAACGAATAATAGCGGCTGCTAGCATACGGCGGCTCATAGGGCTTGCGTGCCCATTTCTTGATGCCATCAATGGCGGTGCGCACCATCTTGTCGGTACGGTACCAACGCTCCACCACGCGCAAGAAAGGCTGCGATTCTGCTTCGCTGGTTGAAGTCGTAAACGCTTGCGCGCTCTCTGCCGTCAACATGCCTTGCGGTAACACATTGTCGATGTCGCGCGAAGTCAATTCCCGCGGGGAGGTCTGGTAATACTGCTTGGCGCGTTTTAGATCTTCCGGCTCCAAGTCCGGAAACCGCTCCAGCACATCCTCTTTCGCGATGTACATTTCGTGTGCGATCCAATCGGCATCCAAGTAATCGGCAATCGATTCGACATCCGTCGAGACCTGAATGTTTTCGGTCTTGATGAAGTCGATGACAAACATTTTGTTCACGGAAAGTTCGAGCTTCGCTTCGAGCGCTTCAATGAGCGCATCCTTCTCCATGATTTCCGCTTCACGCGCTTCCGGGTCCATGCTGGAATCGGGATCTTCGAGTAGCTTCTGCTGCGCTTCTAACCGATCCTTTAGCTCGCGGGCATCATTCAACGCCGTTTCGACTTCACCATTCGGAATGCGCTCCGACACCATGATGCATTTGAACCAGCCTTCCCCGTTCGACAGCACCGACCGCACGCCTTTGCGCGCGGCCTTCTTCAACTTGCCGCGCGCCCACAATTTCGAGATGACGATCTGCAGGGTCTTGGCAAACACATCCATTTGCGCCGTGTCAGAATCATCGACCTGCTGCGCTTTGGTGACGGACACATCGGGATCGCGGGCATAGAGCAACGCGACGAGGATATCGATGAACGCGCCGATCAAATTGGTGGTGACGGCCCAGCTCAAATCGCTGGTGCCCGCGGCGTAGCGCCGATCGATGGCTACTTGCTTGCGAAAATTCTCATCGAACTTGCGAGCATCGTTGTACGTTTTCCAGAATTTGGCGACGAGCTGTTCTTCTTGTTCCTCTGTGATCTGGTCATCACCTTCCTCCGGCGCATCCGCGCTCTGCATCCCTTCCGCTTGCCGAGGATCGTCAATAACTCCCGCTTTGACGAGAGAACCGGATGAAGTTGTGGCCATCGCGCGCTACAAAACGCGCCCGAGAACGAATCCCACGATGAGCCCTGCGATGGCCATTCCATATTTAACCGCACCCGTTTCGACATTGGCGGTGATGGCGCCGAACTCGGACGTGACGAGGTTGGCGTGGGTTTCAAGTCGTTGCACCGCATTCTCGATGCGCACCGACCATGAAAAATCCTTCGGCAGCGGGTCTTGCGCCTGCAAAGGCGTCGGAGTCGGATCGGTAGTCGCCATGATGAACGTCCCTATTTGAGCAAATCCGGTTCAGCGGATGTTTTCGAGGCATCCACCTTCATTGGCCCCGACGCCGCGGTAATATCCACATGGGGCGATGAGTGCACGGTGCTCGCGGCGTCCTGTGCGGCCTGCGTTTCAGCCTTGTTGGCCTGCGCGCTCTTGGCCAGCGAATCGCTGATGGCCTTGCGCCGCGCTCGATTGGCTTCGGCAATGGCTTCCTGCTCCGGGGTCAGCTTCGAGGAAGGCGACGTGGCGCCGCCTTCGGTGGACGTTTCCGCGATCGGCTTGTAATTCGGATTCGCGAACGATGACAGCTCCGCGGGCTGGACCAGCCCTGACGGATATCCTGCCAACCGTCGCCGGGTGCGCTCCACTTCATCGGAACCTTTCTGCGGACGATGATAAACCTGTGCGGAAGGAAGGGTACTCATGGCGGTGGCGGCTCCGGGGGAGTGGATGGAAGGTTGGGGTTGGTGGGTTTTTGCGGCGGAAACAACTGATTGTACAGCCCGAGCAACACGACGGCGATACCGAGCGCTTTGGTGGCCTCACCGCGGGGCTTATCCGCAAGCCATTGCACCCACTGAGCCTGCGTCTGCAGTGCGTATCCGATGACGACACCGATCACGCCCATCAACTTCGTGAGGTGGCTGCGAATGGCGAACCACGTGACTTTGGTGAGATACAGAAAACGATCCGTCGTCATGGAACTCCCTCAAAAGTAACGGACTTTGGGCTTGTCGGAATTCGAGCCCCACTCAAGCCACCGCTCCGTAAACGGCTGAAGAATATCTCTCGGCTTCTCGGAAGGCAAATGCGCGTCCGTCATCTTGTCAACCCCCCGACCCAAGAGACCGCACACATCCGCCGCATCATCCCATCGTCCGCCGGGGAACTTGCACAGTTGATCGATGACTCGATCGGCCCACACGGTTCGCAATGGCAGATGAACGGTACGGGCTTTCACCCTGGCGTGAAACGCCTGCAGCTTCATCGATTTGTCGCCAATTGCAGGGAGCGCCTCCATCGCAGTGTAGCGATTGCTACGCCGCATGGCATCCCTGATCGCATGACCAATGGCTTTGTCGATCAACCCGCCTTCATGAAAGCAACGCAACGGCTTGTGCAATCCGATCATGCGAATGAGGGCTTTTATTCCTTCATCGGTTTCGCATTGCCGGTAGAACCAATCGACCACCCAGATATCACCCCGATGGTCCATTCCCGCCACCCCTATTTCCGTGAAGTCGGGATCTTTTTTCCCCTGCGTCACTTCCATCGTGGCCCAGTCTACGGCCATGTAATACTTGAGGGTAAGGGGCAGCGCTACTTCTTCGTATTGGAGAAGGTAGCTCATGTTAAGCAGGTTGGGCTAGGCAAGTCGAACTAATCCGCGCGGGCCAAACCGACGTTGTAACGCAAAAAATCTTCCGGGTTGAAATGCACGCCACCGAACGGTGCCGGCCGCTGCTGAAAGAGCGCCGCCCACGTCCGAGCCGCCCGCGGGTTATCCCGCCAGATGGCCCAATGCTCCCGCGGCCAGTGCTCCGGCCATAGAAACTCTCCGCGCTTTCGCCCCACCGGATCATCATCGCGTTCCGCCTCCGCGGGCAGACACAGAACTTCCCACGTCTGCCCATCCCGGCATTTAATCCTGCCCGATTCGCCGGCATAGTATTCCGGCAGTATCTCTCCGAGCAAATCCGACTCGTGCCAACGGGTCATGATGGCCAGCACCGACATGTGCGGCTTGGCGCGGGTCATCGCCGTGTCGATGTACTCGGCGTAGATTTTATCCCGGATGGTGGGGCTGTCCGCCTGCTCACGGTTGGCCACGGGGTCATCGATGATTAGGAGGTCGCAGCGATTGCCGGTGATGCCGGCGAGCATTCCCGCCGCCATGAACGAGGAACCGTTTGAGAGGGACCAGTCATCGATCGCCCGCTGATCGTCCATAAGCTGCGGGCGGCCCGGCCATAACGCCGTGTACTGCGGGTCCCTCACGATGGCCCGCACCTTGCGAGATTGCTTTGCGGCAATCCCCGTGGCGTAGGACGCCAGGATGACCTGAGTATTGGGCTTGCGCCCCATCGCCCAACTGGAACCCACCACCGGGGCATACGTCGATTTGCCCGAGCCCGGCGGAGCTAAGATGATGCAGCGTCCCCGCGGCGTCTCGATGCACCGCTGTATATGCGCCATCATGATCTTATGATGCACGGCAATCCGCTCCGACACCGGAGCATATGCTACTGGCGTTGACTCGAACCGATTGATGAGCCGTCCGGTAATGGGATCTTCCTGATCGTCCGGCTCATTGATCGACGGCACTCCTGGAATAACGATGGCTTGACTGTATTCAATGAGCGAGGCACGCGCCCGTTTGCGGCGTAGGAACTCCTGTGCCGCCCATTCCGCGCTGACGTTCATTCGAGCAACGGATCAACGAACGGTTCGTCGTAGCAATCGCTAATACCATGGGGATCGGAAGCAGGGGCAACAGTGGGGTGGGGCCGGGTTTCGACCACGACAGGGTTTTGGGACCCTCCAATCCGGGGCAGCCGTTTTTGTTCTATTATTGAGACCAAATCCTCATCGCTCATCGCCGCCAGAATGGCCGACTGCCGTTTGTTGGGTGGAATCTGGATCACCGCCTGCGTCGGCTTGCCATACCCACGATCGAGAATCGAGTTAGCAGCCGCTACCCTATCCGAATCCTTGAGGCCATTCGCCATGACATCTTGAAGGGTGTCGATGGCGGTGGGCGCCAGCGCTTGGGCGAGTTGGGATATTTCCTTGCTCATAAAAGAAGGGGGTCCTTGACGGTCAGCGACGTGATTGAGTGTATCAGCGCATTGCGGGCCGTTTGTTTTTTGCGCCAGCGGCGGTAGGACACTCGTGCTGATTCCACGTTGAGCCCTAATGCCTGGGCCGTTTTTACGAAACTACCCCCGTGGTCCGCCAATGCCAGATGCAACTGCTGCATTCGCGCGCCTGCGGCTATTTCCCGTTCGGTGCGTTTGCGGCGGCTGGGCGCCGGTACCCCTTGGAATTTGTTGATTGGGTTCATGTTCGCAAACGATAGGTTAGTTGTTTGCGAATGTCAAGCTGTTTGTTCTAGAACGACAAGCTGTTTGTTCTAGAACGACAAGCTGTTTGTTCTAGAACGACAAGCTGTTTGTTCT
>Ga0116226_10007148_pt1 | contig 10057 bp, 11 predicted proteins | sample S1TSphfallax_FD_89692 | JGI IMG/M metagenome (GOLD analysis project Ga0116226, IMG submission 89692) | Host-associated microbial communities from peat moss isolated from Minnesota, USA - S1T2_Fa - Sphagnum fallax MG | ecosystem: Host-associated > Plants > Peat moss > Unclassified | place: USA...
AATCCAAGCGACATTCTTAAGGCACCGGTCAGCTACTGCTGGTGCCACTTTTACACGGAATAGCAATAATGCCAGACCATTTTGATTTGACGCAGCTGATATTTGGCCGTCTCTCCTTGGAAGCAATTCCCTATCATGAACCGATCCTGATCGCGACGTTTGCAGGTGTCGCACTCGGTGGTATCGGCGTTCTTTCCCTGATGACTTATTTCAAGTTGTGGGGGCCGTTGTGGCGCGACTGGGTTACCAGTATCGACCACAAGAAAATTGGCGTGATGTACATCGTGCTGGGCTTGGTCATGCTGTTACGTGGCTTCGCAGACGCAGTGATGATGCGTGCGCAACAGGCTTTGTCGTTCGGCGATTCGCACGGCTTCCTGCCACCGCACCACTACGACCAGGTTTTCACGGCGCACGGCGTCATCATGATCTTCTTCGTGGCAATGCCATTGGTGACAGGTCTGATGAACTTCGTGGTGCCACTGCAAATCGGCGCGCGCGACGTTGCATTCCCGTTCCTGAACAACTTCAGCTTCTGGATGACGACTTTCGGCGCCGGTCTGGTGATGGTGTCGCTGTTCGTTGGTGAGTTTGCTCGTACTGGCTGGTTGGCTTACCCACCACTGTCTGGCATTCTGGCTAGTCCTGATGTCGGGGTGGATTACTACATATGGTCATTACAGATTGCCGGGGTAGGGACGCTGCTATCGGGGATTAACCTGATTGCGACCATCGTCAAGATGCGCGCTCCAGGCATGACCATGATGAAGATGCCGGTGTTTACATGGACATCGCTGTGCACCAACGTACTGATTGTTGCTGCGTTCCCGGTTCTGACTGCTGTTTTGGCAATGTTGTCGATGGATCGTACTTTCGGCACCAACTTCTTCACTGCTGATGCTGGTGGCGACCCAATGATGTACGTCAACCTGATCTGGGTCTGGGGCCATCCTGAAGTTTATATTCTGATTCTGCCTGCATTCGGTGTATTCTCCGAAGTCGTTTCGACTTTCTGCAGCAAGCGTCTGTTCGGTTACACATCGATGGTGTATGCGACCGTCGTTATTACCATCCTGTCTTACCTGGTTTGGTTGCACCACTTCTTTACCATGGGTTCTGGCGCAAGTGTCAACTCGTTCTTCGGTATCACCACGATGATCATCTCGATCCCAACTGGCGCGAAGATTTTCAACTGGCTGTTCACCATGTACCGTGGCCGTATCCGTTTCGAGTTGCCAATGATGTGGACTGTCAGCTTCATGATCACCTTCGTAATCGGCGGTATGACTGGTGTGTTGCTGGCTGTTCCTCCAGCTGACTTCGTGTTGCATAACAGCCTGTTCCTGATCGCTCACTTCCACAATGTGATCATCGGTGGCGTCGTGTTCGGTATGTTCGCTGGTATCAACTACTGGTTCCCGAAAGCATTCGGCTACAAGCTCGATCCGTTCTGGGGCAAGTGCTCGTTCTGGTTGTGGTCGATCGGTTTCTGGGTCGCCTTCACACCGTTGTACGTGTTGGGCTTGATGGGTGTCACACGCCGTCTGTCGCACTTTGACGATCCTTCGTTGCGCATCTGGTTCATCATCGCTGCATGCGGCGCAGGTTTGGTTGCGCTGGGTATCGGTTCGATGTTGATCCAGTTCGTTGTCAGCTTCATCAATCGTGAAAAGCTGCGCGACACCACTGGCGATCCATGGAATGGTCGTACACTGGAATGGTCCACTTCGTCGCCACCGCCAGTCTATAACTTCGCGTTCACACCCAAGGTTTATGACAACGACACATGGGCTGACATGAAGGCCAATGGCTACAAACGCCCACAAAGCGGTTTCATTGACATCCATATGCCGAAGAACACAGCGGCTGGCTTCATCATTGCTGCCTTTGCTGCAGTGGTGGGCTTCGCGCTGATCTGGCACATGTACCTTATCGCTGTCGTCGGCTTCATCGGCATGATAGCTGCGACGATTTACCATACCTTCAATTACAACCGCGATTTCTACATCAAGGCGGACGAAGTTGTCCGTACCGAAGATGCACGTACTCGCTTGCTGGAAAGTTTGGCCTGAGATGACTACACCTGACGCAACAATGAGCAACGACGCAAGCTCGCGTTATTACGTTCGCGAGCATCATCCTGAAAACGGAACTCTTCTAGGGTTCTGGATCTACCTGATGAGCGACTGTCTGGTCTTCGCCTGCCTGTTTGCTGCCTATGCTGTTCTGGGCCGTAACTATGCAGCTGGTGCAACCGGTGCGGAAATTTTCGATCTGCCGCTGGTTGCAGTGAATACTTCGCTGCTGCTGATCTCTTCGATCACTTTCGGCTTCGCTATGCTGGAAATGCAAAAGAAGAACCAGCGTACAACTTTGATTTGGCTGGCTATTACCGGCTTGCTCGGTGCTGGCTTTATCAGCCTGGAGTTGAAAGAGTTCATCCACCTGATCCTCGAAGGTAATGGCCCTAACCGTAGCGGTTTCCTGACCTCATTCTTCTCCTTGGTTGGCACCCACGGCTTGCACGTGACCTTCGGTATCGTCTGGCTGGTTACTTTGATGACTCAGTTGTCCAAGCATGGCTTCACCGCCGCTAACCGTCGCCGCATGATGTGTCTGTCGATGTTCTGGCACTTCCTGGATGTGGTCTGGATCGGCGTATTTACCTTTGTTTACCTGATGGGAGTATTGCCATGAGCGCACACCACGATCATAACCACGATGGCGATCACGGTCACAACGACCATGACGATCATTTCCACATCAGCCTGAAGGGTTATTTCACCGGCTTCGTGCTGGCGGTTACTCTGACAGTCATTCCATTCTGGCTGGTGATGGGCCACGTATTCACCAAGTCGAGCACGACGGGTATCGTGGTGCTGGCGCTTGCAGCAGTGCAGGTCGTTGTGCACATGATTTACTTCCTGCACATGAACGACAAGGTTGAAGGCGGTTGGTCGATGCTATCCATGATCTTTACGATTATGGTTGTATTCATCATGTTCTCCGGCTCGCTGTGGGTGATGTATCACCTGAAGCACAACATGATGCCTGGCATCATGGAAACTGTGCCGGAATCTATCCAGCAACCCGGCCCAAGCGCAAATAATTTGCCATGACCGATGAATTGACGCGTGGCCAGTCTGTCATGGCCACACGCCACCAATTAACCGCCAAGCGCGTTGCGCTGGCGGTTTTTGCATTTTTGGCGTTCGCACTTTTTACGTCCCTGGGCACCTGGCAGGTCAAACGTCTGTTCTGGAAACTGGATTTGATCACCCGCGTTGAAGAACGCGTGCATGCTGCCCCGGTTGATGTGCCACAACGTTCACGATGGGGACAAATCACAGCCGCATCTGATGAATATAGGCATGTGAAAGTCAGTGGCATTTATCTGTACGATCTGACCACCAAGGTGCAAGCTTCAACCGAACTAGGGACTGGGTACTGGCTACTAACGCCGCTTCGCAGCGATGACGGTAGCGTGGTGATCATCAATCGTGGTTTCGTGCCGTCACAGCAGGTAATAAGCGCTGTACCGGGATCTGCGGTGAAATCGATTGTAAGCGGACTATTGCGCATCAGCGAACCCGGTGGATCGCTTCTACGCCATAACGATGCCGCCAACAATCGCTGGTATTCGCGCGATGTGGCAGCTATCGCAAAAGCGCGTGGATTTAGTGATGCTGCACCATATTTCATCGATGCGGATGCCTATTCGGACAAGACTGCAGCAGGGCCAGGGCAGCCGATTGGCGGACTGACTGTTATCGTGTTTCCCAATAACCATCTGGTTTATGCTATAACGTGGTTTGCCCTCGCATTGCTGCTAGCCTACGCGTTATGGCGTATTGCCAAGCCGGGAGGGCGTTGATCGGCGAGACCGAGAAAGTCACGATGTCCACCCCATTACCGCACGAAAAGAAATTGACGGAACGCTGGCCTGTCGCCTCCATCTTTGAACCGGTAGTGGGTCACGAAAACATGCTGCAATTGATCCAGTTACGCTGGATCGCAGTCATTGGGCAACTTACCACCATCGCAGTAGTCAGGCTTGGCTTTGGCATCCAATTGCCCTTGCCGCACATGCTGGAGGTGTTGGCATGCCTGATTGCCTTCAACATCGGCAGTCACTTGCGCTGGCATGAAAGCCGCGAAGCCACCAACGGCGAAATGTTCTTCGCGCTGCTGGTTGATGTCGGCACGTTGACCGCACAACTGTATTTGAGTGGCGGCACCACCAATCCGTTTGCCTTTCTTTATCTGCTGCAAATCATTCTGAGTGCCGTGCTGCTTGAAGCCTGGTCCACCTGGACGATTGTTGGCGCGACCAGTGCCTGCCTCGGTGGACTCTCGATTTATTCTCATCCTCTTGTACTGCCCGCCGATAACGGCAACGGTTTGTCGCGCATTTATGTTGCTGGTCTATTGATCTGCTTCGCATTGGATGCGGCTTTGCTCGTCTTCTATATCACCCGTATTGGTCGCAATCACCGCTTGGGTGAGGCGCAATTGGCGACGATGCGTGAGCGTGCCAGCGAGGAAGAACATATCGTACGTATGGGCTTGTTGGCTTCCGGCGCTGCACATGAATTGGGTACTCCGCTGGCGACGCTGTCAGTGATTCTTGGCGACTGGAAGCGCATGCCTGAATTTGCCAAGAACAAGGAACTGCTGGAGGAAATCGGCGAGATGCAGGTGCAATTGCAGCGCTGTAAGAGTATCGTCAGCGGTATTCTTCTTTCCGCAGGCGAGGCGCGTGGTGAGTCTTCCGTGAAGACGACAATCAATACCTTCCTTGATGACCTCGCCGATGAGTGGCGTACTACGCGCCCCATCGTCAACTTCGATTACGATAATCGGATTGAGGAGGATATTCCGGTCGTATTTGACTCGGCGCTCAAGCAGATGATTTGTAATGTGCTTGACAATGCCGTCGAAGCATCGCCGCAATGGGTAAAATTACAGGTCGCACAAAAAGACGATTCGCTGATTTTGACTGTGATCGATTCCGGCCACGGTTTTGCGCAACATATTCTCGACCAGATTGGCAAACCGTATCAGTCGACCAAAGGTAAGCCGGGTGGCGGTCTGGGTCTGTTTTTCGTGGTGAGCGTTGCCAGAAAACTTGGCGGAGCGATGTCGGCGAAAAACCGGAGAGAGGGTGGGGCGGAAGTAACGATGACCTTGCCACTGGCAACAATCAAGTTTGAGGTTGAAGAAGAACATGCAGTCTGAGCGGTTGTTGTTGATTATTGAGGATGATGCGGCATTCGCGCGCACCTTGGGGCGTTCGTTCGAGCGGCGCGGCTACACCGTGTTGATCGCATCAAACAAGGATGAGGCAGAGGCGTTGCTGGAGACGAACACGCCAGGTTACGCAGTGGTTGACCTGAAGTTGAGTGATAACGTATCTGGCTTGGCTTGCGTGCAAATGCTGCACCAGCATGATCCAACTATGTTGATCGTTGTATTGACCGGCTTTGCCAGCATCGCAACCGCAGTGGAAGCAGTCAAACTCGGCGCTTGCCAATATTTGGCGAAACCTTCAAATACTGACGACATCGAAGCTGCATTTGGCCACGTTGCTGGCATGAATGAAATTGAACTTACCAATCGTTCGACATCCATCAAAACGCTCGAATGGGAGCGTATCCATGAGGTACTGGTAGAGACCGGTTTCAACATCTCCGAAACAGCACGCAGGCTGGGAATGCATCGACGCACGCTTGCTCGCAAGCTGGAAAAGCAGCGCGTCAAATAAACATCTCTGCAATGTGTGGATGATAAATATCCCTCATAGTCGCGGGCAATGTTAAGGATTGTAAAAATCACCGTTTTGACCTTGTTGCAATCTGACTTTGCGGTGTAACATGAGACTCATATTGGTGATTGAAATTTGATCAATACAACCATCAATTTGCAGGTGATTTCCACATTTCTCTTGTGATATGGCAAAATAGTCGTATAGTTCTAGTGAGCAGATTTTTATGCTCAATGTGCTGTTAATTGACGAGACGAAACGCGCCGAAAAGCTGCGCGATGTTTGAATCGCAAGTGTCCCTCCTGATCGCCTCTTCCCTGCGATCGAAAGAAGTCCATCGGCCCCATCTGCCGAAGCTAATCTCGTGTTGACGTTGTTTTCAGGTAATTCCTGTTTCCCTTTGCATCGTTTTTGGTTTGCATCGGGTGTGGCAATTGCTGATAAGAATGCTGAAATTTCATCCACTTTTGAATTGTGGGGCATCACCCTCAATCCCTAGAGATTAGGGCGCGATTGTGCCTTGGGGGTGCTCCGATCTATTGAGGTAACATGAAAATGAAGATCCATGAATATCTCCATCAATCCCGTTCATTTGAACGCAAATACTTTCCTTTCGTCCGCACCATCGAAGACCTCGATATGCTGATCGTGATAGGACTCTATCAGGAGCGCGGCGTGCTGCTCACGATGAAAGAGATACTATCGTTCGGCATTGGCTCTGCAGCGACGCTGGAGCGACGACTTGCGAGAATGAAGGATTTGGGGATAGTTACCCAATCGCGATCCAAAGTCGATAAGCGCAATATTGACCTCAAATTAAGTCCGAAGGTCTCCCGCAATTTCCAACGCTATGCGTCGGTTATTTCGACATCGCTACATCATTTAGGCGGCCAGTTGGCTGACTGAAACATTACGATCATTATTCAATTTCAACGTTTACATAGCCCAGAGAAATAAGCCGGTCATGTTATTGCTGCTGTATGGCAATAGCATGACCGGTAATATTCGGTGTATCCCACATCAAAGTAGATTCGCAGCAATAAACTGACAAATGGCACCTGCGAATTCCTGCCGTAAACGCTTTCGCATTTAAATTGTCTGATGTTATGATCCGACAAAACCGAACCGGATTCTTGCTGGCGATTTTTCTGACCTGGTTTCATCAAGCTCTCGCCAATCCCGTTTTCACGTAGCCTTGCTCAGCCGCATACCCACCGTCATGACTTTGCATGTCTGTGACGCTGTAACGCCACTATTTGATCTGCCACCCAAGATATCAGGCTCGTGTTGGATTTGATTGCAAAGGAAGGTGAAATAATGTCAACAGTCGAAACCTTGAATCGTCTAACCGATATTATTCGCAACATCTTTGATGACGACGATCTGGTCGCTGTTCCTGAGATGACTGCCAAGGATGTCGATGGCTGGGATAGCTTGAGTAATCTGCGCCTGATCATGGCGGTTGAAAAGGAATTCAAGGTCAAGTTCTCGGCGGCAGAAGTTGGCAAGCTGAAAAATCTTGGGGAACTTGCCGAGATGATTGCAATGAAGCATCAACACTGACGAATGACGAGTCAGCGATGCTTGCCAACAGCATCCAATTCCATCACTTCGGCTTGGCAGTACGCGAGCCGGGAGAAGCTTTCCGCTATCTCAGTTTGCTTGGATACACGGAAGGTCGCGAAGAATACGATCCACTTCAGCGTGTGAACGTCGCAATGCGCCACCATACATCAATGCCAGATGTTGAAGTGATCTGGCCGCAGGAAAAGCCATCTCCCATCGATGGCATTCTTAAAGGCCGTGACAGCATGATCTATCACCTTTGCTATAGCGCGCCAGATCCACAAGCTGCATTGGCTGAACTTGAGCAAGGTGGCTTGCAAGTGCTGAACGTGTTGGAACCACGCCCGGCGGTGTTGTTCGGTGGTGCTCCCGTGAGCTTTCATATGGTCAGCGGTATCGGCTTGATCGAACTGATCCACACCGAATTGTGATTCTGAACCAGATGGCAGATATCTGAAGGAATGCCGTAATGAGCATGCAACTCTACCGCGACCTTACTTGGCTGCCTAGCAAGCCGGAAGATTTCGGTACGCAGTGCAAAGCGGTGCAGCAGTCAAGCGATGTAATCGGCACGCAGTTGCGTCAGCTGGCGAATCATGCGTTGGATGAAACTGATTTGAACAGGCTTGCCAAGGTGGTAGCGCGCGCACGCGAGCAAGGTATTTCCATGGCGCCATTGACGCCTTTCCGAATGGGTATCATCAGCAATGCCACAGTTAGCTTTGTCGGTCCGGCATTGATCGCTACGGCATTGCGTCACGGGATCGCACTGGAGGTGATAGAAGCCGATTTTGGTCAAGTATTGCAGGAGGCACTTGCGCCTGATTCAACCATCAATCGCGCCCAGCCCGATGCAGTACTGATTGCATTGGATTATCGCGGCTTGCCTTTGAAAATGAGTCCCGGTGACGCGGATGCTGCACAAACAAGCATCGCGACCAGCCTTGCCCAGATTGGCGCAATTCGTTCTGGGATCCATACGCACACGAATGCCGTTTGCATTCTGCAGACAGTCGCGCGTCCGGTTGAAACACTATTCGGTAGTCTGGATTTCACGATACCTGGAACATGGCGTAATTTGCTGGAAGCGATCAATCGTGGCATGGCTGACGCCATTTCGGGAAGTGCTGATATCTTGTTTGACGTCGCCAATATCGCCGAAACTGTGGGGTTGGCGGCTTGGCACGATCCGAGATTATGGAACATGGCGAAACTGCCGTTTGCTTCAGAATTCCTACCGCTCTATGCAGAGCAGGTTTGTCGCATCGTGGCTGCTTTGCGAGGCAAGAGCCATCGCTGTCTGGTGCTTGATTTGGATAATACCGTCTGGGGCGGCGTAATCGGTGACGATGGCTTGGAGGGGATCGTGATCGGGCAGGGCGACGCTACCGGTGAAGCACATCTGAACGTGCAACAGACTGCGTTGAATCTACGTGATCGTGGCATCGTCTTGGCAGTGTCGTCGAAGAATGCAGACGAAATAGCACGTCAGCCATTCCGTCAACATCCTGAGATGCTGTTGAAGGAAGACCACATCGCAGTGTTTCAAGCGAATTGGAACGACAAGGCTGCCAACATTGAAGCCATCGCCAAGGAGCTTATGTTGGGCATCGATGCGATGGTGTTCCTGGACGATAATCCTGTTGAGCGCAGCCTCGTACGGAAATTCTTGCCACAGGTGGCAGTCCCGGATTTGCCTGACGATCCAGCCTACTATGCGCGCACCCTGATGGCTGCAGGATATTTTGAATCCGTGGCCTTCCTTGTGGAAGATCGTCAGCGTGCAGAATTCTACCGGGATAATGCGCGCCGCGTCGTATTGCAGCAGCAAGCTGGCGATTTGGATGCTTATCTGACGTCGCTTGCAATGCAGATTACGTTTCTACCCTTTGATGATCTCGGTCGCGCACGTATTGCGCAATTGATCAACAAGTCCAATCAATACAACCTGACGACGCGTCGTTACACCGAAGCGGAGGTACGCGAGATTCAATCTGATCCGCATTATTTTCATTCTCAGATACGTCTTGCTGACAGCTTCGGTGACAACGGCATGATCAGTGTCGTGATCTGCAAGCGTGTAGACGACGATTGGCACATCGATACGTGGTTGATGAGTTGCCGCGTCTTGAATCGCAAGGTCGAGACGGCAGTATTGATGGAGTTGCTGGAACGCGCAAAAGAACGCGGCATATGTCGCATCATTGGCACCTATTTGCCGACCGAGCGCAATGCCTTGGTGCAGGATCATTACAGCAAGCTCGGATTTACCCGGATTTCATCAAGTCCTGATGGGGGCTCGCAATGGGAATTGATGGTCGCTACGGCACCAGTTGTTGACGTTCCGATGTCTGTGCATCGCAGTATCGACGTGTTAAAGGCATAGGGTATGCAGGATTTACAAGATGCGGAATCAGAGCAACAGCGCTTGCCGCGTCGCGATTTTTTCCTGATCCCATTGATTGCGTTGTTGACTGCATTACTATTCTGCGGCGGTGCAGAACTAACTGCGAACCATTTCTTTTACGAGGCGCAGATAGGAAGCTGCGGAAAACCCGACCCTATACTGCCATACCGTTATGCGCCGAATTGCAGCTTCCAGAACAAAGCAGCGGAAGGGCCGATGGTCAAGTATGTGTTTAACGAGTGCGGCTATCGTAATCGAGAATCCTGCGGCCCGAAGCCCCCAGGAAGCATACGGATTGCGTTGCTAGGCGCATCGACAGC
>Ga0116226_10007149_pt1 | contig 10057 bp, 5 predicted proteins | sample S1TSphfallax_FD_89692 | JGI IMG/M metagenome (GOLD analysis project Ga0116226, IMG submission 89692) | Host-associated microbial communities from peat moss isolated from Minnesota, USA - S1T2_Fa - Sphagnum fallax MG | ecosystem: Host-associated > Plants > Peat moss > Unclassified | place: USA...
GATGAAAGCAGAGAGGGATGACATGCACGTTCCTTTGGAAGAATTGGGGAGGGAAAAGTGAGGTTCACTTCGCAGGCATGGATTATGCGGGACGCGCGGAGGCAACACCTCAGCCTTTCGGATGATGCGGGCTCATCCTCTCGATGGAGCGGGCGTCCTCCTCTGCTCCGCGAGTTGTTTGCCCGTCGCTTGATCCATCTCTGCCTGGTGCGGGAAGGGCCATGTCCGGCGTATTACCTGCCTACCAGTTCAGCCTGCTGAGGTGCAACGACGTTGCTTAGGTTGGCCGCGACGTAGCCGTCGCGCGCAACCATCTTGCCTCGCTCACGGTATAGCGAAGGGTCTTGAGGCTGGACGGTGGCTAGACCGTCGACATAGCGGTTGTACATGCAGAAGGCTGCGGCGATGAGAACGGTGTCGTGGATCTCGAGGTCCGTCGCGCCCTCGTTGCGTGCCGCCTGGACGTCCGCGGTGGTGACGTTCTTGCCATCCTGCTGCACCTTGCCCGCGATGTTCAGCAGCGCCTTCAGCTTCGGCGAGACCGGTGCGGTGTGGAAGTCCCGCTTGACACTCGCTACCAGGTCTTCGTCACCCTCGAGGTGTGCCGCTGCAATGGCGCCATGGATCGACTGACAGTAGTGGCAATGATTCCGGGATGAGACGTAGGTCGCAATGAGCTCGCGCTCGCCTGGGGTGAGCGAGTTGGGGTGGCGCAGGAGAACTTCGACCAGATCGTTGAGCGGCTTCGACGTCTCGGGGCGGAAGGCCATGGGGCCGCGGATTCCGGGCAGGTTAGGCAGTGCGATATGGGGCATTGTGTCTCCTTGTTGGGTTCTTCTTTCTGGTTGGCAGGCTGCTAGAGTAAGAAATCGGAAGCGATACCAGGGAGTATCGCCGGGTCTGGCGCGGACAGGTCTTCCGGATATCTCGGAAGAAGGAACTGCAGGAATGCCGCCAGAAACAGCGGCAGTGAAAGCAGAAGGACGGTCGTGGGCAGGTACGATCCCGCGCGGTCGAAGGCACGGCCCATCAAGACGGGGCCGAAGGCGGCACCGACCGCATAGGCTGTCCAACTGAGACCGTACAGGGTAGAGAACCGCCTCCCGCCGAAGTACTTCGCGAGGAGGTATGGAACAACGTCGGCTTCGCTTCCAGCGCCAAAGCCGATGAGGAAAGCACCGAAGATGCCCATTGGGCCGGACGCCGCGTATGCCACGATGACGATCCCTGACGCGGCGATGAGCAAGACTGTCATCGACACCATGGGCGCGAAGACACGGTCAAGGAGGTGGCCCGTGACGAGACGGCCGACGATGCCGGACAGTCCAAGCGTCGACAGGGCGAAGGCCGCGCTGGCGGGCGTGACGGAGCGTCCTGTAAGCAGAGCCGAGAGGTGTGCGATGGCACCGTTCAGGCTCAGCGCGGACAGCAATACTGGAATTGCGATGAACCAGAAGATGCTCGTCTTAAAGACATCGCCAATGGCGATTGGGACGGATGACTCCAAAGGCGCGACTTCAGCAGCCGCGTTGTTGCGAACAAGCAGTGCGGTCAAGGGTAGGCCGAGAAGAGCGACCGATCCCAGAACGAGGTACGCGCTGCGCCACCCGTGTGTTGCGATGACATGCTGGGCGAGCAGGGGCATCAGAATGGAGCCGGTTCCGCTTCCCGCCAGGACTATCGCCAGGGCGAGGCCGCGCCGGCGCTTGAACCAGGTGAGGACAGCGCGAGAGTAGGCCAACTGCGCCGTCCCGTTGCCCACGATACCGAGCAGTAGATACGTCGCGTAGAACTGGGCGATGTGTCCCCTGAGCAGCGCAAGAGAGGCCATACCGCACGCAAAGATCGCGATACAGGGCAGGATAATGCGGCGTGGCGGCAGGCGATCCAGCAACGACCCGAGGACGGGAGAGCATACAGCCACCGTGAGTGCCGCAATGGCAAAGCCGCGGGAGATTGCTTCGCGCTTCCAGCCGAACGAAAGCTGTAAGGGAGAGAGAAAGAGACTGAAGGTATATGGCACTATGGCGGCGAAGCTGACCATAACTCCTATAAAGGCGGCGAAGGTGACACGCCAACCTGTATAACTCAGGGCACTCTCGGTTGGCTTGTGCGTGGCTCTTGGCATGGGAGTAGTTTGGAAACCGCAGAGCAGAGCCGCAACGCCTGCAAGAGAATCCGATTTCTCTCAGGTGAATCAATCTGGTCTTCTCAGCGACACGCAGAGCGTACGTGGTGCGGCAGGGGTTGTGCTCGATACAAGGGAGGTTTTTTATCTCATGCTTTGGGTGGAGGAGCATGGGAGGCTCGATGAGCAGGCGAACGTAGACTCCCGCCCGACGACATTTCAACCTTTCGGTCGATGCGAGTCATCTCCGCTCTGCCTAGAATCGGTGAGCTTCCAAAGTCTTTATACAGGCGACTCCATGCCAGAACAGCCGAATCCGCGACGTCCAAGACGAGGAACTTACCGGCCCAGGCCTGAGACCCTGGCGCTGCTGCGCGTCTCTGGAAATCCGATCAACGGGTTGGGCGAGGCAACGCCGCGAAGGCCATCGCCCTTCTTCTGGCACCCTCCGGATCGGCACCCGTATGGCGACCTGCAGATCGTTGCACGACAGAGTTCACGCGCGTGCCCTGATTCGGGGCCGGCCTTCGCGGCCGCCTATAGTTATCCTGAGCTCGTGCCGGTGGCCGGGGAGCGAAATACATCATCCGCCCAGCAGCTTTCGGCGGAGGTGACGGCCTTTGCTCTCGCGCACGAAGCAGACGCGGTGGGCATCGCGGCCATGGATCCTCTGTATGTCTTCGAAGGTTATACGGTCGATGAACCATGGGTCATCGTGCTCGGGTTGGCGCACAACTACGATCGCTTGAAGGAAGTTCCATCGGACGAGACCAACGGTGTTGGTGTCGTAGACATTGGCGACCAGTATGCAAAGGGGACGCGGTCTTCCTATGCTCTGGCAAACTGGATTCGCGCTCAGGGATACACCGCCGAGCCGTATCCCGGACCTTCCGCGAGCGCCCTGGTCCTTATACCGCCGGCGATCGCCGCCGGGTTGGGCGAACTCGGCAAGCATGGTTCTTTGATCAGTCCGAAGTTTGGATCGGGCGTGCGGCTCGCGGGCGTGACCACGGATATGCCGCTGGTGGCCACCGAGCCAAGCCGCTTCGGCGCAGACGACTTCTGCTCCACGTGCCAGGTGTGTACGCGCGCCTGTCCGCCTGGTGCGATCTCGGAGAAGAAACAGATGGTCCGCGGTGTCGAGCGCTGGTATGTGGACTTCGATAAATGCATTCCCTACTTCGCGGAGGCCGCATCGTGCGGAATCTGTATCGCGGAGTGTCCCTGGACCCGTCCGGATGTGCGTCCGAAGCTGATCACCACGATGGCGCGCCGAATCGCGGACAAGGCTGACAAAAGTCAACCTGTGACTCCCGTGGCGTGACAGTGACGCCATCGCCGCAAGGCTCTGGATGCGGTTAGCGGTGCCCCAGCAAAGAATAAAATGATCAGCGCAAAGTGAGACGGCTGGAGCCAGCCACGGAGTTACGACATGCAGGTTCAGTGGGCCATTCCTGGCTGCGCAGCGGCTCTGTAGCGCACCTGCCAACATGGAGAAGGGATAATCCAGCCGGCATTGATAAGGATGTCTCCTTAGTGTGGAAGGAGCGCCTGCATCAAGATCGCTCCGCCAAGCGCTGCCAGGAGCGCTACTGGCATTGCGACCACACCGACCTTTAGAAACCTCCAAAAGGTGACATCGAGTCTCTCGCCGTCTGTGTCCGCGTCTGAGTCCTTGCGGAGAGCAAGCAGCCACAGGATCGTAGCCAGCGACCCTGTGACGGAAAGGTTTGGTCCGAGGTCTACACCAATCAGAACTGCGTTGGCCATCAACCCCTTCGTATGAGCAGCCTGTATCGTTCCACCCGCGATCAGTCCCAAGGGCAGATTGTTTACAAGGTTGTTCGCCAGACCGACAGTGAAGCCGACAACCATCGCGCCTGCACTCTGCCCTAGACCTGAAGCCCAAGCGAGCCACTGCTGGGTCACGTTCAACGCCCCTTGACTCTCGACCGCATCGACCATCACAAACAGACCGGCAACGAGCAGCAGCGTCGCCCAGCTAATCTCACGGGCAAGTTTGATGGGATTGCTTCTTGCCTTGATTGAGACGACCGCGGTTATGACCAGAGCCGCCAGGCACGTCGGTAGGCCCAAGTCTTTCTTCAGCGCGGAGGCTGTAAGGAGAACGCCGATCATCAGGGCGAGGCCCGCCAGGACCAACTTGCCGTTGCCGCTCAGCTTCGTTTCATCAACCTCACATGCAATGCTCTTGCGAAGCTCTTCTCGGAACACAAGCCGCATGACCAGAAGCGTTGTAACGATGGAAAGCAGTGAAGGAACTCCGAAGTCGGAGAGCCAACGCCCCAACGGCGGCATAGCTGTCTGGAAGACGACCAGGTTCGCTGGGTTCGAGATAGGAAGCGCAAAGCTCGCGGCGTTCGCAATCAAAGCGCAAGCGAACAGATACGGAAGCGGCGCGACCTTTGCCTTACGCACGGCCGTGAGAATGGCGGGCGTCAGGACGACTGCCGTGGCATCGTTGGACATAAAGACCGTGACAAGGGTCCCAACGCCATACACGAGCAGGAACAGGCGAGAACAACTGCCCTTGGCACCATGCACAGCGACCGAGGCGACCCAATCGAAGACGCCCTGCTCCCGCGCGAGTTCACTGAGGAGCATCATGCCGATCAGAAACAAATAGACATCGCTGCCCTTGGCGACGGCCTGCTCCGCCAACTTGAGCGGTACGAGGCGCAACGCGATCAGGAGAAGCGCTCCACCTGATATCCACCAGACTTCGGAGATTCCGCGGGGGCGCGTCAGCATCAAGGCGATGCTGACGGCGACGATTAGAGGCAGAACAACGTGCGCGATCTCTGGTGGGATCATCACCACTTCTTCCCATTTCTATTTGGTCCTAGCTGGGTGCCGGATGACTCGTCGGGTTGGACAGACATGCGACCGCTTCGCTCAACGAACAACAAGCTGCACAGAGTGAACGACAGCTTCAGAGGTTGCTTGAACGGTCACCACCGACAGCGGCTTCGGCCGCTCGTTTGAAGCGCCGCTGCCGCAGCCCCCAACCGCCAGGACCGAGCAGAGCACCAGCAGCCTTGGCAGCCGCCGACGACGGAAGCAGAACGGAACCGCCAACGCCGCCAGATACATCCACCGCAGATTGCCCGCGGAGGCTTTTGTGGTGACAAAGGAGAGCGTAGTCGTTCCCGAGCCCTGCGACGCGGCCCTGGAGAAGCTGCACGCGTAACCGGCAGGAACTCCGTTCACGCATGCGAAGTGCTCCGTTCCACTCCATCCTAAGCTCCCGACCGCTGTCAACTGGACCGTTCCAGCCAGATCGGCAACTCTCCCATCGCGGGGTTGCTGGACTGCAAGCGTGAAGTCAGGCGAGCTATCGTAACTGGTACTGAAAAACGCAGGACTTGCCACCGGAGCCAACCCCGCGCTTCCGCTGAAGCTGACGTAGAAGGTGTGGATGCCCGCTTGCGACGCCGTTACATGGAACACCACAGGTGCCCCCGCGGAGACAGCACCGACCCCGGCAATTCGACCGTCCCCAAGCAGCGTTGCCGTTCCCACAGCAACGCCTTCATTGACTGCGAGCACGCGAGCCGTGAGTTGCAGTTCTCCCTTGGCACCGGACGCCGCGCTCACATACCCGACCGAAGCCGGCAGAACGGAGGCGTTTACCGTCACAGGCACCACCAAAGACGAACTCGCCGCAAAGGGATCAGTCGCAACGAATGTTGCCGACAAGGTGTGATCTCCCAACCCCAACGAAACCAGGCTCAGGGAAGCGTTGCCATTTTGGTCGAGCGTGCTCGTGCCGAGCGCCTGAGGGCCGTCCGAGAACGTAACGGCCCCAATTGGTACTGACGTGCTTGTGACGTTCGCAGTCAGTGTGAGTACGGTCCCCGCGGGGACGGTCGACGAGGACACCTGCAGCGTCGTCACGGTCGGCTGCGTGGCAACACTCAGGTTGACTGCGCCAGAAACGCTTGGCTGCAAGCTGTACGCATCCCGCGGTCCATTCGGCGTCGTATACCCCTGATACGCCGCGGTAATGCTGTTATTTCCTGCGTTGAAGAGGTTGGTATGTAGCACCGCAACCCCGTTCGTGATCGCAAGCTGGCCCAGGATCGTGGGCCCGTCGTAGAAGGTAACAATTCCATTGCCGACCGTGATCGGCGAGGTGACAGTCGCCGTCAACGTGACGAACTGACCAGCAGTTATGGAGTTCGGCTGCACCTGCAAGGTCGTCTGAGTCGGGTAATCAGGAGGTTGAATTGTCAGCGAGGAGTTCGTAACTGACGCCGCGAAGATGGTGTCGCCGGAGTAGTACACCGCAACGGAGTGGACTCCTGGGGACAGCGACGTCGTCTCCTGCCCCGAAACGTTATAGCTTGCAGCCCCATTGCTCAGGTTGACGTTCGCCAGAAAGATGCCATCGACGCTGAACTGCACGGAACCAGTCGGCACCGGAAGATTGCTGCTGGCGGCTGCAAGGCTAACCGCGATCGTGAACCCCTGGTTGTACGCAACCGTCGTTGGCGACACAGTCACCGTCGCAACAGAGGCGTTGTTCGTCTCTCCGGGGTAAACCGGCACATTGAGCAACGTCGTAATCAGGGATGTCGGTCCGCCGAATATAGTCGAGTCCGCGGCCGCCAGATCCGGAAAGCCGTCCCCATTGAAGTCCCCCGTCACGACCTCGTTCAGTTGCTGCCCGGCCACCCAATTCGATTCCGGACCAAATGTGCGATGTCCCGTGTTCAAGAGAGTGGTGACCAAACCAGTCCCAAAGGCGGCGATATCCGGCAGACCATCCTGATCGATGTCGAGTATCTGGAAACCGCTGGTGATGCTCCGGCTGAAGGGGTAGAACTGCGGAGTGTTCAAAGCTCCCGTGCCGTCTCCATAGAAGATGATTAGCTTCTTCTGGGCCAGAAGGACAAGATCGTTGTGCCCGTCCTTGTCCATATCGACGATGAAGCCGGTCGTGAGGCCGGCGAAGGCATCGGTCTGCGACGATGTCTGATATCCAGACCCAATCCGAAACGTTCCGTCTCCGTTTCCCAGGAAAACGTGCAACCCAGGCAAAGAGTCCTCCACCAGGACCACGTCCGCCAGGCCGTCACCGTTCAAGTCGCCCACGGCCAACAACTCGGGATTGAAATAGGTGATCGGCATCGTCGTGTTGGCTGCAGTGAAGGACCGATTACCGTTATTCAGAAGCGCATTCAACTCGTAATAGCCGTTCGCGTCGGGCCCTGTTTGGAATACCAGGTCCATGTGGTTGTCGCCGTTGACGTATCCAGCGAATGGAGTGCTGCCGGAAAAGGTGCCCGGCACATTGGTGAAGGTGCCATCGCTGTTTCCGTACAGCACCTGCATTGGGCCTACACCCGTGGAGTAACCCCCACCCAGAGCGATGTCCTGACGGCCGTCTCCATCGAAGTCCGCCACAACTCCGGAGCCGCTCGTGAGACCCATGGAGATCGTCGGGCCGGACGACAGGACTCCCGAAGCGCTGGTCAGCATCGTCTTGACCGTTGTGGAGGAATTCGATGCTGCTTCGAGGACTGCGATTTGGCTTCGACCATTTCCAACAAAGTCTCCCGCAATCAAAGACTGGACCGTGATTCCAGAATCGACGATCCCGTTTGCGGCGAAGTCGTTCAGTTCGCTTCCATAGATGAAGGTGATTCCGCCTGGGCCGGCGAAGGCGAGATCGGAGACGCCATCTCCGTTGAAGTCAGCCGATACGATAGACGAAGCCGTGACCGCACCCGTGGTGACGAGTTGTGGTGCGCCGAATGTCACGTTCCCCTCGCCGAGCAGGATCGATGTTCCAGCGGGAGACTGCGCGATGAGGTCGGGGATGCCGTCTCCATTGACATCCGCCGCGGCAACCACGGACTCGGAGAAGACCAATGCGTTGGGAATCTGCTGGGGCGCAAGAAAGCCGCCGGTGGACTCTCCCGGGAGAATATAGGCCGTCGTGCCGTCGCGGCCGATCAGGCTAGGAGTAATGCCACCGGTTGCCACCGCGAAGAGATTGAGTTCGACATTGGGGATGTTTGGATAAGACGGCCCGACGGTGAAGGTTCCGTCATTGTCGCCATACAAGACCACGGCAGAATTATTGCCGCCTCCCTGATAAAAGATCAGCACATCGAGCTTGCCGTCCCCGTTGAAATCCTCGGCATAGGATCCCAAGGCATTTGAGGCCCCAAAGCCATCGATTCCAACGGTTCCCAGTTGGATGGAATGGAGTAGCGAAAGATGGCCGGTTCCGTCGCCCTGCATCACAAAGAGCAGGTCGTCGTAGACATCGACCAGCGCCACATCGACATGGCCATCGCCCGTAAAATCCCCGAGTGCCATATGCACGCCTTCCGGCGAAGGGGGGCTATAGCTGAGCGGGGCCGACGATTGGATTGCCGGGGCGAAGATCCCTTGACCTTGCCCAAGCAGCACCGTGACGACAGCAGACTGCGATATGGTGGAACCGAAGACAAGGTCGGGGAGTCCATCGCCGTTCAAGTCTGCCTGCTCCAGATAGCAGCCAAGGTTTTCGCCGGGATAGGCGCACGACCCGGCAGGTAAGGGCAGGGTCTGAACCTCATGGAACGTGCGGTCTCCGTTGCCGAGAAGAACATGGAGCGAAGGGACCGCGGCGCTGTCTATATAGGCCAGGTCGGCGTGACCGTCGTTGTTCCAATCACCGGTTGCGAGCCCCGCGGGGGCGCTGGCTGTGGGCAGCAGGACAGGATTTTGAAAGCCCCTGGATTGGGCCATCGAAACCAGCGGCAGGCCAATCAGGAGAATGCTCAACAGTCGGATCATGCGACTCTTTGTAGATGGAATGATTTTCGCGGAAAACGTCATGCTAAGATAGCACCATTCCTTCGACTTCATGCCAATTTTCCGTATGCCGCGTCCTCTGAGCTTTGCTCGAAGCCCACTCGCTTCAAATCAATGTCTCAGCTCCCTCTCTCGCGCGTTCGCTTGGTTTCACAATCGTTTCGGATTGGTCTTGCTTTTTGGGTGCGCGCTCACAGGCTTTGGATTGATCGGGCTTACAGGTTGCGGATCCTCCCAGGGCGGTGGTGCCCCACCGAACACTCCCGACTTCGGTTTGAGTGTGAACCAGGCAGGCATATCGATCAGCCCGGGTTCGTCGCTGTCGGTAAACCTCAGCGCGACCGCGCTCAACGGCTTCTCATCCGCCATCTCCGTCTCCATCAGTGGGCTTCCTTCAGGAGTTACGGCTTCCCCTGCGACGTTTACCATCACAGCCGGCGGATCGCAGGTGGTCACCTTCACTGCCGCGTCGACTGCGGCAGCGGTCTCGAATGAGACCGTCACGATCACCGGCTCCAGCGGGTCGCTTTCGCACAGTGCGTCTTTTGCGCTCACGGTACTGGGGCCGCCGTCGTTCACACTCTCAGTCAACCCCACGTCTTTGTCCGTGTACCCAGATACCACGCAGAGCGTCACCTTGACTGCGACAGGGGTGAATGGCTTTAGCGGCATCGTCACTGGGACGGTCAGCGGCTTACCTGCCGGGTTCACGACCGAGTCTCCCACATTTTCGCTCTACACTGGGACCTCGGTCACCATACGCATCACTGCGTCTCCGACAGCGACGGGCTCAGGCGTCGTTACCTTTGCGGCCACCAGTGGGACCCTCGCTGCAAGTACAAGTCTGAGTCTCTCGGTCAATACCGTGCCTGACTTTGCCCTGCAGAGCGGTATCTACACCGGAACCGCCGTATACACCGGAGCCACGGACGCCATCACGGTAACCGCAACCGGATACAACGGGTTCACGGCTCCCATCCAGGTCACGCTCGCGGGCGTTCCGAGCGGCGTCACCGCCAGCCCTTCGTCGTTCACGATTTCGCCGGGTGGTACCCAGAATGTCGTCTTCACCGCGGCATTGACGGCTCCACCCGAAAC
>Ga0116226_10007151_pt1 | contig 10056 bp, 6 predicted proteins | sample S1TSphfallax_FD_89692 | JGI IMG/M metagenome (GOLD analysis project Ga0116226, IMG submission 89692) | Host-associated microbial communities from peat moss isolated from Minnesota, USA - S1T2_Fa - Sphagnum fallax MG | ecosystem: Host-associated > Plants > Peat moss > Unclassified | place: USA...
GACGGTCGTGGCGGCGGCGGCCCCGATGTGGAGGGATCGTTCGATCCCGATCAGGTCATGTCGGCTAAGGATCGTCGGCGCGTCGACGATTTCATCCTCTACGCCATCGCGGCGGCCGACGAGGCGGTGCGCGACGCCGCCTGGACGCCTACGGACCAGACCGAGTGTGAGCGCACGGGGGTGATTCTGGGCTATGGGATCGGCGGCCTCAACAGCATCGCCGAAACCACTCTGGAGCTGGAAGCCAAGGGGCCGCGCCGGGTCAGTCCCTTCTTCATTCCCTCCGCCTTGATCAATCTGGCGTCGGGCCATGTCTCGATCCGCTATGGGTTCAAGGGGCCGAACCATGCCGTGGTGACCGCCTGCGCCACCGGCGCGCACGCGATCGGCGATGCAGCACGCATTATCCGCTATGGCGATGCGGACGTCATGATCGCCGGCGGGGCCGAGGCGGCCGTGTGCAAGCTGGGGATCGCCGGCTTCGTCGCCTGCCGGGCCATGGCCACGGGCTTCAACGATCGACCAGAGGCGGCGTCGCGCCCTTACGACCGCGACCGCGACGGCTTCGTCATGGGCGAGGGGGCGGGCGTGGTGGTGGTCGAAGAGTACGAGCACGCCAAGGCCCGCGGCGCCAAGATCTACGCCGAGGTGAAAGGCTATGGCCTCTCGGGCGACGCCTTTCACATCACGGCCCCGTCCGAGGACGGCGACGGCGGCTTCCGCGCCATGGCCGCGGCCCTGAAGGACGCGGGGTTGACGCCGGCGGACATCGATTATGTCAACGCCCACGGCACCTCGACCATGGCGGACGGCATTGAACTCGGCGCGGTCGAGCGGTTGATGGGCGATCATGCCGCCAACCTCGCCATGTCCTCGACCAAGTCGATGACCGGGCACCTCTTGGGCGCGGCGGGGGCGATTGAGGCGATCTTCTCGCTGTTGGCGATTCGCGATCAGATCGCGCCGCCCACGATCAACCTGGACAACCCGTCCGTCGAAACCGCGATCGACCTCGTGCCCCACAAGGCCAAGCCGATGAAGATCGACGCCGCCATGTCCAACAGCTTCGGCTTTGGCGGCACCAACGCCTCCATCGTGTTCCGGAAGGTCGGTTGAGGTGAGCGGGGGCCGGCGCCGCGCGCGCTTGCCCACGGCCGGCGGCGGCCGGCCCGTCGTTGCGGGCCCCGTCGTTGTGGGGTGGGGCGCGGCGATCGGCGTGCTGTTCGCGGCGGCCTGTGCGGTCGTCCTGGCCGGCGTCGTGATTTATAAGGCGCCGGGACCAAAGGCGCGGTCCGGGGCGTCGACGACCGTCATTTTCCCCAAGGGCGCGCACACCAGCGAGATCGCCGCAGACCTGGAACGCGCCGGCGTGATTCGCTCGGGCGCCATCTTCATGGCCGCGGCCGAGACGACCGGCGCGGCCAAGGCGCTCAAGGCCGGCGAATACGCCTTTCCATCTGGGGCCTCGCTCGCGGCGGTGATCCACAGGATTAGGACGGGGGAGGTGGTGCATCACCGCGTCACGATCCCGGAAGGTACGACGTCGCGCCAGGCGGTCGATATCTTGATGCATACCGACATCCTGACCGGCGACATCCCCACGCCGCCGGAGGGCGCGCTCCTGCCGGAAACCTACGAAGTCGTTCGCGGCGAAGCCCGCGCCGTGGTGCTCCAGCGGATGATGGACGCCGACGATCGCCTGTTGGCCCAACTCTGGGCGAACCGGCGCAAGGGCCTGCCCTATACCAACATCGAGCAGGCGGTGATTCTGGCCTCGATCGTGGAGAAGGAGACGGCGCTCGATGCCGAACGTCCCCGTGTGGCCGCCGTCTATCTCAACCGGCTGAGCCAGGGGATGAAGCTGGAGGCCGACCCGACCGTCATCTACGGGCTGAACGGCGGCGGGCCGCTCGGCCACGGCATCCGCGAGTCCGAACTGCAAACCAATACCCCCTACAACACCTACCTGAACCCCGGCCTGCCGCCGACCCCCATAGACAATCCGGGCCGCGCGTCCTTGGCCGCGGTGATGGACCCGCCGGTGACCGACGATCTCTATTTCGTCGCGGACGGCACGGGCGGACATGCCTTCGCCAAGACCCTGGCCGAGCACGCGCAGAACGTTCAGCGCTGGCGCCAGATCGAACAGCAGCGGGCGGAGGCGGAGGCCCTGGCCGGCGCTCCCCAAAGCGGGGCGCCCCAGCTGAGTGCAGCCCCGGCGCCGTTGGAGCATCGATGATCACCCTGGCCGCACGCCTGTGGAGCGCCGTCCATGTCGATTGAGCGGGGGCCTCGGCGCGGGCTGATGCTGGTCATCTCCAGTCCCTCCGGCGCGGGCAAGACCTCGCTGTCGCGACGCCTGGTCGCCGACCATGCGGACCTGAACCTCTCGATCTCCTGCACCACCCGGGCGCCCCGGCCGGGCGAAAAGGAGGGGCGGGAGTATTATTTCATCGACCGGCCGGCGTTCGACGCCATGGTCGCCGACCAGGCTCTGCTGGAATGGGCGGAGGTGCATGAGAACCTCTACGGTAGCCCTCGCGCCCCCGTCATGGACTCCCTCAGCCAGGGGCGCGACGTGCTGTTCGATATCGACTGGCAGGGCGCCATGAGCGTGGCCCAGCAGGCGCCGGGCGATGTGGTGCGGGTCTTCATCCTGCCGCCCTCGATGGCGGACCTGCGCCGCCGGCTGATCGCCCGCGCCCAGGACGGGATGGACGTGATCGAACGCCGGCTGACCCGCGCCTATGGCGAAATCCGCATGTGGGCCGAGTACGACTATGTGATCGTCAACAACGACTTCGACCAAGCCTACGCCGAACTGGCTCACATCTATCATGCCGAGCGACTGAAGCGCCCCCGCAATCCCTGGCTCAAGCCGATGGTGGATGGGTTGCTGCAGCAGCCGAGCTGATGCCGCGCAGAGGTGCGTCGGCGCACTCTATCGGCGACTTGGTAAAAAGAGCTCAGAAGTGCGCAATAACGTCGCCGGACAAAACCTTCTCAAATTTCTTACTTCCATCGTCAAACACCGGTATTCCGCTTATATAGTAGGTAAACTCAGGCCTGAATTCGATCTGCGGGGACAGCCAGTGTTGCCACCCGATGCCGAAATCATTGTAAAAGGTTTTGTATCCCGTGCGCTGTCCCTGTAGATCATTATAGTATTCGCCGCGAAACGAGAAATTATTCAAGTGATTGGGTGAGTAATTCAGATAAAATACGGCGCCGATCGCTGAGGCGGTGCACCGCAAGGTCGCCACCGTGTTGCACTGGGCGAGATCGGGCGCGTTGTTGGGAATGAATTGGGGGGAAAAGGGCGTGCCCCCATTTTGATACAGGGTCTGCACCGTCGGGTTATTGGCGTTGGGCACGCCGCTCTGGTGCTCATCATAAAACTCAGTTGAAATGTGCCAGTATTGATTCCACTTGTGGTAGGCGGTGACGCCGTACCACTGAAGGTTATTATATCCCCATTGGCCGTTGTTGATGCCGTTGGCGCAGACGTTGACGTCGTCGTTGCCGTCCTGAGTTTGATAGCGGGCGCAGAGGGTGCCGGTGGGCTGGGCGCCGGGGTCCTTGGCGAAGCTTGTGCCTGGATATAGGGGGTCCACGCCGCCCCCCAGAACAAAAAGATTTGGCTTCTTTTGCCCCAAATTCCACACCGTGGTCTCGGTGCCGACGCTGAGACCGACTTGAAGCATGAACTGCTTGGTAATCGCCAGGGTCGTTTGGATCCCTTCGTTGGTGTAGTTATCCAATGTATAGGTGATAGAGTGCGTATACATATAATTGTTAGGCGCAAGCTGCGCCTCGATGTCAGGCAGAGAGATGTAACGGCCTACGCGGACCATTAAGCCTTGCATCACCTGAGGAAAATAGATTTCTCCATAAATCATGGGGAAATCGTACCCATTGAATTTGTTCTCATTGAGCAGCTGATAGCTCGCCAGTCCGTAAGACGTGGTGTAGCGATAGTTCTCCCCACAAATCGCGGAGACGCGAAAGCCCCAATCGACGTGGTCGGTCTGCACGGTATCTGGAGTGCGCTCGACGTAGAGAACGGCCTGATCCAGCTGGACGGTGTTAGGCTGATAATCGTAAGCCGCCGGGGCGTTGCCACCGTGCAGCTTGCTGGAGCTAAGGTTGCCGCCGACATCGACCCAGCCGTAGGCCTGGATACCCGCAGACGCCAAGGCCTTGCCAAAGCCCGTATTGGCGGTCGCCACCATCAACGGACTGTCGACCGACGCCGTTCGATTATCGCCGAGCGAGGTGGTTCCGCCATAGGGCCAGTCCAGGAACGGCATGGGCGGCGTGGTTTCGGGCACGGTGGGCCAGCCGGGACGCAAGGTCGAAAGCGGTGTGACGGTCGGATCGACGGGGGCCGAGTCCATACCCAGTTCCAGCGTCTCGTAATTCCAGAACCGGACAAAGGGATTGTCGCCGAGGTGATCATAGGGATTGTCGGGCTTGGCGGCTGGGGGGGGCGCCGCCGGCGTCGCCACGGCGGGCGCCGGCGCCTGATCGGCCACATCGCCCGCCGAAGAGGTCGCCACGACCTCTGAACCGGCCACCTCCGCCGCCGCCGCCGTCGCCCAAAGCGCCGTCGCAACGTTGGCCGACACAAGGAGCGCAGATGCCAGCCTGAGCGGCCGCCGGAGCCGTCCTGTCATGGTCAGGATCGCCCGACGGAGCCCTGCTCGGTCACGTTGCGAATTCATAAGCCCCTCGCCCATTTGCGACTCGCGCGTTGGGCTTTGAATAAGCGGGGCGCGCATAAAGGAACAATATTGATTGGGCGGTGCGCACATAAATAATTAAACTCAATCTTTAAATTTTCAAATAAAAATACGACATACAAATTAATAAAATGGCTGGAGCGCCACAGTGAAAGCATTAATAGGCATTGATATTGGCGGGTTAAAACGAGTCTCCAAGACGAGGTGGCTTTTGCATAGTGCGAGACATCGGAAACAAGGGGCAAGAGCGATTGGCGTCTAGGTGGACCCATGACCTCCGCTCATCCCGGCCAAGGCCGGAACCCAGATCACAGAGAACCAACCTTTTGGCGATGGCGATCTTTGATCTGCGCCCCAGCCTTCGCCCATAGGCGCTAAGATAAGCCCAACGCCGCTCCCTTTCGTCTGTCTTGCCCGGACCTGTTCAGGGCATCGATGGCGCGACGCTGCAGCTGCAGAATGGCTGTCAGACGTCGCGTCCCGCACCGGCTCACGGCAGAGCCAATCGCGTGCGGATTCTGACAGCCATTCAGAGGCTTAAACGTCGCGCCATAGACCCCCGGAACAAGTCCGGGGGAGGCGGAAGGAGGGGGCGGCGGCTTATTTTAGCGGCTATCGGCCTTCGCCGGGGTGGGGTGAGCCGATTATAAATGGGTGCAACTGAACCGCCGAACGCTCTAGCTCGGAACGGCCAAGGCGTCGGCCAGGCGCAGGAAGCCCTCGACGTCGATCTCCTCGGCGCGCGCGGCGGGGTCGATCTCCGCGCGGCGGCAGAGCTCTTCGCCGCCGAGCGGCTTGAGGCTGGCGCGCAGCATCTTGCGCCTTTGGCCGAACGCAGCGCGGGTCACGGTCTCCAGCCTGGCCCGGCGCGCGGGCGCGGGCCGATCGGGTCGGGGATCCAGGCGCACCACGGCCGACTCGACCTTGGGCGGGGGGGTGAAGGCGCGGGCCGGCAGGGTCATGGCGATCCGACAAACAGCGCACGCCTGCGAGATGACGGCGAGGCGCCCATAATCGGTTTCGCCGACGCCGGCCACGATCCGCTCGGCGACCTCTTTCTGGAACATAAGCGTCATGGAGGTGGGCGTGAAGGGGCCGGTCAGCCATTTGATGAGCAGCGGCGTGCCCACATTGTAAGGCAGGTTCGCCACGATGTGGACCTTTGCGACCGGGTCGGCCGCGACCAGGCCGGCTTCATCGGCGCCCAGGGCGTCGGCCTCGACCACGGTCAGCCGGCCGTTGGCGACGGCGGCGAGCTGTTGCAGGAGGTCTGCGAAGCGGGGGTCCTTTTCGATGGCGATCACGCGGGCGGCGCCGGCTTCGAGCAGGGCGCGCGTCAGGCCGCCGGGGCCTGGACCGACCTCGATCACCGTCTCGCCCGCCAGGGGTCCGGCCAAGCGGGCGATCTTTCGCGTCAGGTTGAGGTCCAGCAGGAAGTGTTGACCGAAGCTCTTCTTGGCGAGCAGGCCCTGCGCCGCCAGGGTTTCGCGGAGCGGCGGAAGGTCAGCCAGACTCATACGTTGGCGCAGAGGCTGACCTGGCTGCGCGCCTGCGCCATGGCTTGCGCCATATGCAGGGCGGCGATCAGACTGTCGGCGCGCGCCAGGCCGCGCCCCGCGATGTCGTAGCCCACGCCGTGGTCGGGCGAGGTGCGCACGATCGGCAGCCCGAGGCTGGCGTTCACGCCGCCCCAGAAGTCCAGCGTCTTCACCGGGATCAGCGCCTGATCGTGATAGAGGCAGATCACCGCGTCGTAGCGCGCGCGGGCCTCTTCGTGGAAGAGGCTGTCGGCGGGGCGGGCGTCGGCGCAGTCGACGCCTAAGGCCCGCAGGGCTGCGGCGGCCGGGTTGATGATCTCGATCTCTTCGCGACCCAAGGCCCCCGCCTCGCCCGCGTGGGGATTGAGGCCGGCCAAGGCCAAACGCGGGCGCGCTATGCCGAAATCGTGGGTCAGAGCATAGGCGGTCGTGCGGCCGACCTCGACGATCCGGGCTGTGGTCAGCGACGAAATGGCGGCCGCCAGGGGCAGGTGGATGGTGACCAGCACCGTCTTCAGGCCAGAGGTCGCCAGCATCATCACCGGCCCGCGGGGACCGTCATAGGGGGCGCCGGCGGTCAGTTCCGCCAGGAATTCGGTGTGGCCAGGGAAGCTGAACCCCGCTTCATAGAGGGGTTTCTTGGCGATCGGCGCGGTCACGAGGCCAGAGACCGCGCCCGAGAGCGCTAAGCCGACGCCGGTCTCGATCCAGCGGATGATCGCGGGCGCGTAGGCCGGCGACGGTTTGCCGGCTACCACGGGGCTCAGCAGCGGCAGATCCAGCACCGGCAGGGCGTCGGCGAAGACGCCGGCGGCCGATTCCGGCGCGCCGATCCGGCGCAATCTCGCGCCGCCCCGCGACGAGGCGGCGGCCAGCGCGTCATGATCGCCCACCACCATAAAGACCGGGCCGTTTTGGCGCAGCGCCTCCCAGGCCTTGACGATGATCTCCGGCCCAATGCCCGCCGGATCGCCCATCGTCAATGCAAGAGGTTGGGGCGCGGCCAGGGGCGTGGACGCCGCCGCGCGCACGTTGGCCGCCTGGGTGTGAGTCGTCTGGGGCGTCACCGGGTCAGGCCCAAACGACGGCGCCCGCTCAACGCGTCTCGATCGTCGCAGAGTTCCTGAGATCGCGCAGGAAACGGCGTTGGTACATGTCGTACTGCTCGCCTTGCAGCCTGGACTCGATCGACGCCTTGGTGATGGCGCGCGAGCCTGCGGCGTGGCGTTCGCACACCATGATCAGATGCAGCCCGATATCGGTGCGAACGGGCTCGCTGACCTGACCGATCTTGAGATTGGCGATGGCCTGCTGGAACGAGGGGCGCAAATCCTTCACGTCTGTTTCGCCCAGATCGCCCGCCAGGATGCCCGGCGTTTTGGCGGCGCGGGTCTGCAGGCTGTCGCAGCCGTCCAGCTTCCCGCGGAGCGCCGCGAGCTTTGCTTCGGCTTTGGAGACCTCGTCGGCCGACGCGCCGGGCGGCAGGCTGATGGCCGCCTGTTTCAGATCGACCACGGTATCGGTCACGCCCGCGCGCTTGTCCCGCAGGGCCAGGATATAAACCCCGTCGGCTGAGGCGATCGGCTGGGACAGCTGGCCCGGCCGCATCTCTTCGATCGCCTTGGTCAGTTCGGGCTGCTGCAACGAGTCAGACGTCACCCAACCGAGGTCGCCGCCATTGGCGGCGGTGGGCGCGTTGGAGAATTGCCGCGCCACGGACGGGAACGGCGCGCCCTGCTGCATTTGGGCGATCAACTGGCGCGCGCCTTCCAGGGCCGCGGCCTCGCTACCGATACGGGTGGCGTCGATAAAGATTTCGCTGACGAGGTATTGCGGCTTGGAGGCCTCCGCATTGGCGCGCTCCATGGCGGCGCGGATCTGATTGTCGCTGATCTCGACATTGTCGCGGAACCGGGCGCCGATATAGCGCTCCCAAGCCAGCTGGGCGCGGATCTCGTCCTTCAGCGTTTGCACATCGACATCGTCGGATCGCAGGGTGGCCAGAAATTGCTCGGCCTTGATACCGGCGCCGGCGGCGATTTCGGCGATCCGATCATTGATCTCCTTATCGGTCGGCTCCAGCTTCAGGTCCTTCTGCTTGGCTTCGACGTCGTGGATTTCGTTCATCTCCAGGTGTTCATCCACCAGGTTGCGAAGCGCCTCGCGCTGAATTTGCGGAAGGTTGTCCGCCGTAGGCTGCACCCCGCTGGTGGCGACCAACAGCCGCATCCGCTGTCGCAGATCGTAGGAGGAGATCACCTCGTCATTGACGATCGCCGCCACGCTTTCGGACAGCTTGGGGCGCTCCGGCGTGCGGGGGGTATTGCTGGCGACCGACAGCGAGGGAACGGCGAAGCCGTCGCTGCCGCCGCCTAAAAGGCTGCCGGGTCCAGCCGCGGTCTGGGCGGACGCAGCCGTGGAGGCGATCAGGGCGAAGGCGAGCGGTAATCCCGCCATACGACGCGAGAAACTCATCAGCCTCGTCCCTCCTACTGGCGACATCATTTACCGGCTCCCGCCTCTATTGGGGTTCGATTGCGTGCCTCCCAAGGTGGAAAGCGTGATGCGGACCGTTATGGCGTTCGACGTGCCGATCACGGTCCCAAAGGTTTGGTTGTGATTATACAGCACGTCCAGCCTTAGACATTCATCCTCGTATATCAAATCGAGCTGCGCGATCGGGAATATGTTCTCGACCAAATCCCGCGTCACATTGGCGCCCACGCCCCAATGTTGGGTCAAGAAGACCTGTCCGCTGATTGAGGCGTCCCGTGTTTGCGAGATCGTGCTGACATAGTTATACGGCAGGGTCACCCCGTTGACGACGCCGCCCGGTATGGGGGCGATGTTGAACCCGCTGATATTGTAGGAATAGCGCAGGCCGAGGTTGTCGCGGCCGAGGTTGAAATTAACGCCGGTGTCATTGCGCTCAAGCGTGAAGCTGGTGGCTTGGAGCCGGTCCCGCGTATAGGCGGTGAACCAATCGACGGGCGTAAAGTTGATCGCCGTGACCCAGTCGGAATCGTTTTGCGCGATGCCCGAAGCGCTGTCGAACGCCGGATCGGGCTCGGCCCGCAAGGTGCGCCCGACGATGAAGCTGATCTCATGACCGTCGCCCCAGTCGGCGGTCGCGCGGGCGCCGAGGTTTATGCGCTGGCCGCTTTCGACCAGATCCGACCCAGGGAAACGGTTCAGCGAAAAGAGGTTGGTCTCGTCATATTCGAACGAAACGCTGTCTTCGTTGGGGATATAGGGGTTTACGCCTAAGAGCGGCGCGATGACGACCTGGGCCATGGGCTCCAAGATCACGCTGGTGGACCCGAAGTTGCGGATAAACGGCCAGCTTACGGTCGCGCCCGCCTGCACCAGCCCCCGCGCTATACTGTCCTCGCCGGGCGAGGCGGCTGCAAATGAGGTCCCGCTCCCGTAGCTCGTGATCGTCACGCCAGGTTTGGCGGATGTCGTGCCGGACCCGACGCCGAAGGTGTATAGCGTGCTGTCGGACACCGAGAAGACGTCGCCGCGCACCTGGAGGAAGGGCTCCACCCTTATGCCGATATCGGTGGTGAAGGTGCGGTTCCAGTCGGCCTCTGCGCTGGCCCGGCGGTAATCGGTATAGGTGAGAGCCGTCACCGAATTGTTCTTGGTCAGGGCCGCTGTGGTCGCGATCGCCGAAAGCGACCCCGCGTTGGTCACCTGTCCTGCGCTGTTCACCACAACGGGCTGAAACGCCTGAGCGCCGGGCGTCTGTATGCTGGTGGGGTCGTTGATGCTGA
>Ga0116226_10007152_pt1 | contig 10055 bp, 4 predicted proteins | sample S1TSphfallax_FD_89692 | JGI IMG/M metagenome (GOLD analysis project Ga0116226, IMG submission 89692) | Host-associated microbial communities from peat moss isolated from Minnesota, USA - S1T2_Fa - Sphagnum fallax MG | ecosystem: Host-associated > Plants > Peat moss > Unclassified | place: USA...
AAACCTGTTATACATATCTGGAAACTTTTCTTTCTTTCTTTCAAAATCCAGAAAATTTGGACCATTTTTTTTCCATTAAAAAACCTTGTACAATATCTAGGTCGAAATCAGATTTATAAAAACAAAACTTTGTCACCAAATAAAACACTGCAAGGAAGGCCCCCCCCCTTCACAATCCACAGTTGTCTCAAACATCATTGCATGGTGTGTGTAAAATGATGTCCTGTTAATTACTATTTACTTTTACACTCACACATCAGTGTAGTATATGTCAAATCATTCTCTAAATTTTACTTTTCACTTTGACATCAAACCCTACAAATAAATAAGAGTTGGGCAAGTATATTTGCAAGTGGGAGTAAGGTAATCTATATTCAATTTTATATGAACCCACGACCTCCGTGAAAGGGATTGTTTAGCTCCATAGGTTGTTGGGCCATAAGCTAGCTTAACCCCACATACAGCTTGGATGTGCAAGTAGTGTACGCAACATGCTCACTTAAAGCCCAAGAGAGAACTAACCTCACATACAGCTTGGACATGGAAGGAGTTGACACGACATGTTCACTTAGAGCCTAAGAAGGGACGACGTTACCAATGTACATTCAATTTGATATCGACTCATGACCTGCTTGAAAGGGATCATCTGACACCCATTCATTGTTTGGTTGTAAGCTAGCTTAACCTCACATACAACTAGGACATGCAAGTGGCTGCCATGGCATGCTCACTTCAAGCCCAAGAGGGGACGAAATTTAGCCTCTGACATTAACTTAAATCCATCACAATTATGTAATTGTAAGGCCATAGATGGGACTGCTCAATTATGGATTGGCTTTACTTTCCACCATCATGCCCTTCACTTCAAGTTAAATACTGTAAGCCTTTAATACAAATGGAAGGACAACCAACAATGTGGAGGGGAAAATTTTGCCTGGAGCTTTCTATGTGGCATGAACATTAATGATAGGCATTCCAAACTATAAGCTGGATGGTGTCGTTGTACAAATAGTCCCATGGTTGGATCTTCGAGTAAACCCAAAATAGCTAATATTCTCCAAATTGGAGATTTCTAGGTCTGTTGATCACCTACATTAGGGAACAAAATTCTATAACAACTACTAAACATAGAGGGAATAGTGCTGGTTAATTATTAAACTTAAAACGCTTGAAAGGTCGATGCCATTTTAAGTAGTTATGTGTATAAGGTAGGGCCTTTCTTCCAAAGGGCCAGGCCTAATTTCCCAAGGGGATACATGAAAAATAGGGGAGGTTGACAAAATGAAGCCACTCTCAGCATCAAGTACAAAAGGTGCAAAAGGTCTTTCATTCAAATGGTGCAGGTTTCCTTCCATTGATGAAAGCATTTTTTGTGTGAGAGGGTGCTTTCAAATACAAAGGATTTTTTTTAAAATAGTAAAGTGCTTTATGGATTATTGAAGTTGATGTGTGTACAAGGTGTTTGTTCTTTTTAACAACTAAACAAAGATGCAATGATGTCCCAATTAAACAACTATAAAGTACATGCTCCACATTTTTATCATAAAAGAGTTCTGGATCCAGAGGGCATGCCTTGGAGCCCATAAAATATGCAATTGAATCTTAATGTTTCTACACCTTATCCTTGGGTTTTAAGAAAACCAATATCCATCAAAGAGTGGCATAGATGATTTAGACAAGTGTGTCGGTGGAAAACCCAATAGGTACCTTTGTTGTTTTAATATGTGTTCCTGATTTGGATTGGGAACTTTTCAAATTAAAAATCCATTGCAAGAAAGTTTTGTTTTGTAAAGGGTTCCAAATTGTAAGTTCAATTTGAAACGACCTTCCACAGCTTATCAGTTTCTTTTGCCCAATGAAAAGAATGAGAAAGTGACCTTCCACTTCTGATATGAAACAAATATTGGTTGCACTTTTGAACCTGATAAGAACTGACTACCAAAGTGGAAGGTCATTTTGCTGTTTTATTCATTGAGTTAAAGGAACTTACAAGTTTTTATCAAACGAGGACCTTCTTGATTGTTTTGGACCTAGTTTGATCAAATTTTAAGGATAGAGGCAAGCCCCAAAATCCCACAAGTACTTCTCACCCACTTGCTTTTTCTCTTTTTGTTATTTTTAAGCATGACAGCAGACCCAACCTCACAAGCCATTTGCATCCCCAACTCAAGCTCATTGGCAGAGGGCCAACTGGTCACTTCCTCATTTTGAAAGTAGGTAATTTGGGCCTCAAGGTAGGAACAAATGTTGGGCCATCGTTTACTCTTATGAAGAACTTCCTGTTCCAATTCTAAAGGGTAAATTAGAACAATTCTGGTCATTTAAAAAAGTATTTTTGACTTTGGTTCTGAAGATTAGACCCAGTTCTTGTCCTATTTTAAGTAACTCAAATCGGAAATGGTGGTTAATTTCTGGTTAACCTCTGGTTAGCCCTTGGTTCCACAAATAAATAGAACTAGGAACCCAGTTCCAAGTCTGGTTTTTAAAAGGTTATAGTTCTAGTTTCAAAAATCAAACACACTTACAATTCGATTTTTACTAGCTAAAATCAGAATTGATGGTTCAAAGCCACCAAATCAGGCACTTGCGACAAACTAGTAGGAACCTGTAGTGCTACTAAATGTACTTATTAAATGTGTGAGAAGTGTGATGTTACAACTAGTGTTTGTTGGGTAGTTTTTTTATTTTGTTAAGAATCTCCAGTTTCGATTTTATGGAAAGTTTCAGAATTCCAGAACCTCTGATTCAAGTTCTTTAATATCTTTTTAAATTATGAAAACCTCTCATTCCAGGGTTTTGAAAATTGTGATGAAAAAAAACTAGTGATTCTCATGACTTTTAGAAATAAAAGAACCTCCAATTCTAGTTTTATGAAAAAAAATAAGAAACATAGAACCTCCGGTTCTAGTTCTTTAATTTTCCAAAAGTCTCTGAATCAAAAAAGTCTCTGGATCCAGGTTTTTGAATTACTTCCAAAAAAGCCTAGTGGTTCTCATGAAAACATCAAACAAAGAATCAATAATTTAGGGTAGGTTTTTTAGCCTGATTCTTTGGATTCTTTAGAACCTCAGTTAAATGTCAAACCTGGGTTTGTGATCGCCCCCATTCTATGGCCACCTCAAGGGTCATTGGGTGATTGGTAGAAGCTGCCAATCTACCAAATGGTTACTCATCATGAAGTGTTGTGGATGCCAAGAGTCCAATGTACTTGGGGTTTTTGGTCAGAGCCACGTGGGAGAGCACTGAAAATTTTAGGGTTTATCAAACCCAAACAATGTTTTGCCAATTTTTAGGGTTTTGATCTCAACCCTTGAATAAGTGTCTAGTTTTTTCAATGAATATGATTAGTTTGAACATGAAATTGTTTGATGATAGGGTGAATTTGTGACATGTGTCAATGTAAGAATGTATGTTGATAGGATTTCCATTGCTTGCACATAAATAGAATAAATGTTTGGTGATTTTTGTTTTTGGCCAATGGACAATGAGACCAAGAACTTCCAGAGGCCATATCTTTTGCATATCTAGTCCACATGCAACAATCTAATGCACACTAGGTGTGCCAAAGCTCCTCTACAATTCATTTTTCGATTCCAAAGGCAACCAAGGTCTGCCTAGATCACAAAGTTCCTCTATGTTTTTACATGTACTAGGACCAGCTAGTTTTCTCAACTTATGGTTTATGAATGAAGGAGGAAAAAAACTCGACACTATATTTGAAAATAATAAATGTTGATACAATACCATAATGAAGATGCCCTAACTCATTAGTAATTACAATATTTATACCCCCTTCTCCCTTGGGCACTATTTCTCCCCCAAAAGTGTTTTGAGTGAAGTGATTAGGATTCTTGCAAATGTCATTCATTTTGTCAAAAAAATATGGATTTCCTTTGGTTGAAAATTTTGAATTTTTTTTCATTGCTCAACCTAACAAAAGCCCAAATTTGGGTGAGAGATAACATCAAGGTCCACCTACCCCAATTGTTCCATAGTAGAGTGTGTATGTGAACACTATTTTACATTGTTTGGCAGTTTTTCCAAAAGAACCTTCACAACATTATAATCGTGCAACGCACCTAATCAACAACAAATAAAACCTTTAGAACATTATTGTGTTTAACTAAACTAGTAGCTTCTCATCACGCCTTGGCTCTGCATTTTAACTTAGGGTAAACCCCCTTCGCCCCTTTATTGGAATAAAAGTCCTTAAGGTGGAACCAAGGGTGCACTAGATTTCGGTAAAACTCACCTGAAAGGACTTTACCTCGCATAAAATTTTGCACATGTTTTTTTTATCAAACAAATTTCATGATACTCAATAGGAACCCATTTGATACTTGCCAAATATCACAAGGAAAAAAACAGCAATGGGTTTTACAAAAAGTGGAGGTAAGCATTCCACATTTCATAAATTCAAGGCAAGCATTACATTTTCATAAAACCCATTGCATTGGTCAGTATGGTAAGGTGCCCTTTTAATACATTGACAAAAACCTTCAAGCCACCCACAATTAAATAGGAAATGTGTCATGAAGCAAATTAATTCTCAAAAACCGAAATGATTTCACTAGTAGCTTACAAAAACAACTATTGAAAAGTCCTCAAAATGAACTTGGTTAGAAAGGTCAATCATAGTACATTTTAAAAGTTAGACGAACCATCTGATCGAACTAGACATCGGTTGCCTTTAGGGTCTAAAGATGGATTGTAAAAGAAATCATTGTGCACCTACTACCTTTTAAATTGTTCGATTTGGGTTACAAATGTCAAAGATATGGTTGTTTGTAGCTTTCAACTTCATTGCTTCAAAACCAAATTTTACCAATCAGTTTTTTAACCTATCTTCAAGCAATGCAAACTCGATAAACACACATATAGATTTTGACACATGTCACCAATCCATGTCATCATCAAACACTTTCATTTTCAAACCAATTGTCATATTTGGAAAGAACAGACATTTTTACTCAATGGTTGAGATCAACATCCAAAATAAGGCAACAATATATTTAGTGATCAATACTTTAAAGCTATGTTAAACCCTAAAATTTGAATGTTTTCTTGTGTCTGTACCAATTGAAAACCCTAAATTTCCATGTTCCTTTCTTTTTTTTTACCATTCCATCTTTTTTCCTTCTTTTGTTTTTTTTTAGGTGGGAGGAAGATCTCATTTGGCTCCTCTCCCTTGGTTTCTCTTGCTTGTGGATGCATGCTTTGAGCATGTTAAATGCACTTTCTTACTTCCATTGTTGTTTAGGTGGGAAAAAGATTTCGCTTGGCTCCTCTTGCTTGGTTTCTTTTATTCATGGACATGTGTTTTGACCATGTTAAATGCGTTCTTTTGCTTCCATTATTGTTTAGGTGAGAGGAATATCCTGCTTGGCTCTTTTCATTTGGTTTTTCTTGTTCATGGATGTGTGTTTTGAACATGTTAAATGCACTCTTTTGTTTTTGTTGTTATTCAAGTGGGAGGAAGGTCCTGCTTAGTTATTCTTTCTTGGTTTCTTTTGTTCATGGACGCATGTTTTGAACATGTTGAATGTGCTCCTAAATTTTGTGAAAACTTGTCTAACTCTAGGTGTTTTGTTAATGCAAATGTTAGTGTGACGCATTCCCAAGCTCCTTGATAGACTCAAATGTGAGTCTAAGGTGAAAATAGCGGAAAAGTAAAAAATTAGAGCACGCTTCTTGGCTCACAACACTTTGGGGGTAAAGGGGCATGTTGGAGCTCTAGAATGGGATTAGGAAGAATGACAAGCAATCACTCACTCACACAAACTTGCAAAAACCAAACAACAAGTTGGTCATTGCATAGCTGGAACATTCATCCTACATGAAACATTTGTCTTACATGGTGCATCAGTCCTACATGGTGCATCATTAATGGGTGCTAGTGCAATACTTTGGCACCGAAGGTAAAGCATCTAGCATTTAAGTCAAGCCTTGTAAACAAACAAATAAAGCCTTCACAACATTGCCTAAACAACAAAGCCAACAAGCAACCCGTCTCATTTACATCATTCCTTATAAACAAACAAGTAAAGCCTTCACAACATTGCCTAAGCAATATTAAAGAAGACAAGCAACCCATTTCATCGTGCTAAGGTTATGCATCTAATGGCATGTTTTTGTTGTACTTATTACCTTCTTGCCCTAACTAAGTACTAAGGCCCACTTGACACAAGGAGTTCGAACCAAGGTTCAATTCAAGTCAAGTAATCCTATTGGTGCAAAAGTTGAAATAAGCCCCCAAGGGTTTTACACTAGGAGTGAAGGCTAAAATAGAAAAAGTAATTTCAATCTACCTCAAATTACTAATACATGCTGAACTTTATCGCCTTATATTGGCCCATAGGCTGAAAAAAGGATAGGTACCATTTAATTTGGGAAGCCAATTTGCAACCCTTAGGGCGAATGTTCCAGCATTTATTAATATCTTGATGTCAATGTTTAACCATTTATTAGTATCTTGGGGCCAAAAAATAAGCCAAAAATGCTCAAAGTTGCCCTCAAGTTTTTTAAGCTCTAGCTCCTAGTGTAAAGGGTGCTTAAGCCGTGTAGGCCAATTCTAGGTTTTCCCAAGAAGAATCGTTGGGTCTGGGTTTAAAGTTTTTTTTCAAATGGAAACCTCATTGATTCTAAGGCCAACTCAATTTTTCTTGACCAAATTCCAATTTTTAGTTTGAGTTGGGTTTGGGGGTGATTCAAAAGTTGATTTCAAAACAATCTTTATTTTTTTGAATTCTGGTGTTCTCAAAGTGTTCTCATTAAATTCCCAAAAGGTTCTCATGATGTTCCCCTCAATTATCAATGGGTTTTCAAAGTGTTCTCAACATGTCCCCAAGAATAACGATACGAAATAACATAAGGAACAATCAACTAACAATGGTCTCCATGCAATGGGCTTTATTTGGGCCTCTCTCCGACATAAGGAACAACCTAGGGAACAACCTAGGGCTATAATGTTGTAGTATGTGGGCTAATTTGGCATCAAAGTGCCTAGTTATTATTTTTTAAATGTCATTTACTTTTGGCTGTAAAAATAATTATATTTGATCATTAGTCATTATACTAAATAATGAAGATAATGTGCATTAAATTTTCTTTCAAATTACAGCTTGGCAAGTAAATATTTTTCGAAATTTTTGGCAAATCCAAAATATAATTAATTAAACGATGAAACCTAGGCACAAAAGCAAGGAGAAAAACCCAAGGTAGCAAGTTCCCAATGTTTCTGATCTTAAGAACAAAAACTGATCACAAGAAGGAGAAACTGGAAATTCATCATTATCTTGTGACACTATGTAAAATGCAACCATCCCACATTCTAATGACCAACCCTCTAACATCAATATCATTCTACAAGGGCAACTTCAACACGTCTCTGAAATAATTAAATGAAATTTGAAGATTCCATATCAAAATGTAAAATGTTTTTTAAAATTCCAAAAGATTCTCTATTTTGCTTCACAAAACTTTGTTCTTTGAAAAAAAAAATTCTCAAAAATTTCAACATTTTCACAAACAATATAATTAGTGTCAAAGCTCCCAAGGCACTCGTTGTATGGTGTACATAAGTGTTGGGCAGATATCCCAAAAAAATCTAGACATCAAATTTGAATATCACATTTGATATCACTTTTGATATTTGTTGAATATCACAAATTATGATATTCAAGATGATATCTTGATTATTAGATCTCATAACTTTGAGATTCGATTGTGCAATAAATGGAGTTCAATTTGAATATCACATAGATTGATTCTAAACAAGATATGAACTCCTTTTCTAGATTTCAATATCAAGCCAATGAATTTTATTTTTTTAATTAATTAAACATTAGGTTTGGAAAAAAAGTGATTGAAGTTTTGAGGTGACTGTCATTCAAATTTTATGAATAGTGTTGCTCTTTTATAAAAGGGTTCAAGTTCACAATTAGGCCCCATCCTTTTTTATCTTTTTTTTTGTTATTTGTGTCATTGTTTGTTTTGTTGTTGTGTTTTTGGTCTTCTTTTCTTTGCGCTGCTTCTTGCCTTTACACTGCTTCTTACTTTCATACTATTACTTTTTGCTTCCTTGTTGTTGTTTCTTGTCTTTGCGTTATTGTTTCTTGCCTTCGAGCTATTGTCGTTTACCTTCATGTTGTTATTTCTGAATTTTCATTAATATTGTTTGCTTTTGTGTTGTTACTTTTTTTTTTATTGCTACTTCTTGCCTTCACACTCTTGTTATGCAATATTGTTTAAATATATGTTCCTTTCTGTTATTGTTGTGTTTCTCTTTGTGTTGCTACTACTACACCTTCCCTTCGTGTTATTCAAGTTTGTATTTCTTCCCTTTTTTTTGCATTTTAAAAATTTGAAGCTTTTCTTGGTGACAATTAACAACACTTTTTAATGTGATAAATTTGTTATTTTCATTGTTTTATGTTTATTTTATCAAGTTTGTTTATTTTTAATTTTTTTTACACATTTTTTTGTCTTGTGATAGAAAGGGAGATTAATTTTTGCTTGTAAATATTGTAAATGTTTACATTAAGTTTATTGGGGCATTCATACCAATAGGACATTTCATATTTCACCTTAAACCTTAGACCAGGACCTTTGTTTGTAAATCATTTTGTTTGCTTGAATTCCTCTACCTTTGGCATGCTGAATAAATGGAAGGATTTGGTGGAATTGAAAAGACATGAATCTAATATGAAAATTGTGAAAGATTTCTAAATGAGGTTGAATGTGAAGATGAAGTAATGGAAGAAACTAAAAAGGACCCAAGTTTGCAAACTAAAGAAAGTAAAATCATTTGATGAAAAAAAATGAAAAAATAGAACTATTACATATCCAAAGGAAAAAATGGACACCACATAATAGAAATGTTGGTCATTTTTCTATGTGAATGACAATGGAAAAGTGACACTTGATGCACCTCAAATCATGCATTGTATGTTGTGTTATTCCAATCTTGTGTTTTTTTTAACCCAAAAACGAAATTAAGAAAGGGTTTAATATTTTATTACAAGACAAGTGGAATAACCTATTTGAAAAAAGATGTTGATGAAAACCATTCAAAGAATTCCAATTTTTTTGAAGTGGAAATGAAGTCTAGAATGAAAGGAAGTTTATATATATATTCACATTTGGTTCATCTTTTTTTTTTTTCCACCTCCAAAAAACCTTTCAAAATGAATGATGTGGAATACCAAAAAAATTTGGAAAATCTTTCACTTTTGATTGTGAAATCCCATTTGCCCTTACAATTTATGAAAAGTGTGTGGCCAAAATGTTTAATCTTGCATTTGTGTCTTCAAATCCAATTCCATTCACAAAAGTTTTTTCACATATTGTTTTGCTTAGCCTAGTGTAGAAAACCAAGCAAACATATATTTTCTTTTCTTTGAAGAGTGTCATTTCACCATTATTTGTTTGGTGTGTAGATGTCCAAGGGTGTTCATGATGTGTTTGTCTTAATCATAATTTTTTTGAAATCCAATCAAAAGTCAAAACATGGCTTTTTTATTTTTTTGTGTCTTTTGAGACTATAGGGCATGCATTGGTAAAAAAATTGACTTATCTTTTGGAAGAATAATATGGCTTGAGAAATAAGATTGTAGCATATGTTTAAAATGAAGGTTCAAATTTGAACATAATGAGAAGTGATTTCAATTTTGTTGTTAAATATGAAGCTTTAGGTTTGGAGGAGAATTTTTAAGGAACATGTTTTAGACATGTTTTTTCCAAAGCTTGCCAATATGCCACTAGTGACAAAGAAGTTTGGAGGGGTTTTAAATATGTTTGCATCAAATTTGCCTAAGCAAATTTACAAAAATGCATCACTTGGACAAAATGTTTTGGTAAAGGCTACCAAAAATGTAACAAGGCTTGCATTGAAATTGGTTTGAAGCTAAGAAAATTGAGCACTCTAATAAAAATTAGGTCAATTTTGTTTTCAAACATTGTGCTTTTGTTTTTGTTTATGTAAGTTTTTATGCTTATGGAATTTGTGGATTGTTGTGTTGATATTTGATCAATTTTTATAGGTTTGCAAGTAAGAT
>Ga0116226_10007153_pt1 | contig 10053 bp, 7 predicted proteins | sample S1TSphfallax_FD_89692 | JGI IMG/M metagenome (GOLD analysis project Ga0116226, IMG submission 89692) | Host-associated microbial communities from peat moss isolated from Minnesota, USA - S1T2_Fa - Sphagnum fallax MG | ecosystem: Host-associated > Plants > Peat moss > Unclassified | place: USA...
CCGGTTTGGCGACCGCGCCCGAGGCGTATGCAAGACCGGCCGCGAGGAGCATGCCAGCGGCCAGGCGCTTGGCGGAGACGAAGGCGGGGCGGGGATCTTTGAGCATTAACGGCACGAAGCTTAGCATTGGGGATCGGCGTTGCTCAACGCGGATCAGGCGAAACCCAGCTAAATCAGGCACGACGCGAAGGAGATTCAAGTGAGCGACTCGTACTGCGAGCCATCATGAGCGCAACGGCGGTGATCGTGCGCGGAGTCAAGGCGCGGCTGCGTGCCCAAGGGATGTCGTATCGGGAGCTCGCGGCACGGGTGGGCGTGAGCGAACCGACGATCAAGCGCGATCTGTCGCGCGGCAAATTTTCGCTCGAGCGGCTCGACAAGATCTGTGCCGTGTTGGGTGTCGAAGTCGCAGACCTGCTGCAGCCGGCGGAACAGATGGCGCTCACCGAGTTGAGCGAGGAACAAGAACAGGCCTTGGTCGCCAATCCTAAGCTGCTCTTGGTGACTTATCTCGTCGTCAACGACTGGAAGTTCGCTGAAATCATCTCCACCTTTCGGCTCGATGAAAACGAGCTCGTGAATATTTTGCTGAAAATGGACCGGTTGCGCATCGTCGACTTTCGCCCGCCGACCCGGATGCGCAAGGTGACGGCGCGCAACTTCAGTTGGCGCAAGGACGGGCCGGTGCATGCGTATTTCATCCGGCGCGTGATCCCGGAGTTCTTCAATGCGCGATTCGAAGGTCCGGGGGACGAATTCCGTTTCATGGCCGGTACGCTCGCGCCCGCCTCGGTGCTGCGTTTGCAGGCCGCGATTCAACGCGTCGCAGCGGAGTTCGAACAACTCACGCACCAGGACATCCGCCTGCCGCTCGAACGGCGGGATGGCTGCACGGTCATTCTAGCGACGCGATCCTGGGAATTCTCGGAGTTTTCCAAACTCCGGCGCGCGCCGCGCCCACGTAAAGCCTGAGTCTCGAAAAACGAGAACTAATACTCGCCGTCTGATATAGGTATCAATTAATGATACCCGGCGCATCATCGGCCGTGCGTGCGGCGCGTGCGTTTGCGTTGCGATAAGGGGTCTCACAGACTGGCTCACGTCGCCGCTGCAAGCGCGGTCAGAGTCGCAAGGAGATCGGGAGTCATGAACAACGAACCGCGGGGCCTCGGTGGCCGCGTCTTGAAAGCGAGCATGCGCGCCGTGACGCGCCTGCTGTTTCGCGTGCAACTGCGCGGCGATGGTGCCGCGTTCCTCAATCCGCGCACCTTGATCGTCGCCAATCACGAGTCCTTCCTCGATGGGCTGCTGCTCGGGCTGTTCCTGCCTGTCGAGGCGACTTTCGTGGTCCACACGACCGTGTTGCGCAACCCCGCGATCCGCTGGCTGCTGGGTTTCGTTCCGCACCTCGCCGTGGATTCGACGAGCCCTCTGTCCATCAAGCTCATTTGCAAGCTCGTCGAGTCGGGCAAGCCGGTGATCATTTTCCCGGAGGGCCGTTTGACGGTCACGGGTTCGTTGATGAAGGTCTACGACGGTGCCGCCTTCATTGCCGCGAAGACCGGCGCGGTCGTGGTCCCGACACGGATCGAAGGGGCGGGGCGCAGTTATTTCAGTCGCCTTGCGGGCATCTACCCGCTCAAGCTGTTTCCGAAGATCACGATCACGATACTGTCGCGCCGCCGGCTCCCTATGCCGGAGCTGCCCTCGGCCAAGGAGCGACGCCGCCGCTCTGGTGAACTGATGCGCAAGATCCTGCTCGATATGCTCGTCGCCACCCGTCCGCGGCGGAACCTGTTCGAGGCTTTCCTCGACGCGAAGGCAAGTTTTGGGTCGGGTTACAAGCTGGTGGAGGACGTGCGTCTCCAGGAAGAGTCGTTTGGCTCGCTGCTGCGCATGGCCTTGGGGCTCAGCCGATCGACGACCAAGCTCACCGTGGTCGACGAGGTCGTCGGCGTCTTGATGCCAAACGCGGCGCCGACGCTGGCGCTGATTCTCGGGCTCTGCGCCGCCCGGCGCGTACCGGCGATGTTGAACTATACGGCCGGCGCCGACGGCCTGCGGGCCGCCTGTACCGCCGCAAAGATCCGCACGATCGTCGCCTCGCGCGCCTTCATCGAGAAAGCACGGCTCGGCGCGCTCGTCGACGGGCTCGCCGACTTACGGGTGATCTACCTCGAGGACCTGCGCTCTCGCCTCGGCATCGGGGACAAGCTCTGGATCTTGTTCTGCCAGCGATTTCCGACCCTGGCGCTGCGCGCACAGGAGCCCGAGGATCCGGCCGTGGTGTTGTTCACCTCGGGTTCGGAGGGCAAACCGAAGGGCGTCGTCCACAGCCACGACTCCTTGCTGTCGAACATCGCGCAAATCCGCAGCATTGCCGACTTCACGCCGCTCGACAAATTCATGGTCGCGCTGCCGTTGTTCCACTCCTTTGGACTCGCTTGCGGGGCGATCATGCCGCTGGTGTCGGGTTGTAAGGTGTTCTTGTATCCGAGTCCCCTGCATTACCGGGTCATCCCGGAGGTCGTTTACGATCGCAATTGCACGGTGCTGTTCGGCACCTCGACCTTCCTCGCCAATTACGGCAAGTACGCTCATCCCTACGACTTCGGCCGCCTGCGTTACGTCGTCGCCGGCGCCGAGAAACTCTCCGAGGACGTGCGGCGCTCGTGGCTCGATAAATTCGGTCTGCGCATACTCGAAGGCTATGGGGTCACCGAATGTGCGCCGGTGATCGCGGTCAACGTGCCGATGGCCTGCCGCGTCGGCAGCGTCGGCCAGTTGGTGCCAGGCATGGAGTACACGATCGAGCCGGTGACGGGCATAGCGCAGGGCGGTGCACTGCACGTGAAGGGTCCCAACGTCATGAAGGGTTACCTGCTCTACGATCAACCGGGGGTCATCCAGCCGCCGTCCTCGATCGGCGACGGGTGGTACGCGACCGGCGACATCGTCGAGTTCGACGCCGATGATTTCATCCACATTCGCGGACGCGTCAAACGGTTCGCGAAAATCGCCGGCGAAATGATTTCACTGGAGGTGGTCGAGCGGCTCGCCGCGCAGGCGGCTCCGGGTTTCCTGCATGCCGCTTCCACGCGTCCGGATGCGGGCAAGGGCGAGGCGATCGTGCTGTTCACCACGGCTTCGGCATTAGGCCGAGAACAATTACTCTCGGCGGCTCGGGCGCTGGGCGCACCTGAGTTGGCGGTGCCACGGAGCCTGCGCGTGCTGCCTGCGATTCCGCTCTTGGGCTCGGGGAAAACCGACTACGTGCGTCTGAAGGAGTTGGCCGCGCTCGAGCCGGCAGCCGCCGGCCGGGCGGTCGCGCAGCAGGTGAGTGCTTGAACGCCGCGGCTCCCGGCTCGCAGGCGCTCTGGTCGCGCGGCTTGCTGGCGGTGTTGGTGGCGCAGTTCCTCTCGGCCATGGCCGACAATGCCTTGCTGTTCGGCGCGCTCGCGCTGTTGCGACGCGAAGTCTACCCCGCTTGGACAGCGCCGCTGCTGCAGGAGTTTTTCGTCGGCGCCTACATTTTACTGGCGCCGTTCGTCGGGCCGTTCGCGGATTCGAGTCCCAAGGGCCGGGTGATGCTGCTGGGGAACGGGATCAAGCTCCTGGGTTCGCTCGGCATGTGCTTCGGCCTCAATCCGTTTCTGATGTACGGCTTGGTCGGTGTCGGCGCCGCGGCCTACTCGCCGGCGAAGTACGGCATCTTGTCGGAACTGACCGTCGCCGAGAATCTCGTCAAGGCCAATGGTTTGATGGAGGCATCGACGATCGCGGCGATCCTCATCGGCGCGATTGCGGGCGGCACGCTCGCCGATTGGAACATCGCCGGCACCCTCGCGATCGTGACCGTCTGCTATGGGGCGGCGGCGGCGGTGAATCTCTCGATCCCGCGGCTGCAGGCCGAACGCCGGCTCGAGCGGTTTTCGATACCGGTGATCGTGCGCCGCTTCGGGGGGTCTTTGCTCGGCCTGCTGAGGATGCCGGACGCGCGGTTCAGTATCCTGGGAACGAGCCTGTTCTGGGGCGCCGGATCGACGCTGCGCTTTCTCTTGGTGGCCTGGGTCCCGGTCGCACTGGGCAACGCCAGCAATCGGATGCCGGCCTATCTCAATGCCATGGTCGCCGTGGGCATCGTCGTGGGCGCGGGCCTCGCGGCACGCTTCATCACGCTCGCGAAAGCCGCACGCGCGTTGCCGGCGGGAATTCTGCTCGGCCTCGTGGTCTGCTTTCTGGCGCAGGTCACGTCCTTGACGACGGCTTTCGTGGTCATGGCCATCGTCGGCGTTTGTGGCGGCTTCTTCGTCGTCCCGCTCAATGCGCTGCTGCAAGATCAAGGTCATCGCAGCGTCGGTGCAGGCAACGCCATCGCGATCCAGAACCTCTCGGAGAACACGCTGATGCTGGTGATGGTGGGTCTGTACACGCTCACGAGCCGCGCGGGACTTGCCGTCGACACCACGGCGACCGGCTTCGGCCTGTGTTTGACGGCGTCGATCGGAGGCCTTTGGGTCTGGCGCCGACGGAGGAGTGGCGCGGCCACTGCGACCGCAGGGGCGCATCAGCCATGAACCCGGGTGCACGCGTGCTACTGACCGTCGTCGGGGTCTGGTTGGGGGCGATCTTTGTCGGCTCGTCCGGGCAGCTCCTCGGAGGCTTGATCGGCGGCCTGATCGCGCTCGGCGCGTCCGAGTTCCGCGTACTGCATGCGCGTATCAGCGCAATGGACGAGGAGCTGAAGCGACTTCGAGGAGACTTGCAACAGCGTCAGAACGCCTCGCCCGCCGCAGCGAGCGCGGCCCCGCCCTGGCGGGACTTCGAAGCTCCCCGCGAGCATGAAGCCCCGCGCGAGCATGAAGCCCCGCGCGAGCATGAGGAACCGCAGGTTCGCGAGGCGCATCGGGAGCCGCAGCCCGATGTGCGCGAGGCGCCCCGTGAGCCCTATGTGCCGGTGCGCTGGTTGATCGCCTTCTTCACGGGTGGCAACGCGGTCGTGCGCGTGGGTGCCGTCATTCTGTTCTTCGGCGTCGCGTTCTTGCTGCGCTACCTGGCGGAGCACACACGCGTGCCGATCCAGTGGCGGCTCAGCGGCATCATGCTCGGCGGCATCGCGCTACTCGTCGTCGGTGGGCGCCTGCGCGTATCGCGTCGAGGCTACGGTTTGGCGCTGCAGGGTACCGGCGTGGGTATTCTCTATTTGACGGTGTTCGCGGCGATGCGCCTGTACGCGCTCCTGCCTGCGGCAGCGGCGTTTCCGATACTCGCGGTGCTTGCGGTGTCGTCGGCGACGCTCGCCTTGCTGCAAGATGCGATGTCCTTGGCGCTGCTCGGCGTGATCGGCGGTTTCCTCGCCCCCGTGCTCGCCTCGACCGGCCAAGGCAGCCACGTGGTGCTGTTCAGTTACTACGCGCTGCTCGACGCGGGCATTCTCGCGATGGCCTGGTTCAAGGCCTGGCGACCCTTGAACATCGCCGGCTTCGTGTTCACCTTCGGCATTGCAAGCGCCTGGGGTGTGTTGCGCTATCGGCCGGAGCTGTTCGCGAGCACCGAGCCGTTTCTGATCCTGTATTTTTTGTTCTACGTGGCGATCAGCGTGCTCTTCACGCTGCGCCAGCCGCCAGAACTCAAGGGCTATATCGACGGGACGCTGGTGTTCGGAACGCCGATCGTGGTCTTTGTTCTGCAATCGAGCTTGCTCGCGGATCGGGCGATGCCCTTGGCCCAAAGCGCCGTGGTCATGAGTGCGCTGTATCTCGCGTTGGCATGGCTGCTGCAGCGCCGTCGCGCGGGACCGCATGCGCTGCTGTCGGAGGCGTTTCTCGCGATCGGCGTGACCCTATTGACGCTGGCCGTGCCTTTGGCACTCGATGCGCGTGCGAACCTCGCTGCATGGGCACTCGAGGGTAGCGCGCTGATCTGGGTGGGTTGTCGTCAATCGCGGCTGCTCGGGCGCATTGCCGGCGCGCTCCTCCTGCTGGGCTGCGGCCTGATCGCGGCGACGCAGTTCGACCTCTCGTCCGGACGCGCACTCTTGCCGCGTGCCGACTATCCCGGCCTCGTGCTGCTGAGCCTGGCCTCGCTGGTCTCGGCGTGCGTCTTACACCGCTATCGACAGCGACTGCGCGCCATCGAGACGTCGATGGTGACCGCTCTTTTTTGCTGGGGTCTGTGCTGGTGGTGTGCGAGCGGGCTCAGCGAAATCGTGCAGCTTTGGCCGGTGCAAGCGCTGGCGGGCGCGCTGATGCTGCTCAGCGTGACGACGCTGGCTTGTAGCGAGACCCACCGGCGCACCGGGATCGAGGCCGCGAAGTTCGCGGCGCTGCTGCAGCTGCCGCTGATGCTCGGGTTCTCGCTCGGCGCCATCGCCATGATCTCGCATCCCGCGGCTGGCGGGGGTTGGCTGGGTTGGCCGGTCGCATTCATGGTGCTCTACGTGCTGATATTTCGGTTCGAGGGAGTTCCGCGCGAGGCCCTCGCGAATGCGCTCCATGCCGGTGCGACCTGGTTGTCGTGCGCTATGGCGAGCTGGGAGCTGGCGTTTCAGGTCGATCGTGCGGGCGGTGCGGGCGGGGCGGGCCGTGATGGCTGGGCGATACCTGCGTGGTCGACACCTGCCTGGGCGCTCGTGCCGCTCGTCTTGCTCGGCGTGTTGCCGCGGCTCGTCGCGCGGGTGTCGTGGCCGTTTGCCCGGCATCGCGAAGCTTACTCGTTCCTCGTCGGGGTGGGTATCGCGTGTTATCTCGCGGGCTGGAGCGTGATCGCAAACCTGGGCGCCGACGGGGACTTCGCACCGCTGCCGTATTGTCCGCTGTTCAATCCCCTCGATCTCGTGCAAACCGGCGTGTTGCTGATTTTGTTACGCTATTGGCGCTTCCTGCGCGCGGTGCGCTCGCCGGGATTCCTGCGCATAGACCCGAGAGTGCCCGTTCCGGCGCTCGCGGCGCTGAGCTTCCTGTGGCTCAATGCGGTATTGTTGCGAACCTTGCACCACTGGTTCGGGGTCCCCTTCGACCTGGATGCCTTGCTGGATTCGACCCTGGTGCAAACCTCGCTGTCGATCTTCTGGGCCTTGCTCGCGTTCGTGATGATGTTGATCGCGACGCGACGGCGGCGACGGTCCGTCTGGGTCGTCGGCGCGGCGCTATTGGCCGTGGTCATCGCCAAACTGTTCTTGGTCGATCTGTCGCGCGTCGGCTCCATCGAGCGCATCGTCTCCTTCGTCGGCGTGGGGCTATTGATGCTGGTCATCGGCTACGTCTCGCCGCTGCCGCCGGCGGAGGAGTTGGAATGAGCGCGGAGGTCGGATCGCAAGGCCGTGGGTAGACCGCGACCTCAGAAATACCTCGCGAGAAACGCCGCCGCGGCCTCCGAAATACCCCCGATCTTGTTCGTCGCTTGCCGATAGAACTTGAAATTGAGCTCGGTGCCCGGTTTGCCGTCCGCCCAGTCGGTCAGTGGCTTGAGCTCGCGGCGCCCGAGGGGCCGGCGCGCGAGCGCGGTGCGCCGGACGGTGACGCTGACACGTGGCGTTTGTCGCGCGATCCCGCGCTTCTTGGGCGTGGCCTCGACCGCGGTGACGATGCCGCGTGCACACAGGCCCTGGCCGCCTTCGTTTTCACTCGCAAAGACGAATACCTCGTCACCGACGGCAATGCCCTTGCCGCCATACATGGTTTTCTGCGCGGAGAAGGTGAAGGTCTTGGCCTTCGCATCGGTCACCTGCGCCTTGATCACGAATGCCACGGATCGGTTCCTGCGTTTGCCACGGCATGGCTCTTGCGCACGATTGTAAGCGTCTCGAGTTCGCCCGGCACGGCCGATACCCACCGCGAACCGCCGTAGCCGGCGTCAGTTCTTCCACGTCCAATCCCGGCTCGAGGGGCGACAGCCGCCGCCCGGCGCGCCGGTCCACGCCCGGCCGCGGACGAAGCGGCCGCTGGCGGCTCGTGTCGCGACGCCCGCCGAGATCGCGGCGATGCCGTTGACCCAGACGTCATCGACCCCGGTCGAGAGTTGGTGGGGCCGCTCGTAGGTCGCGTGATCGGCGATCGTGGCCGGATCGAAGATCACGACGTCGGCGAAAAACCCTTTGCGCAGTCGGCCTCGATCCGCGAGCGACAAGTTGTCGGCCGGCAATGCGGTGAGCTTATGGATCGCGGCTTCGAGACTGATCACGTGTTCGTCGCGCACGTAATGGCCGAGGAGCCGCGCGAAGTTCCCATAGGCGCGTGGATGATCGTTCTCCGTCAGGAAGACCCCTTCGGGGGCGGGCGCCGCCTCGTCCGATCCGAAACTGACCCAGGGCAAGGCGATCTGTCGGCGCACGTTGTCTTCGGACATCAGGAAATAAGCAACGTCGACGCGCGCCCCGTTGGCGATGACGAGATCGATGGCCGTGTCTTCCGGGCTCGTGCGGCGGTCCGCCGCCACCTCGGCGAGCGTCTTGCCGATCAGGGGGCGCAGCGCCGGGTTCTTGAATCCGAGCAGCAGCGTGCCGCCCGGCCCCGCGCGCAGCAAGAGATTCTCCCAGGTGGGATGCGGCTCGCGCATGTCGACCAAGACCCGCGCCCGCATCGCGGGGTCCTGGAGCCGCGCGATCCAAGCCTCGAGGCCGCCGTCTTGCACCCAGGGGGGCATCGCGGCATCGAGACCGGTCGCACCGGCCGTGTAGGTATACATGTCCGCCGTGATGCGAGTGCCGCCGTGGCGCGCCGCCTCGATCTTTGCGACCACCTCGTCGAGCTTGCCCCAATTCGCCTGGCCGGCGACTTTCAAGTGATAGATCTCCGCGGGCGCACCCGAGGCGCGGGCGATCTCGATCGTTTCGGCGAGCGCCTCGTCGATGCGATCCCCTTCGGAACGGATGTGTGCGATGTAGATCCCGCCGCAGCGGGCCGACTCGCGCGCGAGCGCGATCAGCTCGGGCGTCTTCGCATAGGCGTTGGGGCTGTAGATCAAGGCAGTCGTGAGGCCCAGAGCGCCTTGCTCCATGGCCTCGACAACCAGGCCGCGCATTGCCGAAAGCTGCGCGTCGGTCGGCTGGACGTCGGCCTCGTCGAGAAGGTTCGTGCGCACCGTGCCGGCACCGACGAACGCGGCAACGTTGGGCGAAATGCCCCGTTTCTCCAGTTCCTCGAGGTAGCCGCCTAGCGTCGTCCAGTCGACGGCGTAATGAATATCGGATTGCCGCTGCGTCATGAGCTGTTGCATCTTCGGGGTCAGCGGTCCCATCGAGTCTTCGCCGATTACTTCCAGCGTCACGCCTTGACTCAAGTCGCTCAAGCCGCGACCGTCGGCGAACAGTGATTCCTCGGGATGAGCGAGCATATTGATGAAACCCGGAGCCACGGCCTTGGCCGTCGCATCGACTTCGATCCGCCCCCGGCCAGGTGCATGCTTGCCTACATAAGCGATGCGATCGCCGGCAATCGCCACGTCGCCTTGGTACGGGCGTCCGCCCGAACCGTCGTAGATCCAGCCGTGGCGAATGACCGTGTCGTAGCCTGCTGCTGCGCCCCCGCCCGCAGCGGCGCCCGAGACGCCCGACCAGCACGCGCCGGTCGCGAGGATGGCCATCACGACGGCCCTTAGGCGAGGTGCGCGGTTTACTTGCACTTGGTCAGGCAGTTGCGCACGTTCGTATCGCACTGAGCGCTGGCGGTCGTGTATTGCGGCTTGCTGCTCACGGTGAGGTTGTAACAGACCCCTTGATGTAGTTGTGAGTGTCCGCCGGCTTTGGTGCAGGCTTTCAGTTTGCAGCTATCCCGTGTGACGGCACACTGGTTCGAACACGTCTCGGGCGCTCGTGCGGCGTATGCGACGGTCAGTGGCAAGGCACTCAAGAACAGCAGCACCGCCAATGCACAGCTCGAACGCATGATCCTTCTCCGAAGTGAATCGCTCTGCCTGAGTATAGCGCGCTGCCACGCGGGTCACAGATTTGCATGTCGCGCGGCCGGCGCGCCGGAATCCATGATGCGAGTGGGAACGAGATCACGAACCGGCGGGCTGGATTGCCTTAGTTTCGTGACATATGATCGCGTCGTA
>Ga0116226_10007154_pt1 | contig 10052 bp, 6 predicted proteins | sample S1TSphfallax_FD_89692 | JGI IMG/M metagenome (GOLD analysis project Ga0116226, IMG submission 89692) | Host-associated microbial communities from peat moss isolated from Minnesota, USA - S1T2_Fa - Sphagnum fallax MG | ecosystem: Host-associated > Plants > Peat moss > Unclassified | place: USA...
AATCCGCGGCCGACACGGTCAAGCGCGTGCATCAGGAGCTGGGCGGCAAATCGGCCAATATCATTCTGGCCGATGCCGATCTGAAGACCGCGGTCACCAAGGGCGTCGCCGGCTGCTTCGGCAATAGCGGCCAGTCCTGCAATGCACCGACCCGCATGCTGGTTCCGGCGCATCTGATCGACGAGGCCGCTGAAATCGCCAAGGAGGCGGCGAAATCCTTCCGGGTCGGCCCGGCCGATCAGGACAGCTCGGTGCTGGGACCGGTGGTCAGCCAGCTCCAGTACGATAAGATCCAGCGGCTGATCCAGGCCGGGATCGACGAAGGCGCCCAGCTGGTAACCGGCGGCACGGGCCGTCCAGAGGGGCTTGAGAAGGGCTACTTCGTAAAGCCGACGATCTTCAGCAAGGTGGCACCGGACATGACCGTCGCCCGCGAGGAAATTTTCGGGCCGGTCCTGGCGATCATCCCCTATGAGACCGAAGAAGAGGCGATCGCAATCGCCAACAACACGGTCTACGGCTTGGCCGCCTATGTCCAATCCGGCAGCTATGAGCATGCCCGCAAGATCTCGGCGCGCATGCGGGCCGGCAATGTCTATATCAACTATCCGGCTTGGGACACGGGCGCCCCGTTCGGCGGCTATAAGCAATCCGGCAATGGCCGCGAATATGCCGATTGGGGCATCGAGGAGTTCCTCGAGATCAAGGGCGTCGTCGGCTACAAGGCGGCCTGACACAAAGCGCCGGCAGCGGATCGGTCCAATCCTTGTCCTTTTTCTCCCTCTCTGCCCCGTTGGGGCGGGGAGGGAGAATTTCCGTCAATTTCCTGACGCTGCCTAACACATGGTCTGGACAAATTAACACGACAAACTAACTGGTTGATAGATGCGGCGGTGGCTTATTGTCGGTCACCACAGGCAACTCGAAACGGAGCCGAGGAGATCGCCACAGCGTGAATGGCGCCGCGTGTTTGCGACGATAGCTCTACCGACTGCCTCGGCTGGGGCGCCTTTTTAGCGCGCCGTAATGACCACCGCCCAGCGCCAATTTCGGCTGCGGCACCACCCTCATAGAGGCTCCTGAAAACTAAATCGCGATAAAACCTCTGGGGAATTAGGTTTTTGGCATTCTGGCACCACGAGAATTTTACTTAACAGATTTTTCATCTTCCGAAGGGTTAATTAATCGTGACAAGCAGAGGGGTGCGTCGTTGAGAGGAACGAGAGCCAGACTCGCGTTTGATTTCGACCATAAGATTCAATCTACTAGAGTGATTTGGGTTCATCAGAGCTCACCAAAATCGCTCTAGGTCTTTGATTTGACGAGCATCTTCACGCTCTCAGACTATTCTGTCTGAGCGCGATCTGTTCTAACGCAAGACAGCAACCGGGGGATTTCGATGCTTACATCGTCACCGCGGATGCGCATTCGTGGCGTATCGATGGAAGTGGTGCAACGTTCGGGTGAGGCCCGGTCCGACATAGTTGTCGTGTCGGATGATGGGAGCATCATCGCTATCGATTGCGAGAACTCCGTAATCATGGGACTCTGCAGCCAAATTTCCCATGTTTGCCGGGACGAATTCATAACAAACGTGGATGACGGCAATTCCCAACGGGACGCCACCGACGACGTGACGCAGCGCATTGAGGCGCAACGCGAGAATTTTGAAAGCCGGCGTATCTTCAAAGATCTCTTCGATAATTCCGAAGCTGGTATCATCGATTATGATTTCTCCTTTCTATTCAGGCTGCTGCGAGACTTAAAGAGCGACGGGGTGCTCAATCTGCGGCACTATCTTGCGGAATGCGATAGTCGGGTCGAGCCGCTGGTCAACGCGGTGCGGATCAACAACATCAATGCGGTGGCGATGCGCATGCTCGGCATCTCGTCGCTGAAGGACCATATAAGGCCATCAATAAATATCGGCGACGTCGCCGAGGCGATTTTCCTTGGTGAGACGAGCATGCGCCGATCGGAATATGTCGCCTTCCAGGGCGCCCTCATTCCTATTGTCTACTCGCTGCGTGTGCCGGGCACCGAGGAAGAAGCGCGGCGGGTCCCTATCGTCATGATCGACTTATCGGACATCAAGCTGGCGGAGGCCGCGCGGCAGGCCACTCTTGCCAAGTCGAAATTCCTATCGAGCATGAGCCATGAGATCCGCACGCCCCTCAACGGCGTCATCGGCAATCTTGAGCTTCTCGCCCTCACCAATCTCGACAATGAGCAATTCGAACTGATCGATGATGCGGACAAGGCTTCCAAGGCGCTGCTGGGCCTGGTCGGCAATATCCTCGATTTTTCCAAGATCGAGGCAGGCAAGCTCACCACCGAGATCGGTGACATCAGCCCGGCGGCGCTGGTACAGGAGGCGGTCGACGTCCTGCACAGCGTCGGGCGGCAGAAACGGATCTTCATCACCGCGACTTTCAGCCCAGATGTGCCCTGCCTAGTGCGCGGCGACGCTATACGGGTGCGCCAAATTCTGCTCAACCTGATCGGAAATGCCGTAAAGTTCACCGATCACGGCGGCGTACAAGTCAGCTTGACGGCGAGCGCCTGCGACCGCGATGTCTGTCAATTGCGATTTGAAGTGAGCGATTCCGGGCGCGGTTTTGATCAATCCCTGGCCTCGTTGCTGTTCGAGCCGTTTTCCCAGGATCCCAGCAACCTAAAAGGCTCCGAAGGCACCGGGCTTGGGCTCTCCATCTGCAAAAGCCTTGTGGAAGTGTTCGGCGGAACGATCGGGTGCGTCGGCGTGCCCGGCGAGGGTGCAACCTTTTGGTTCACGCTGCCCGCCGCCGTCGTCAGGCGTGCGCCGCCGGTGCCCCACCCGGATCTGAACGGCATCCGGGTCATGGTGACCGGACGCGGCAGCGAGGCAGCGCAGTCGCTGGAGGAATATTTTCGAGCCCGCGCTGCTGATGTCGTTTCTGAAACCCACCGCGCCGCCTTGGCTTTCGCACTTGACCAGGATTCGACTGCCGGGCCGGGCATCGATGTCGCCGTTCTCGTTCCCGAAGGCCACGAAGATGATGGAGAAACGGCGCGACGCTTGCGCGACAAGCACACAGTGCCGCTGCTCTATGGCGACGAACAAGCGCCGCGTCGCTGGCTGAGGCAGGGGTTTGCCGCGGTGATCTCACCTGATGCCGACGCCGCCTATCTCGATCGCAATATTCGTCTTCTCGTCGGGCATGCCGAAGCCCGTGACCGGATGGTGGCGCAGCGGGCAGCGGTGGTTTCCGCCTTCGGTCCGGATATTGCCGGCACACGGGTCCTGGTGCTGGAAGACCGGCTCGTCAATCAAGCCGTCATCCGCAAACAGCTCCAAAAATTCGGCATCGATTGCGAATTAGCTGCCAACGGCATCAATGGTCTCGAAATTCTCGACCACCACGCCGTCGATCTTGTTTTGTGCGATTGTTCAATGCCGCAGATGAACGGCTACGATTTCACACGTGCGCTGCGCAAGCGCGAAGCCGAAAACCCAGGTCGGCAGCGGGTGCCGGTGATCGCACTGACGGCCAATGCCTTCGGTGAGGATGCGGACAAATGCTTTGAAGCCGGGATGGACGATTTCGTCAGCAAGCCGGTAACCATGGACCGGCTAGCGGCTATGTTGGCGAAGTGGCTTGGACTTTCGAGAAGAGCACGGGAACACGCCGGATCGCTGAGCCACGGTGTCGATATGTCCTTGCAAGCAATCGACCTCAAGGTGCTGGCCGAGATGCTGGACACGGAGACGCCGGAAACGCTGAACGAGGTACTCGTCGAATTTCTGGCCGCAGCCGGCAACTCGTTGGCTCAAGTGACTGCGGCGGTGTCCAGTGGTAGACGCGACGGGATTGTGGCGGCAGCGCATGGCGCCAAAGGCGAAGCGCGCTGTGCGGCAGCGGTGGGACTCGCAGAAATCTATGCGGAGCTCGAACGCTCTGCATCGGGCGGTGACGATGCGATTTCCCGGGGGATGACCGCGCGCGCAGCGGCGGAGCTTTGCCGCGTCGAGAATTTCATCCGCAGTCGCATAGAAAGCCCAGAGTCATGATCTCGACAATCGACGCTGGGACGGAGACTCCTGTGAACGATATCGCGTATCAGCGACCCAAGGTTCTATTGGTCGACGACAATGGGTTCGCCCGGACCGTGGGCCAGCGTGTACTGAGAGCGGCAGGAATCCAAGAGGTCCAGCAGGCGTCGAGCGGCTCGGCGGCGCTCGATATGCTGCGCCAATCGGGTGGTGCGATCGATGTCGTTTTCTGCGATCTGTTGATGCCCGACATAGACGGCATCCAGTTGTTGCGCGGCGTCGCGAATTTGGCGCTGAAACCGGCTTTCGTCTTTCTCAGTGGCGCCAGTACTGGATTATTGAGCATCGCTCAAGATACGGCGCGGGCGCGTGGCTTCCGGGTGCTCGGAATCATCGAGAAGCCCTTGACGGTCAGCGCCGTGCGCCATGTTCTGGCCCACCTCGACGACAAGCCATGGGCAGTCGAAGACACCACTGGACCAGATCAGGTGACGGTTGAGGATTTGGAGAAGGCGCTCGCGGAGGATCAGTTCATCCTCCATTACCAGCCTAAAGTGTCGATGGCCAACCGCAACCTTGAAGGTTTCGAATCCCTCGTCCGCTGGAAGCACCCGGAAAAAGGCCTAATTCCACCGACAGCCTTTATCGGTCTGTCGGAACAGAGCGGCCGGATTGGCGTGCTGACCGACCGGATTGCTGAGTTGGCGCTGAAGCAGCACGCCGCATGGGCCGCGACGGGATTGCGGACGAAGCTCAGCATCAATTTGTCCGCTTATATGCTGGTCGATCTCGATCTGCCCGACAGGCTGGCAGGCATGGCGGAGTATTACCGCATCGATCCGCGCCAACTCATTCTTGAGGTGACGGAGTCGGGATTGTTTCGAGACACGGCGGATACGCTTGATATTCTCGCCCGCCTTCATATGCGGGGCTTTCCGCTTTCCATTGATGATTTCGGCACTGGCTATTCCTCGATGGAGCAGTTGCGGCGTGTCCCGTTCGCCGAGATGAAAATCGACCGCGCGTTCGTCAACGGCGCCTCCAGCAATGCAAAGGTCAGGGCCATTCTGGAATCGAGCGCCAAGCTTGGGCGCAGCCTGAATATGAGCGTCGTCGCCGAAGGCGCCGAAACCTTTGAGGATTGGGAAACCGTGCTGGCGGCTGGCGTTGACATCGTCCAGGGATACTTCATAGCGCGGCCCATGGCGCAGGAACGAGTTCCCGAATGGCTGGGCACGTTCGACAATGGAAGAGGGGCATCTGGAATGATGGCAACAGCTTCACTGGAAATCCGCGATTCTGACGATCTCGTGGCCCATATGTGAGTTTCCTAAACTTGTGACCCAGTTTTTGGTCCCTTCGACCGTCCGAGAAAAAGCCCGAAGATTGGGTTAAGCACTTGCAGTTAACGGGTGATATTCATTCCGTACGGTTCACAAGACTGCATCGATGCAAGGCACCGGCAGATCTCCGTGATCCGCCGGTGCTCTTGCTGCACTATTTCTTGACACTGTAGGAATGCGCGCCAGTGCCGGCAAGCTTGCCACCGTCCACGATCAGATACTCATCGCGGATCGGCCGGCCGTCAAACCAGCATTCAAGAATCTCGCGGGTGCCCGCGGCGTAGCGGGTCTGAGCCGAGAGTGAGGTCCCCGAAATATGGGGGGTCATGCCATGATGCGGCATGGTCCGCCATGGATGATCCGCCGGCGCCGGCTGCGGATACCAGACATCGCCCGCATATCCGGCAAGCTGGCCGGATTCAAGAGCCCGCACGATCGCATCACGATCGACGATCTTGCCGCGCGCCGTGTTCACCAGATAGGCGCCGCGCTTCATCTTGCCCAGCAGCGTCTCGTTGAACAGATTTTCTGTCTCGGGGTGCAGCGGGGCATTGATGGTCACGACGTCGCAGGCTTTCGCGAGCGATTCCGCCGTTTCATGCCAGGTGAGACCCAGTTCGGCCTCGATCTCGGACGACAGGCGATAGCGGTCGGTGTAATGCAGCTTCACATCGAACGGCTTTAACCTGCGCAGCACAGCCAGCCCGATGCGGCCTGCGGCGACGGTCCCGACATGCATCCCTTCGAGATCATAAGACCTTGAGACGCAGTCGGCGATGTTCCAGCCGCCCTTGACGACCCATTGGTAGGACGGGATGTAATTGCGAACAAGGCCCAGGATCATCATCACGACATGTTCGGCGACGCTGATGCTGTTGCAGAACGTCACCTCCGCGACCGTTACGCCATGCTTGATCGCCGCATCAAGATCAACATGGTCGGAGCCGATCTCCGGCGGTCAGCGCGAGTTTCAACTTGGGGGCGCGGGCGATCCGTTCGGCGGTGAGATAGGCCGGCCAGAAAGGCTGCGCGATCACCACCTCGGCATCGGCGAGTTCCTGATCGAACACCGAGCCATCACGGTCTTTGTCCGAGGTCACGACCAGCGTGTGGCCCTTGGATTCCAGAAAACGGCGCAAGCTCAGTTCGCCTGAGACGCTGCCGAGCAGCGCGCCGGGCTCGAAATCGATCGATTTCGGCGTCGGCGCCGTCTGACCGCCGGGGTAGGAGTCGATCTTGGGAATGGAATTGCGGGCATACGCCGGCGGGTAACCGGTCAGCGGGTCGTCATACAGCACGCAGAGAATCTTAGCCATGTCGTTTCTCCCTTAAAGGTTTTGTCGCTGCACATCGAACGGTGCAGTGCGCGGAAGGTCCGCTGCCTTACGGGAGAGGGCAAATAAAAGACATGGATTGAGCGATAGGCAGTCTCTATCCTCCACAGCCGACTAGATAGCGGGGCCTGTGCGATAGAGCGGTATGCGTAAGGGACGAATCCGGCATTCTTCTAGCTGCCCACCAACAAGCGTCGAATCGGGATCAGCCCGTTGGACAGCAAAGTCAGGCACCGATCCCTGAAGACCGCCAGCAGCGATACCAGCTTGATCGCGAGTTGCTCTGCGGGGCGCTCAGCCCAGCGCTCGACCGCAGCACCTATCGATATGGTGAGCAGAAAGGCGGCCACGATTGCCAGCCACGGCTGGCAATGAAGTTGCTCCAATGCCCCGATCAGTGCGAAACCCGGCGTCAGGTGGATCAAATAGATCGGCAGTGAAATCCGTCCGAGCCAGGGTAAGAGCGGTATCCGTGCAAGGCTCGGCAACCCACCGCACATGGCGCCGATCACGATGATCAGAAAAGCGGTCACGACCGGCTGATGCTCCCGGGAATTGCCCAGCACCGCCAGGACGAAGCTGCACAGCGCGAGCATCATCCAGATGCCCCGCGAGACCATGCCGGAACTGGCCGTCTCGCGATAATCCACCAACTGGCAAAGCGCCATCCCGAACACGCAGTGCGGCAGATAGCCGTCCAGCGTCAGCACACCTTCGAGCGTAAGTCCGGCTTGCCGCGTTGGCTCGGCCCAGGTCGCCGTGCTGGCGGCAATCAGCAATAGGCCGGTCAAGAGAGCTGCCATATATTGGCGGCCTAAACTGTACCAAATCACGCCGGCCCCGGCCGCGAGCAGCATTTCGACCTTGAGTCGCCAATGACTCGCATCAACCAGCGGCGTGCCGACGAAATCCGCCGCCATCGTCAAATTCGCCGGCAGGGAGGCAACGGAAACCGGCGCCAAACCGGGACTCACCAGCGTCATGACCCAAATCAGAATGATGGATGGCCACAAGGCCGGGACATACCGCTTCACCGACGCGCCGGCATAGTGCCAAGCGGATCCGGTATCTTCGAGCTCAAGAATTCGCCGATACGCGCTCACGACAAAAAAGAGTTGGGTGGCGAGATATCCAACGACCGGATACCCAATCCAAGGCGGCGGCGGACCGATATGACCGACCGTATCCTGATACCGCATTCCGAAACTACCGACCAGGACCAGCACGATCACCAGCCCCCGCAGTGAGTCGATCTCGCCATACCGATGCGGGTTCACGTTACCCGGATCGGATGTTGTGGGCGATTGATCCGGCTCGACCATTGCGATCCCCCTTTGCGGTTCTATGTCAGATAGAGGGCAGTTTGGTTAATAAATCGCTGAATTAGAATATTAGGCTGGGCCGGCAAATCGAGAGAAAGTCCCCTCTCTGCCTTCAGGGCGGAAAGGGTTAGGGAGAGGTGGGTTTCACCGCTGAGAAATCGTCGCAGACTTGCGCACTGCGGTTAGTTTCGGGGACGCAATACTAATTACCGGCGCTTCGGTAATTAGTATTGCGTCCCCGAAACTAACCGCAGACGAAATGTCGCGCCCTGTTTCCGTAACCATTCCCTGCCCGGCACCGAATAAGGCTAAGACACGAGCGGAATCTGTAGGAGAGGATACATCATGATCACGCGGCGCATGTTGCTGACCGGGAGCGCAATGGGGGCAGTCCTCCTCGCGACCCGATCCTTCTGGGGGAAAAGCGGCCCGCAAGCCGCGGAAACGACGTTTCCGGTGAGTTACAGCGACGATGAGTGGCGCCAGCGCTTGACGCCCGCGCAATATGCCGTGCTGCGCCAGAGCGGGACGGAGCGCGCCTTCACCAGCCCGCTGCTCCATGAAGCGCGTGCCGGTGTGTTTGCCTGCGTCGCCTGCGATCTCGATCTATTCCAGTCAAACACCAAATATGACAGCCACACGGGCTGGCCGAGCTTCTGGGCACCGATCAAGGACGCGGTGCAGACCAAAGAGGATCTCTCGTTCGGAATGGTCCGCACCGAGGTGCATTGCAGCCGCTGCGGCGGCCATAATGGCCATGTGTTCAATGACGGTCCGCCGCCGACCGGCCTGCGCTATTGCATGGACGGCGTCGCGATGACGTTCAAGCCCGCGGCCTGAACCGGCAATGATCCTGTTTCTGCTGGCCTATCTCGGCGGCATTCTGACGATCGTCAGCCCGTGCATCCTGCCGGTGCTGCCCTTCGTGTTTGCCCGGGCCGATCGGCCGTTTCTGAAGAGCGGCCTGCCGATGCTGATCGGCATGGCCCTGACCTTTGCGGCGGTCGCCAGCCTCGCGGCCGTCGGCGGCGGCTGGGCGGTTCAGGCGAATCAGATCGGTCGTTACCTGGCGCTGGCGCTGCTCGCCTTGTTCGGGGTGGCGCTGCTGTTTCCCAGCCTGTCCGATTGGGCGAGCCGTCCGCTGGTGGCGCTGGGGGCGCGTCTATCGGATACGGCCAGCCGGGAGGGCGATGCCGTCCTGCCGGCGGTTCTGCTTGGCATTGCGACCGGCCTGCTATGGGCGCCGTGTGCCGGACCGGTATTGGGCTTGATCCTGACCGGCGCCGCGCTCAACGGTGCCAGCGTGCAGACATCGCTGCTGCTCGCCGCCTATGCGGCGGGGGCGGCCACGTCGCTGGCGCTGGCCTTGCTGGCCGGCGGTCGGGTGTTTGCGCTGATGAAGCGCTCGCTCGGCGTCGGCATGTGGGTTCGGCGCGGCCTCGGCGCGGCTATCCTGGTCGCGGTCGTCGTGATCGGCTTGGGGCTCGATACCGGGTTCCTGACGCAGGCATCACTCGCCAGCACCGGCACTCTGGAACAGAGCCTGCTCGACCGGTTGCATCAAACCCCGGACGCAACAATGGCCGATGGCGGCGCGATGATGATGAGGGATCAGGCCGCGGAACCCCAGGCACTGCCGATCGAAGGGCAGATGCCGTCGCTGGACGGGGCAACGGCATGGCTGAATTCACCGCCGCTCACCGCTGAGTCGCTCAAGGGCAAGGTCGTGCTGATCGATTTCTGGACCTATTCCTGCATCAACTGCCTGCGCGCCATCCCCTATGTCGAGGCATGGGCCGAGAAATATAAGGATCAGGGGCTGGTCGTGATCGGCGTCCATGCCCCGGAATTCGCGTTCGAGAAAAATCTCGATAATGTCCGCAAGGCGGTGGCCGATCTCAAGATCACCTACCCGGTCGCGCTCGATAATGATTATGCGATCTGGCGGGGCTTCGATAATCATTACTGGCCGGCGCATTACTTCATCGATGCTGAAGGCCGGATTCGGCATCATCATTTC
>Ga0116226_10007157_pt1 | contig 10050 bp, 8 predicted proteins | sample S1TSphfallax_FD_89692 | JGI IMG/M metagenome (GOLD analysis project Ga0116226, IMG submission 89692) | Host-associated microbial communities from peat moss isolated from Minnesota, USA - S1T2_Fa - Sphagnum fallax MG | ecosystem: Host-associated > Plants > Peat moss > Unclassified | place: USA...
CCCCTTTTCATTTTTTACGTTTTTCTAATGTTTTTGGAGTAGTTTAATTTCTTTGGATAGAAGACAAATCTACCCGTCAAAGGGTAGCCCATGAACCATTTGCCTTCCTACCTTGGAATTTACTTATTTTCTTACCTGAAAGTTGTTTGCCTTCATCATGGCAAGGTTATTTTAAGTCCACAATTATACATTCATCAATTGAAACTAGCCGACATCTCAACAAGTACCTTAGGTTGAAAAAAGTTCACTAAATTAAGAATTTTGATTGATGTATTAAGATGAAGCCCGATCCTTGAAGAGTAGGATTAATATGTTAAAAATTCATGACAATGTGTTATGATGATGATCTTGAAGTTGAAACATTGTTCTAGCTATTAACCCACATATTGACACTACAAGTTGATGTTCATTGACCAAATAACTAGTAGTGGTGTTTGTATTAATGTAATGACTATTTTGTTGCATGCAACATAAACACCATGTGCATGTGCTTTTTCATTCTTTAGTTCAAGTCTCTCAAAATTCAAACATCTAGGGAAGGATTTCCAAGCATGAGATCAAATGGTGTTGGGTGTGAAGGAGGGTGTTAACGTAATCGTGTTGCCATAAACATGTTTACATAAACACACCTAGTTTGCATTACCAAATTCAATTATTGTTTTCAAACTTAGCTAGATAATTATGTAGGCTAATTTATTGGAACATATTCAAACATTAGGTTGTTGCCATTTTTTTAAGATCTAGATTATGAACTAGGTATGTTGTTAAATAGTATATCTTGCATGGTTCCTTTGTGTTTTTTTTGTGTAATAGTTGCATAGACATAGCATGGCATGTAACACTAGAATATTCAAAAGTTAATCATTTCAACAAACCAAAAAAACATAAACATCAACTTTCAATTAAGCCATGGAATTAAAATGTTGAGCTTATTAATTACTGATGCAACACATGAATTTTTTTGTTTGATGATGTACATTTATGCATGAGAAAAATATCTTCAAAATTGCACACATGTATTTATCAATTTTTTACTAAACTTGAAAGTTGACATTACCTTGGATTTCAATTTCTATGGATTTTATCATTAATTTCTCCCACCTCCAATTTATCAACTGCATTTTGATGTTAGTGGAATAATTTATAAAAATGTTTGAATTTATTCCATGTACTAATGAAAACATAATTGGTTTAATTTTAACATCCTTAAGGATGTCATTATAAATCATGGACTTTAATCTACATCCTAGTTTTGGATGAACTACTTCTTGATTTACTTGGTATAATGCCAAATCAATTTTGACTTTTCATATATAAATACAATGAAAACTAGGGTGATGGATCAAATATTCAAATAATATCTATGATGTAATCAAACCAATTTTTTATGTTAAAGTTTATTTACTACAATATGGTGCATTCATGAACAAAAAAAGTTATTTTTATTTTTACATATCATAATCTAAATTTTTAACTTGATGGTTAGGGTGTGTGCACATGGATTTGAATTTGTGATAAAAAAATCAAACAACAAGGTTAACCAACATTTGAATTCACTTTGTTTGTTTTTTATGTTTGGAAAACACCATAATGTTATAATCAAAATGTTGACTAACACCATAAATGAATAATAAAAATTACATATCAAATTTATAATACTATTTATTTATTTTTTTAATTGAACATACTTAAAATGTCATTCAATTTGTGATGTGTTAAAATTTATACTTGCATGTAATCCTAAATGAATGATAATACAATTTTATGGAGGATCCATTCAAGATTTTTTTTGGCATTTCTAGGTGCATGCACAATGGGTAGACCAATTTGGGTGTCACGTAAGCCATTGCAACCTTGTGGTTGCCATTATAATGCCCATGTTATTATATAAATCTTGAAATTTATTCAAATGAACTTGGTTTTAAAATCTTAATTTGAATATTTACATGATGAAAAAAAACATTTTACAAAAAAATTTAAAATCACAAAAGCCATAAACTTTTGAATTCAAAATTCATGGATTATACCTTTGACTACCATTTCTTTGTGGATTATGATATAGTCCATTGATTGATGGGGTGTGTGTTAGGGACTTGAAATTAATAAGATATCATAATAAGGAAGTTAAGGGTTAAAAAAAAAACTTAATTGAATTCTAGGATTATACTTCTAGACTTTTGAATGGGCTAATTAGGAGTTATTTTAATACAATTTCCAAATTCATCTTAATATACAACTTTAACCTTTTTTTTATTTAGTTATACTCGTAATTTTGTTTAATTTTTTATTAATTTTCTATATTAGTTTAAATTAAATTTTCATTTACATATTTAATTTAAAACCTACAATATTAGTACAAACTACTATCAATATAGATCATTTCAAATTTTAATATTTATTTACCACCTTTTTACTTTATTATTTAATAATATTAATATTTTTAAAATAATATTTTTGTAGATTGATACACAAATTGTCTTCATGAAACTATCTTCAAAGTTTAAGTTTAACTACATGTACAATTGTCCAAATACTAAAATGGAAAGCTGCAACTTCAACTTTCCAAATGACCACTTCAAGTTTCAAGTTACATGTGAAACATACTCTCAAAATTAAATCCCAACATTATATTCAACTTCGAACTTCAATTTTAGAATTCAAATCCACTTAAAAGTGCAATTGCCCAAATACCAAAAACAAGTTACAAGTTCAACTTTACAAATGATCACTTCAAGTTAAAGGTGGAAAATACTTTCAAAAATCATATCCCAATAGATCTATTCTTAAACCTTGGTCAAGAAAAAATCCCATTATTCAAGTTCAAAGTCCAATTTCAAATACCCAAACAATAAGTTTTAGTGAGTTCAATTTTCCCAAAACATACCAACATACCAAGTTCAAGTTTTAACTTTATAAGAAACCAAGTTCAAGTTCAACTTTCCTGAAAACAACTTTTAAATATGTTATTATGGAAGTCAAAATTTCTAGATATCAAATCTACAAGTTCTCAATACCAAAATGCCTCCCACATTATAGCATGCACATACAAAATATGTATAAGAAAAATCGAGTATGTTTTTAAAAATAGCAAGATGATGCTCAAACCAAAGCAAAGTTTGAAATTATACTTTTAACTTCTACTTAAAACATGTCCTAAAAGCTTGAACTTCAAGATATTATCCTTCGGTATATGATGTACATAAGTTGAAAAAAAAAGTTGTATAAGCAACCTTGAATATCAATACAATTTTAGAAGCCTAAAACTAAACATTAATCACAAATATCCTAGGCATGGATTTTTTTAAGATGAAAAACCAACTATCTCTATAATAGAACTTAAAACAAATCTACCTTCAAGTTTTTAGTCTTGAAAAAGTCACATAAAAAAATATTGAACTTCCTTATAAAGTGTTTAGGTTTGAGCAAATCGTGGTTAAGTAACGATTTGACCCAAGAACCACAATGAACACAATCATATTCATCATTGCCATCTTGCTTAATTTTACAAGAAATCAAAGCTTGAATCTCAATTGAAATTTTTTACTAATAATTGTAACAATAATAACCACCAAGTCCGTGTTCATTATAGACAAGAGGTGACATTTGGAACAAATTTTCTCAAAACACAAGGCACCGACTAGTATAATTAACTTCCCAACAACTTGTAACAACAAAATTCATTAATAAATTTCTATGCAAAAGGTTAACCACAAATAACAAAAAACAAAAATTAAATCAAGCATATGTCAAAGTTGATGGTGAATCCTAACCTTAAGTCCTTGAGCTATGTATTTCAATCAATCTTTCAAGGCCAACATGACAAACAAGGATCACAGAAACATTTGAAAAATTGGTCACAAGTTGTTGGTCCCCAAACAAAATGCAATTCTAACGTTCTTCACCAAAAAGGTCACATATTTGCTAGCACTATATATACATATCCATAAGTTGAACATATTGTCCATAAAATTCAAGAAAAAAAGACAACATTTGCTTATCGTTAGGCCATACTAAATCATATGCTACAATTAAAATAAGGGTATTTATAAATTAAAGTGGATCAATTTTGTGTAGTGGATGACACTCTAGCTTGCAAACACCCATGAAACTATTGGTAGACCTACAATAAATTCCAATAATGGACAACTCCATTGTTCCAAACTTTTCTAAATTGTGTTTTTAATTTGCATAAAATCTTGAATGGAATGAATGATAAGAAACCATAACGAAATTAGAAATGGATCTAAATCTTTAATGATAGTGTTTGCCCTTACTTTTAAGACAAAAGATCAATCCCTTCTCTCAAACTTCTTTTGGAAAATAACACAAAAAAATTGGATAGAAATGTAGGACCCAACATTGAAATGAAGTAAGAAAGTAGTAACAAAAGCAAACCTAAGCCCTATAGTCAATGTGATGGTCATATAATCAAATCTATTAATGAGATCATAATGTATGAACTTAAAGTCATTGCATATAATGTCATATGATCCATATCAACTCACCATCAAATCTTCAAAACATTTTCCCAACATCCTTAACACCTTCAATAGATATAGGTGTTTTTATTTTCCTATTGGGGTTAACAATTGACTTAGCTTTATACTATAATCAAAAATCAAAATTGTACATAGAAGCCCACAACTATACACCACAAAAAATAGAAAAACAAAAAAAATACGTGAACTTAATTAGGAATTTAAAAAAATTATAACCTCAAAACTGGATCAATTTAAACCAAAACATGATTATTATTCAAACAAAAAAGGAAATAAGGAATAGACAAAACCAAAAAAAATAAAAGGCATATACAATAAAAAATAAAAACTCACAACTTTCCATATATATTTTGAAAACCACTCACAAAAACTCTCAAAAAATATTTTGAAAAAATTGGACACATAACATCAAAACAAAAGGTAGTCTTATATAAGCAAATGGTTAATGTTCAAGTCTAGGCCTTAAAGCTTATTTTTAAAAATTAATGTTTAGCTTTTAACATATAGGTTCCAAGTACAAAACATTAACTAAGGCTCATGGTTTAAGGTTTGGGTAATAAAACAAGACATGTGTCGTTAATTAAACATTTGAAAAGGAAAAACCTATAAGAAGATGCAATTAGCCCAACCCCTTGAACATTAATTTATAAATATGCTAATCAACATATATAATTAACATTAATGCACATCTTTAAACCTAGTTACAAAATTCAAGATTCAACAAATGGCAATTTCAAAACAACCATGCAGACATGTAAAACATGCCCAACAAGAATAACCTATAAAAATTTACAATTACAAATATTAATTTCTAGGAATTACATTTACATCTATAAGAAAACCTAACATCATTAACAAACATAATTATATAGTAAACCTAACATCTATTTTACGTCCCTTTGAACAACCTAATCATCCACCTATTGTAAAAATTATGTAAATCCATGGCAACCTTCTTTTATCTTTACATTATACAATGAAGCACTTCCAAAAACAAATGATGTTCAAAGCAAATCCACATCCACTTTGTATAAGAACTATGTAATCATGACAACATAAAATTATGTTCTTTTCAACAAAAACAAAGAAGGACAATGGATGTGTTTAAGAAATTCATAATTGATGAAACATTCTAAAAACAAATAAACAAAATACATAACATAGATCACAAGAATCCTTTGTGTAGATACAATATAATATCAAGAATTTCCAAACCACATCCACATTACATAAAAACTATGTAATCATGAGCACATCAAATTTTATCTTCCTTAATAAAAAGAAAAAAAACATAATGCATGTGTCCAAAAAATTCATAGCTAACCATCTTTCGCAAAATCAAATATGTACAAATGTGTAACCTAGATTATAGATTACACAACAATTATTTGATCATGAATACACCATCCTTATAACCATTCTAAAAACAAATTCCATAATTTGATAAGTTTTGATTTCACATCCAAATTTTGTAGAATCTTTAACATAAAAGAAAAAAATGTATTGGAAAATTTGTAAATTTTTAGAAGAAAAAAAAAAAGTTTCAACCCTCTTCCAACAAATACAAAATTTTTGACTTGTCTTTTTCATAAACTCACCACAAGAGGGTGTTTCCATGGTGCAATGTAAACGAAAAGGAGTCACAATGTTGCAATTGTCATCATAACACATTTTTGAGGTGGCTTTCTAAGTATTTGGAGAAGATTTTGTAATAGGAATGTGGAATTAAAAGTGAATCACATCATAAACTCTCATTATGTTATGACATTGGTGCACATTTGAACAATTCAATGGTTGATTAAAGTACATTCTTAACTTGCAAGAACTTGCCACAAAAATTGTAATTTAACAAAAGGATTGAAAAAATAATAATTAAAAAAAACAAATTCGATGAAATTTTTCACATAGATAAGACAACCATAATGAACAATTTTTTTCATGAAAATTTTAAGTTTTTCCTAAAGTAATGATGTTCATATTAAATGATAAATAAATGTTCATTAATACATTATGTTACGATAATGTTGATGACAATGATATTTTGAAGATGTAAAATGTTTTCGTATGAAATATGTAGTTGGGTAAAAACAAGTTTAATCATTTTAGAAATGTGAAATGAAAATTTTTAAGTGATGAAAAATGAAAAATTGTTGTTAAACAAGGTGTTTTAAATACATTTGATTAAATTATTGGTGTACAATTACATAAAAGAAAAAATATGAATTAATTACATATTCATGGTTTATATAACTTGTATTACTTTTAAGGCCCAAATGAACCATATGTCATTTTTAAGAGAATCCACAGTGACTAAACTTCTATGTGTTACTATTTTTGATATTATATGTACTTCCAATTTTGACGCAAAATGTGTACATTGCACCATGGAAAGACCAAAAACCACCACCAAATCAAAACCAAATCTTCATATCCACAATATATGTAATCTAGATTACAAATATACAAAATGTATAATCTAAGAGAAAGAAGGACAATGTTAGTCCTCGTCCAACAAATCCCAAAAACCAAGACACATACACAAAATCTAAGTTTAGTTTTTCTCATAAACTTATCATAAAAGCACCACCAAATCAAATTGAACACAACTTATTGTTGTGGAAATTTAATGCATTAAATTGAAAACTTATGGCATAAAAATCTAATAACTTACCTCCCTTAACACCTCAAAATACTAGTTACAAGTTGCATTTAAAAGCAACCATTTTAAGAGCATCCAATAAAACATGTCCAAAAAACCATTCACAAAAATCAAAACACAAGTTTTTGCACATAACCACAACAACTATAAATTGGCAAAATGGCTCCACAAACAAAATATAAAATCATAACCTACCCAACATTTTTACTTACATAATTACTATTACAATTCAAATTGGATTCCCATAAGAAATTCATTTCCATGTATATAATTCAAACTCATTTTTTAGATTGTTCATAGATCAAATGGAAAACACCAATTCTAGACTTGATAACTTTACCATGTATTTTAATTGATCGAAACAAATGATCCAAATTCAAGACACTTCCCATTAAACTTTAAGGTTTTTTAAAAAGTTTGTAAAACAAAAAAAAACCTACATGTTATATAGTGCACAAGAAACCCTACAATTTTTCAAAAATCTTCTACACATTATCACAAAACAAAATGACCTAAGTAGTAACAAGTTCATCTCCGTATACAATTTAAATTTATTTTCTAATGAACAACAATTTTGAACTTGGTAACCTCATTTTGGATTTCAATTTGTTGAAATTCAAAAGACTTCCCATTGAAGATTTGGGTTTTTTAAAAGGAAGTTTTCAAGACAAAAGCTTTCTTTTTGTATGTGAAAGGGCAATTGCCACCCTATAAAATAATTTGGATTTGCCCATTCAAATATAAACACTCACCAAGAAGAATATAATAGAATTTTGCAAATTAATCATCCCCACCAGAAAACATTAATAAAATTTTACACATACCAAAAACTCAATATGAGTAAATAAGTGTTTTGCAAATAGACTTGCAACATGGTTTTAGTTGTAATTTTGAATTACAACAACCACTTGCAATTCATCGCTTTTTTATAGCTTGAATGTTATTGGACAAATTGTAAAAGTTGCAACAACACAAATCATCATATATGAAATTGTTTACGTATGCAATTTGTGCAATTATGTTCAAACTAAATAATTGTAACTAATTTGCCACTATGTTATAATTATCGTGCCATTATGTTGCAATTAATGTGTGATTAGATTGTAACTATTATGTCATTATGTTACAATGTGTTCACGTGTAAGTGATGCATTGACAAATCATCAATGGACATGTGGCAATTATAAAATTTATTTTGATATTTAATATTTGTATTATTTTAATTTAAATAACTCAACATGGGGTTGATAAGATGTTGACACGTGGGATTTAGATAAATATGTAGGCAACCATTATTACTTACATTTTAAAGGCTAGGTAGGTAGATAATTAGGCCTAGGTAGGTAGGTAGGCGAACTTAGGTTAGGTAGGTAGGTCATTTGGGGTAATCTTAATATGTTATTTGGGTTTAACCTTTAAGCCCAAACCTTTTTTTATTAATTTATTCCAAATGTCACTGGTTTTAAAATATTTTTAGTGCATTTAATCATATATTTTACAAAATTAAAAAGTACGACAAAAATTATGTGGTGAAAAAATTTGCATCCTAGTTATAATTCACTTGTAACTACTACAAGATAGGCCGATGAACAAACACTTAATTGCTCACACAAAACTTCAAATTTTAATACATTATCCTTTTGCCTTCAAATGTAAAAGGTTTTTTTAGACCTTGACTTGATGCACCCATAACCACTTAGATTATTAAAAAATGACACAAAATGAAAAATATATGGTTGTCAAAAGTAAGTGGGGTCAATGTATGATCACTGGCCTAATTCACATATTAAAATTTGTCACATTCGTCTTTTTCACGGTTCTTTTATGTTGTTTATTTACCTATGGAACCCAAATAGTTAATGTAAATCTTAACTCAAATGGCACACCCATAACATTTTGAATTGTTGAAAATAAACAAGAAACAAGGAAATTTTGAGGTTTCAAAATAAAAAATCATTTCGTTAATAAACACACTTAGATGTTATTTTGACATGTTTTGTGTTTCTTTTATGTTGTTCCTTTGCCTTTGGAGTTGAAACACATAATGTAAACTTTGGCATTCACAAAAAATAGATAAAAAACAATAAAAATCCAAATTTGTTTAATTAATTGCCAACAAATCAATGATGGACAATTCTATTTAAACATAATTTATCTACAAAATATATTAATTATTATAGTTAATAATAGTTAATAATTAGTTGGTAACTATTAATCTGGAATCTAAATACTAATATATAATAATAATAATAATATTGGGTGCCAATGGGATAACACAAGCCACACCTACTTGCTTAGGGGATTGGTTTTGGAGGAATATTTTTTGGAATATTTTCACAAAAGTCTTGGAAAAAATCTTTTAAAATCTTGAATTTTTCATATACTATCATATCAAGGTTTATGTAAAAGATTTCAAGAAATATGTCATTTTGAAAAGTTTTGAAACCCATTTACAAGTTTTTATGTGTTTAAAAAAATTGTTATAGTGTTTAATGAATGTTTTTAAGAAAATTTTATTCATTGGATATTTTTCAAATTAATTCATATGTTCCAATGATATATTGAGAACCTTACAATATAAAATATTTTATACTTTCAACACCAAATTAAATCACCACTTTAAAATGTGAAAAACTAAGTAGGCATTACACTTGTTATGACTTTTATTTGTGTGATTGCACCTTACTAGTAATATTATTATTGTTGTTGTTGTTGCTAATAGTTGGGTAAATGCATAGAGATCCAATATAAAAGTTCTGATGTAATTGTAAATAAGTTGCTAATGAATGTTTCATTTATTCCAATTATATTATAGTTATCATATATGGCTTTCGTGCAACTTGCTAATAAAATGAAACACAATTGACTAATACCATATATATGGTGTATACA
>Ga0116226_10007158_pt1 | contig 10050 bp, 4 predicted proteins | sample S1TSphfallax_FD_89692 | JGI IMG/M metagenome (GOLD analysis project Ga0116226, IMG submission 89692) | Host-associated microbial communities from peat moss isolated from Minnesota, USA - S1T2_Fa - Sphagnum fallax MG | ecosystem: Host-associated > Plants > Peat moss > Unclassified | place: USA...
ACTCTTAAGAAATAAAGAGGAAAAGCAAGCAAACAATTCTTAGACTTGAGCGTAAGAAAAGAAAGTTCACTTCACTTACTTCTTTGCTACAGGAGAAGCAGAAAGTTTATGTGCCGTTGTCGTCGCATGAGATTTAGCTCGACTCCTTTGCTGCTGCTGTTTTGTGACAATAACATTTTTCAATTTTTTTTACTCACTGTGAAGGTAGAATTGACAGTTGATTTTGACGAAGCAGATAGCAGTCTGTTTTGAAGGAGTAGAATGAGTAGATGTAGTCGAGACAGAACTTTTACATGGCCGACGAACGTACGGCATTTTAGTTAAGACTGAGAAAAAACTCATGGGCTTAGCACAAACCCTGATATGCGAGTGAGTAGTGATGATAGATGAGTGAAGTTACACATGAGGAGCAAGTTATATAGTGCTAGGTAGGCACAAATTTGTACGTCACGCCGCCGCTCCCGAAACAAGAAACAAACTGACCTATGTATGCAACCACCGAGTAAATAATCAACTATCAACAGGCGAAAGGGAAACTTGCATTTTGTGTTAGCTATTCATCCAAGTGACTGATATTATTATTTTTTCGAGTTTTCACTTTCGAGATTATGAGACCTATTCAAAGAGAATGAATCTTTTTCTTCTTGTCATTATTATGAAACACCATCTAGAGAATCAAGGATGTCATACTTCATGAATGAAGCCAGTTCTTTCTCTACAGCTTCATATCCAAGTCCGTTTTGAACACCAGTTTTTTTGTCCCGAACATCCCTATGTTTGCGTTCCGAACACTCGGTAGTTTCTTTTACAAACATCCATCTTTTATGACTCTGTCATGTGACATAATTCATTCCGAACATCCGTTTTATTGGCTATGGACATCCGTTAGATTCTTTTTCGAACATGTGTTAGATTCTTTTCCGAAAATCCGTTAGATTCCTGTCTAAACACCCGTTGGAGGACTAAAATGCCCATTCCGAACATTCGGTGTCAAAGACGGCTGTTCGGAATGATTGCGACGAAACGTCTGGAGGCCAGATATTAATCACACAGTTTATACGATACATGAATACCTATTTACATGTTATTTTAACAGAAATATAGAGCTTCTTATTTATCAGACATTTGCGTATATAGAACCCGCAGGTGATATAAAAGACAAGTATCAATAAGGCTATTTTTTGCCCACGATATTTTTCAAAAAGAGCTACATATTTTGAATCATCATCAAATAGTGAGTAAAATGTTGTATTTTTTTCGTGGGCAAATTACTCTTATTTTTTACTGGTCTTTTGGCACCCGTAGAGGACTCCAGGATCGTCGAAAAAACGTTTTTTCGAATTCTATTAAATAGAGCTCCACTAGACGCGGAATTCGATGCTGATTTCGAATTTTATATCGAAATTTAAAAAAAATGAAAGTTCAATGGAGAAAAATCTGATTTACCTTAGGGTGCCGGTACTCTATAAAAAAAGATATGATAAGGAACTATTTAGCAACCAAAAACGGTGTTCACGAAGATTCTAAACCTTTTATGGTTCTAGGTTTTCGTACCGTTTTATGAAATTTTGTTTGGTTCTAGCCAAAGTCTAGAACTTAAAAATGTTTTATTCAGAACTATGGAACTTGAAATAATTAAGAATTTTGGCTAGAACCAAAAAAAAGACTCAGAAAATGGGACCTAAAAAGGTTCCTTATAACACCTTTTTTTGCAGAGTACAGGTCTGTTCTCAGTTACCGCTTCCGAACAATCTGTTAACGCGATTAGGCAGTCTGAAATCCAGTTAGTAACGAGCAGAATTATCTTAACAATCACAATCACACAAAAATAGTTTGTTGCAGTCGAATTTGAGATAGTTTTATCGGCAAACGTTTGAGAAACCGACAAAAAGCCAGATGTTTGACCCCTTTAGCCTCATATAGAGGGGTAACAAAATCTAGAACCAATGAGTGACATGTATAGATCGATGCAGCTTTTTTGTGCTCTTTCGAAATATGACCTCAAAAATAACAAACAAAATGAACAACATGGTCAAACATTGAAAATACTTGAATCAAAGCATAAAACTCCAAAAATCCTGTAGTATTTCTGGACTATGATCATCAAAATTTAATTTCAAACGCAAATGCATATGATATTCGGAATCAGCATTAAAAATTATATGTAATAACGTGAATTCTTTTAAAAAATATTTGTTTAGAAAATTCTATTCCTACCTCCCCTCAACTCTTTGCTCCCATAATTTCGACCGCACTCGAGCTTAGCGAAATTTTGAGGAGTTTTCTTCAAAGAGAATCCACGTTGTTAGATGTAATTTTTAATGTTGATCCCGAATATCATATGAATTTGAGTTTAAAATTAACTTTTGATGATCACAGTCCAGAAATATCACAGGATTTTTGGAGTATTATGCTTTGATTCAAGTATTTTCAATGTTTGATCATGTTCTTCATTTTTTTCTTATTTTTGAGATCATATTCTGAAAGAGCATAAAAACCTGCATCGATCTATACATGTCATGCATTGGTTTCAGATTTTTTTACCCCTCTAAATGAGATTAAGGGGATCAAACTAGGGAACTGCAAAATCATTTTTTTCCAGTCCCGGTCCCGGTTCCGGTTCAAATTCTTCGCTCGTCCCGGTTCCGGTTCAAATTTTTTTCTGGGCTCGGTCTCGGTCCCGATCTTGGTTAAATTTTTGTAATAGTCCCAGTCACAGTCTTGGTAAAACTTTTGTATTGGTCCTGGTTCCCATTCTTAAGATTCGGCTTCGTTTCTAAAATCAAGCAACTTTAAGAGTGCTATTTTTAAGAATAATGCAGCCCATTTTTCTGCAAGATTAATGCTAACTTTTTATATTTATTTGCTATTTTCAACAAGTATTAAAGCTTTTCTCAGATATAACAAATGAATTATGATCAACTATCTAATGATTATATGCTGTGTCCAATTTAATTCATTTAAAGAATTGTTAATTCGACTCATGTCGAATCTATACATGTTGTATCCTCTGAAAATAGAACAAAAAAACGATGATAAAGAGATTTGTCAAAGATAGTGTTAGTTGTAATGTATGTTTTTTATTTGCAATGATAATATCTAATTGAGGATAGTTTTAATCGTTTGACAATTGTCTGCTGATGATCATAATCCTTATATATTTCATTTTATTATAGAAATCAAACAAATAAACTTGGTACTTTGCTCGGATCAATTTGTCTTTTCCTATTTCGTGTATGTATTTATTTCATCTGTTTTCAAATGAAAGCTAATTGTCAAAGACATATAATCTCAATCCTTGGTTGATGAATATTATACTCAAGATTTTTATTTGAGCTTCAAAAAGTATCTTAGAAATGAATATCTGATAGTAATAAAGGAATGTTATAGTCGTCATAGTGTCATCTTCGAGTATTATTTGAAGCGTTACTACAAAAAGTAAGACGAAAACAGGCCATGTGATGTTCGTGCAGTCCATGAGATCCGTTAAACTGTTCTATTTCATTAACCGTTATAAGAAAAGATCGGACCAACTGAAAGCCATATGAATTGTTGGCTATTCATGTAGTCAATTAGCAAAGAAAAAGCTGTGAGTGAACAAAGAAAGAATGTACCATCACATAAAATTTCGAAACTATCATCTTTCTATAGTTTATCTCAGAGTAATCAACAGAGTGTTCATCACTAACCAGAACAGTTCCCCATATTGTGAGCCTCTGTTTTCGAGTTGATATAGATCAATTTGTAGAGCTCGACATTGCAGAAAGTGTTCATTCTCAAAATCTCTTCTTCGAATGATCAGCAGTCTGTCTCAACTTTGATAAAACCACTGTGATTCTAAGACACAAGCACTAAGTGTGGTCATATTCATGTGCTGCAACTATAGCCATAGCAACTGATATATACTTTTTCTACAGCGTATTAACCATTTTTTGCGAATAGAGTTAATGCTTCTATATTAGTCGAATGTATTACTGTACACAGCTGACTACAGAAATCTGATGCCAACTTTTTCAATTTCAGAAAATCGACATATCATAAAAATGCAAGTTTCACAACTAATCAATTCCAGAGATTTTCTCAAAAATAAGACGATCTGCTGATCCTTCGAAGGAGAGTGTTTGAGAATGAACACTTTCTACAATCGTAATCACTGCATCGAGCTCTGAAAACTCGTCTATATTAGCTCAAAAATGAAGACTCACACTTGATGGCTTTTTCTCAAAGGATGCTTTTATATTAATTCAAAATCAAAGCGATAAATAACGTCAAAGGATTTGAAAAAAACCAATTAAATTTTGTGTTTCAATTGAATTGGTGTAGAAGGAAATATTCTGCAATCTTTTCTTTAGTTCTCAGTAAATTACGCGTCAACTCTAAACTGAATACTTATATGGCAAAAAGAAAATCAAATTAATACAATACAAATCCAGTGATGTGAAAATTAACATAATAAAATCAATAATAAAATTGATCAAAAAATTCAGTGTTTTTAAATATTCCTTCTATTTGATTTTTTATCTGAAAATAAATCTAGATGTTTGGATGTGAATATGAAAAGCCGAATAAATTGTTTGATGATTTATATGAGAGATAATTAGAAGAATCTTTTGTCAAACACGTCTTTCTATTAGTTACAGCAGTTATTTCGTGTTTCACATTTTAATTCCACAGGGATTGCACTAACAGCTTTTTTATTCTGCTCGATTTTTCTTTCATTGCGGCTAAAAATCTGTCGCTGTCACAGCACCATCAGGATACATATCTTCTTCTATTTGCATCGAGCTCGAGATCTCTGTGTCAGTCAAAAACTCAGTTTGTACTTTAAGAAAAAGCACATGATAAGGGAATGTTAAATCACAAATTATGGAGTTTTTCTACCGACATTTAACGCATCATTTATAGAATCCGATAAAAACGATAATTAGACTCCTGGTGTGCAATTCGACCTGTAAGTCTTGTAAATCCTATAATATAGGTCAATCATATATTTTGTTCTATCTTTTAAAAGATTATTCTGTTTCACTTGTATTTTTTCTCAAAAGTCGAAAAATGATTGCGCTAATTCTACAGGAAAATACGGTAAAATAGAATAATCTTTCAACAGATAGGACAAAATATATAATTGGCCTACATTATAGAAGTTATAGGAATTACAGGTCAAATTGACTCCAGTTAGAAGTTTTTAGTATATAATACACAAGTTTATTATATAAAACACCTATTTTAATCTATAAAATAATTATCTTTTACAGGAAAAAAACAAAGGGACGGCATATATTATTTACTGTTTCCTCTGCGTTATCATCTCTTTCTGTCTAGAAACCATCCACTACTTTTATTTACTCGTTACATTCGGTGACTTTATCTCAAACGCCAGTTGAATTTATGATAAAATCAAATACAGATTGTTAGACATTATATAGAGTTAAAAGGCTTATCGTGTCATTAATATATATTGGTAAACAATTTACCCTTTATGGAGGTTCGATTCTTTTCATCACAGGAATCTTTGGTAATGGAATGAATATTTTTATATTTTCAAGTGTACATTCATATCGTACAACACCCTGCACATTTTATTTTCTTATTGGTTCAATATGTAATGGTCTTTATATACTATTTAATCTTATTCCTCGTATTCTTAATACAAGTTATGGAATTGATTTAACTATAATGTCATTATTTTGGTGTAAAATACAACATTTTCTTATTGGTCTTTTTGGTTTAACTTCTTTTACTTGTTCATGTTTGACAACAATCGATCAATTTTTAATCACATCAAAAAGTGTTTTTCTTCGCAGTTGTAGTAAAATTCAATGGACTTATCGAATTGTAGTGATTTCCATCGTTGTCTGGAGTTTTCATTCAATTCCTACTTTATTATACTATGATATTTCACCCATTAACAAAATTTGTGTGATTACCAATTCTATCTATAATGTATATATATCCATATATATTCTTGGTCTTCTATGTCTCATTCCTATCTTAATAATGCTTGTATTTGGATGTCTGGCTTATCGTAATATTCGTCAGACAATTGTTCTTGCTCAACAAAAAGCTGATCGACAATTGATGAGAATGGTTTTGATTCAAATAGTACTTGTTGTTGTTAGTATGGCTCCATTTGGTATTTATATGGTTTATGATATAATCACAACTAGAATCAAAAAAGATTTAGATCGACAATTGAAAGAATATTTTGCCTTAACAATTCTCGTTCTGGTGACATATTTCTACTATGTTGTATGTTTATTCTTTATAAAATAATTTCATATATAGTTGTTTGGATTATTTTTAGGGAAATTTTTATATGTTCTTGATTTCATCAAGTCGTTTTCGTCAGACAGTGAAAGATCGATTATTCTGGTGGAGACGACGAAATGAAATTCATCCATTTCAAACTCGACAAACCAGACGACAGCGTTAAAAAATAAAGGTTAAAATTAACATAAATATGTAGTGTCCTTGAAAATCATTTATTTTTGTTATGCATATTATAAAATCTCACATGGAAAAAAATAAAAATTCTATGTTGTAATGTCAAATATATTCAGATTAATTCTAGATCAAATACCTTTCGAAAAAGCTTGTCAGCCCACCCCCTTTAAGTGTAAAATGCAGCGCGGGGAAGCCCCGTCGATTTCTGAAATGGGTTTATCTTTTTTAAATAATTTACGAAAAATAATTGATGAAGATGAACGAATTGTTATAATAACACTTTGGATTGATATTACTTCAAATTCAATGAATGATAGAAATAATCATCGATATCATACATAACGTATTAATTATACTCAAAGAAACTTGTCATAAATATCCAGGAGCTATGCAATGTATTCATCTTATCGGATTTAAACAGCTTAGGATTTAAAGAAAAATCCCAAAAAAAAATAAATCCTGAAAGCTCCTCGAATAAGTGTAGAAGGAAATATTCTGGAATTTTTTTCTTCAATTCCCAGTACATCCTACGTCAACTCTCTAAACTGAACGCTTTCGAATGATCCTGATATAGTTCACAATAAAAAAGTTTTAATTTCATATTTTCAGATATTTATTTTCTGCCATCAAATCGGACCTATCTTTAGACGCAATAAAAATAATTATTGAGCATTATCGATAAGTTTTCAGGTCTTCTTTGTTCTAATTAAGATTGTATTTAAATAAAACTAGGTCAATGATGATTATGTATTTAATCGAACAACATCAAATGAACAAATTCAAGACAAGGTTAAACTACTTGAAAATGAACTTGATTCAAAAGCTTGTAATCAACAAGTGAATATTCATCATGAAATTTCTAATTGAAAAGATAATTTATTTTAGATGAAATGTAGTACTATAGATCTTGGAATAATTGATGATGAAAAATCAGAAAATAATTTAATCTCATTTGATAATCTTGATATTCCATCACCATTTAATAATTTAATTCTTAGAAACTTACACCAGAAGAAACAGATCAACAAGTTTGTTGATTATTTTAATCAATTTTGTTATAATTAATTTTTAGGGATTATATAACAAATGGTTATATTTTTTCAATGATGAATTGATAAAGTTTATTCATCTTCAAATATTCAAAGAAAAATTGAAAAAGATTGGAAAATGATTTATTTATTAAGAAAACAATTAAATTCAAATGGAATTATATCATAGTGTATACAATTTAAACCTGAACAAGAAAAATTTGATCAATTTCATCGAATAAATATTCAATGTGCATCAACAACGTTCGATGAACATTCGAAAATTCTTAAGATTTATATATATTTAGAATCAGCATAATATGCATAGTATGATCTGTTAAATATTGTGCTGGCTATTTTTTTTAGAAAAAATTAATAGATGGTGCTCTGGACTAATTATCGCAGAATTTTATACTATCGAAACACATGGAAATTATTTAACTCTTCAAAGATCTCTAGATTTGAGTCGAGATCATGGTTTCCATTTTATGAGTGCGCTTAAGCTGTCTGTACCAGCAGCCACATCGGCTGTTTTTGCTTCGTTTTCTAGTTAGATTATTGATGATAAAGATGAGGCCAGTTACTGAGAGTAACAAAATAGAAAAAATACAACTGGCTACAACGAAAATATGATATACCGATGTTGTAAGCTACGCCTAAGTTTTCTGTGCAGTTATCTGTTTTATTTGACTCTGTCATAAAATGACCTGAATAAGTGCATTAATAGAATATGGATTCGCTTTCGAAATGGTGGAACGAGTTATCCGCATCAGCTAGGAGATCACTAAAACAAAAGTTAAATTTCTTTATTTTCGGTCTGTTTGGGGCCTTCATCTTTTTTCGAGATGATTTAATTTTTAATGCATCAGTCCAATTATAGCTCGATCGAACAAAAGAGAAAAATGAAAGAATATATGAATATAGAGATGACTGATACGGATGTCTGTGACGAATTGTGAGAGTGACTGCCTGTGTGTTTCGGCACGACGGTGTCTTATGCCATCTGCACACTCACAACTGTCCTTTTCTTTTTATTAAACAGGCTTTATACAGGGTGGCCCATAAATAACAGGACAAAAAAAAATTTTCGATTGTTTTCTGTTGAACATACTAAGTTAAATCTCATATTTATATCACATATACCAGGTGACATAATCCAAAACTGAAGCATATGATCAGTATCTAAGTGTAGTAATTTGTTTCAAAGTGTACAAATGTAGAGCAGCCAAAAGTAAGAAAACAAGTCTGAGTTCTAACAAAACATTTATTAAAGCAATAGAACTAGAAAATGACACTCACAATAATATGTATTTCTGAAGTATATTTTTAATAGCGAAGTTTTTCACAAAAAGTGCTCAATCTGTTCATCCCCTAAGTCTTTGCAAAGTTGCAATCTTTCAGGTACTAATTGACAAGCTCGTCCAGATAATTCTACTGGCAACCTTAGCATTTCTGTAATAATAGCATCTTTGAGTACTTGAAGAGTTCGAGGTTTTGTCGCATAAACACAGTCTTTGATTAAACTCCATAAAAGTAGTCGGTTGGAGTTAAATACGGAGATCGTGCTGGCCAATGAATTGGTTCACGCCGACCGTTCCATCTATTAGGAAACCTTTTATCTAAGTGTCGAACGGATTGAGCATCATGAGTCGGAGCTTCATCGTGCATACACTTATAAATACTAATAGAGGAGACAAAATACTTAGGACATACCAAAAGTAGTGGCAGGGACACTTTTTTACTCTATAGTAGGCTTCAAGAAATTTTCTTTCTATACAGTCTGATAGAGAAAAAGAAGCTCTGTCTTTCTATGCTTTTTGATCATACTTCAGCTAATATTATAATGTTCCTTATTTTGGTACGATATATGCTGGTTGTACTCGATAATAATTTATTTTTCGCCATGTTTCATCCTCTTTTTTTTCTCTTTATTCTTCTTCTCTCTTTCTTCCTTCTCTCCTGTGATACTTAGTCATCGATATACAGGGTGGCAAATAATATTATTCCAGGGGAGAACCGCTGTGATTTCAAATAGCATCACTAACAAATTTTATACCAGCTGATAGCCCGTCAAAAATGGGATTTATGGGTATGACTGGTCATTTATCAGATATGGATGATCTATAGAATTATGGTAAGTTTCGTAATTTAGACATGTAATTAGGTACTTTTCGGTGTGATCAGTCGCAAAACAAGCAGATGTAAAGAAAACTTCTTTGTCTATTGGATTTTGTAGAGCTTTCTTCGCTGATCATTTTGCAAAAAAAAGTTTTTAAATTTGATCAATGAATAACGATACTACGGTCAAAACACTTGTGCATACATTACCCAGGTCGAGCGTTACGACAGTCATAAACGGTGGTATACGACCGTATACGGAAAAAATACGGTCGTAAACGACCGTATTTTGTCGTAATACATGTGATCGTATTACGATCGTATGTCTCCGTAACCGTACACGGAGAGATACGATCGTATACGGAGAAAAACGGCTCAAAACGGAGATCGTATACGGTCTCCGTTTACGGAGACAGTAAACGACCGTTTTTTTGTCCGTATATCGCCGTATTTCTCCGTA
>Ga0116226_10007159_pt1 | contig 10049 bp, 11 predicted proteins | sample S1TSphfallax_FD_89692 | JGI IMG/M metagenome (GOLD analysis project Ga0116226, IMG submission 89692) | Host-associated microbial communities from peat moss isolated from Minnesota, USA - S1T2_Fa - Sphagnum fallax MG | ecosystem: Host-associated > Plants > Peat moss > Unclassified | place: USA...
GCCCGTATACCGACCTGCGACGCAGCGGCACGCGTTGCGGTGGGCGACGTCGTTGCGGAGTCGGACCATGCTGCTTTCACGCCTCGGTTTCAGCGCGATCGGAGCGATCGATACTTCGTGCCGCGACGCGGCATGGCGACGCATCGACTCGCTCACCAAGCCATTGGGTGCCTTGGGCGCACTCGAGGCACTGGCGGCCCAAGTCTGCGCGGTGCAGCGAACCCTCGAACCCTCGATCACCGCGCCGGTGACTGTGGTGTTTGCCGCGGATCATGGTGTCGCCGACCGGGGTGTGAGTGCGTATCCGCGCGAGGTCACGCGGCAAATGGTGCAGAACTTTCTCTCTGGCGGCGCTGCGATCAGCGTACTCGCGCGGGCACTCGGCATGCCGCTGTGGATCGTGGATGCCGGTGTCGATGGCGAGTGTCCCGCACATCCGCAATTGATCGCCGCGAAGATCGGTGCGGGAACTCGTGATTTCGTCGCCGGGCCGGCGATGACCGTGGAGGAGTGTCACGCGGCGTTGCAACAGGGCCGCGCGATCATCGACCGGGTGGCGCAAGCACCGACCAACACCGTGTTGCTGGGTGAAATGGGCATCGGTAACACTGCGTCTGCGGCACTCCTCACGCATGGCATCACCGCCATCCCGCTCGCCGACTGCGTCGGCCGCGGCACGGGACTCGACGATGCGGGCGTGGCGAGAAAATTGGCGACGCTCGGCACTGCGCTCGCGCGGCGTGCACCGTGCGCCGATCCGCTCGAATTGCTGACCGAGTATGGCGGCTATGAGATCGCCATGTTGGTCGGCGCGATTCTCGGTGCGGCCGCACGCCGTCTGCTTGTCATCGTGGACGGTTTTACGGTCACGGTCGCCGCGGCTCTCGCGGCGCGACTCGATGCGCACGTGCAGGACTATTGCGTGTTCGGCCACGTCTCCGCGGAGAAAGCGCACCGCGCGTTGCTCGCGCATTTACAAGTCCGTCCGCTCTTGGATCTCGGCATGCGTTTGGGCGAAGGTTCGGGTGCGGCGTTGGCGCTGCCGATCGTGCAATCGACCGTGGCTCTGTTCACGCAGATGGCGACCTTCGCGGGCGCTGGCGTGAGCGAGAAATCCTGAGGTGCGGCGTCAGGCGGTGCTGTTCATGGTGGCGGTGCAGTTCTTGACGCGGTTGCCGGTACCGGCGCTGCCCGGTTACCAGACACAGTGGCTGTCATCGTCGGCGCGTTACTTTCCAGTGGTGGGCGTGCTGGTGGGCGTGGTCAACGTGGTGGTGTGGTGGCTCGCCGCCCGCGTTTTCACGCCGGCGGTGTCGGTCGGGGTCATGTTGGCGGTGTCGTTGCTGGTGACCGGCGCATTTCACGAGGATGGATTCGCCGATGCCTGTGACGGTTTCGGCGGCGGTTACACCCGCGAGCGCGTGCTCGACATCATGAAGGACTCGCGCATCGGGGCCTATGGCGCGATCGGCATCGTCATGATGCTCGGACTGAAATGGTCGACGTTGACCGCGATGCCTGCGGCCTCTCTGCCGTTGATGGTGGTGAGCGCCCACATGGTCAGCCGCTGGTGCGCGACGGCGCTGATCTGGCGCCTGCCTTACGTGCGCGTCGAGGCCGACGCCAAGGCCAAACCGTTCGCTCACGGCCAGGGCGGCGCCGACTGGCTGCTGAGCGGTGCCCTCGGCGCAGTCGCCCTATGCGCCTTGGTGATGTGCGCCGTGGCGGCACTCGGCGGGCCGTTGCCGGCGCACGATGCGGTGGCGGCGGGCGCGTTGCCCATCCGCGCCTGCGGCGCCGCCGTGCTCACCGCCGCCATCATCACGCTGCTCGCCGGCGTCTACATCCGTCAGAGGCTTGGTGGCTACACCGGTGATTGTCTCGGCGCCGTGCAGCAGCTGAGCGAACTCGGCTTCCTCATGACCGGCGTTGCCGTGCTCGGCGTTTCATGAACGTGTACCTGATTCGCCATCCGCGACCCGTGCAGATGCAGGGCCGCTGCTATGGCCGGCAGGACGTGGCCATCAGCGCCGCGGCGCTCGACGAGTCGTTGGCCTCGATCCGCGCGCATGGCGATGCACGCACGCTGCTGCGCGGCGAATTCTTCAGCAGCCCGGCGACACGCTGTCTGCTGCTCGCACGTGCGCTTGCCGCGCCGCGTGACGTGACTCCGAGCGAGGATCTTCAGGAATTGGATTTCGGTACGTGGGAAGGACTCGCTTGGGACGAGCTGCCGCGCGCGGAGCTCGATGCCTGGGCCGCCGATGTCTGGAATCATCGTCCCGGCGGCGCCGAGTCGGCATCCATGGTGGCGGATCGCTGGCTGCGCTGGTCGGCCTCGTTGCAGCGATCCGCCATCGGGACCGCGGTTGCGGTCACGCATGCCGGCGTGATTCGGGTGGCCAAACTGTGCACCGGCGCGCTCACCCTGTCGACGTTTGCGCAGGTGGTGATCGAGCATGGTTCGGTGCACCGCATCGAACTCGCGGCGCTGCGGGCGTCTTAAGTGAAGACGCTCATTCTCGGCGGCGTGCGCTCCGGCAAGAGTCGGGAGGCTGGCCGTGTGGCCGATGCCCATGGCGGTGCGGTGACGTTGATTGCCACCGCCACCGCGCTCGACGACGAGATGGCGGCGCGCATCGAGGCGCACCGGCGCACCCGGCCGAGCCACTGGCAGGTGGTGGAGGAGCCGTTACGCTTGGGTGGCGCTTTGGGCGCGGCCGCCGCGCCGCAGCGAGTCATCATCGTCGATTGTCTGACGCTCTGGCTGACAAATTTGTTGTGCCAGGATGATCCAAAGAGGTTGCAGGACGAAATACGGGACTTGCTCGAGACGCTCCCGCAACTGCCGGGGCATTGCGTGTTGGTGGGCAACGAGGTGGGGCTCGGCATCATCCCGGTGAACGCGCTCGCGCGGCGTTTCGCCGATGTCGCGGGGACCTTGCATCAAGAGCTCGCGGCAATGTGCGATCGCGTCTCGCTCATGGTGGCGGGAATGCCTTTGCCGGTGAAGCCGGCATGAAGGGGACCCGCCTCGCCACGGTGCTGCTGCTGGTGCTGGCGGTTGCCGTCGCCGCGTCCGCGGCGCATGCCGAGGCCTTCGTGCTGCGCGACGACGCAGCGCGGCAGGTGAGTTTCACACGCGATCCGCAGCGCATCATCACCATGCTGCCATCGCTCACGGAGACCGTGTGTGCGCTCGACGCCTGTGATCGATTGGTCGCGACCGATCGCTATTCGAACTATCCGGCACAGGCCGAGGCGTTGCCCAAGGCGGGCGGTTTGGACGATGTCATCTTGGAGTTGATCGTCAGTTTGCGCCCCGACCTGGTGCTCCTCAGCCGTTCGCAACGCATCACCGAACGGCTCGCCGATCTCGGCATCCAGAGCTTCGTGCTCAATAGCGAAAGCTATGCCGACATCGCGCGAAGCATTCAGATCATCGGCCGGATATTGGGCGCCTCCGCCCGCGCCGACACCCTCAAGCGCCACATCGCCGCCACGGTCGAGGACATCGGTGCGCGGGCCCTCGCGCAACGTCAGGGGCTAAAACCGAGCGTGTATTTCGAAGTGGATCGCGCACCGTATGCCGCCGGGCCGGCATCGTTCATCGGTGAACTACTGACCCGGCTCGGCACCCGCAACATCGTCACCGCCGATCTGGGCCCTTTTCCGAAGCTCAATCCCGAGTACGTGGTGCGTCATCCACCGGATGTGATCTTCGTCGCGGCGAGTGATGCGGAGCAACTTGCGGAGCGGCCGGGCTGGGGGCAGCTGCGCGCGGTCAAGGAGCGGCGGTTCTGTTCGTTTACTTCGCGGGTGACCGATACCATCGTCAGGCCCGGTCCGCGGGTGGCGGAAGGCATGCAGGCGCTCGCCGGGTGTTTGGCGCGCGTGGCACCGTGAGCACGCCGCGCGCGGCGGTGCTCGCGAACCGGGCGACGCGGCTCGGCGCCGCGAACGGCATGGCGCTCTGGCTGATGGGCTGCGGGGTGCTGACGCTGCTGTTGACCGCCTGCAGTCTGGTGATCGGCACGTCGAGCATCGAGACCTCGTGGCATTGGCTGTGGATGCCCGACGAGCAGTCCGCGGTGGTGCTGTGGCAGATTCGTCTGCCGCGAACGCTGGGCGCCTGGTGTGTCGGTGCGCTGCTCGGCTTATGCGGCGCCACCGCCCAAGGCCTGTTTCGCAATCCGCTGGCCGAACCGTATCTGCTCGGCACCGCGTCCGGTGCCGCCCTCGGCGTGGCGATCAGTCTGATCGCGGTCGATTCGACGATCGGCGAACTTGCCTGGGCCGGGAGACTCGGATTGACGGGCGCCGCGTGCATCGGCGCCATCGGCGCCACATTCTTGACCATCGCGCTGTCGCGCGGCGTGCTGCAAACCACCCGCCTGTTGTTGGCCGGCATCGTCGTGGCCTCGGTATTGGCGGCCGCCACCTCGCTAATCTTGCTCACCAAGCCGGACATCTTTCGTGCGATGCAGACGTTCCTGCTGGGCAGCACGGCCTTTCTCGGCTGGCCGTCGGTGGCCCTGCTGGGGAGCGTGCTCGGTATCTGCCTCGTGCCGGGACTCTTGTGGTCGCGCGGTCTCGATGCGCTGACGCTGGGCGAGGATACGGCGCGGTCCCTCGGCCTGTCTTTGCCGATACTCAGGCTGGCGCTGCTCGGCATGATCTCCTTGGGCACCGCCGCCACGGTGGGCGAGGTCGGCGTGGTGATGTTCGTCGGCTTGATGGCGCCGCACGTGGTGCGCGAAACGCTGTCGGTCAATCACCGCCAACTGCTGATCGCGGCGCCAGTGTGCGGCGGTGCGCTGCTGCAGGCGGCGGATCTCCTCTGCCGCTGGATCATTCGCCCGGCGGAGCTCCCGGTAGGCGCGGTCACGGCCTGCGTCGGCGGCGCCTACCTGGTGTGGTTGCTGTGGCGGCGCAATCGTGATGCGTGAGCGCCGCCATGGTTGAGGCGCGCGCCACGTCCGGCGCGCAGCAGGGCAGGGCGGTTCTGTCATGCCATGACCTGACGGTGGGTTATGGCACACGGCAGGTGCTCGACCGGGTGTCGCTCAATTTTGCGGCTGCGAAGTGGCACGCGGTGGTGGGTCCGAACGGCTGCGGCAAGTCGACGTTGCTGCGTGCGCTCGCGGGCCTGCATGGTGTCCGCAGCGGCAGCATTTCCCTGTGCGGCCGACCGCTGTCGGCGTGGCCGCGACGCGCGCGGGCGCGGCGGCTCGCCTGGCTGGCGCAGCATGCGGGCATCACGGACCTCACCGGCGCCGAAGTGGTGCGTCTCGGCCGTCTCGCCCATGGCGGATGGTTGGCGGCGCGGCAAATGGAGGACGATGTCGCCATCCGGCGCGCGATGGTCGCCACCGGTTCATGGGACTGGGCCGAGCGCCGGCTGTCGAGCTTGTCGGGTGGCGAGCGGCAGCGCATTTACCTCGCACGTGCGCTCGCCGTCGAGGCACCCGTGCTCTTGCTCGACGAGCCCACGACCCATCTCGACCCACCGCATCAGGAGGACGTGGTGCGCTTGCTGCGCGCCCAGGCGGATGGCTGCGAGGTCTGCGTGGTCAGCGCCATCCATGATCTTTCACTGGCACTGGCGGCCGATCGGGTGATCGTCATGGGCAGACATCAACTCATCGGCCACGGCACCGTGCACGAGGCTCTCGCCGGCGGGTGGCTCTCCGCCGCATTTGAGACGCCGATCGATGTGGTCGACTACAAGGGCACCCACCTGTGGCGGCCCGCGCTCGATCCGTAAGCGGCGGTGCCGTCCCGGTCGGTCGGGCTCAGCGGGACTGGTTAGCGGGACTGGACCGAGGTTTGCGAGGTAATCCGGCCGTCGAAATCCGTCCAGACGTGCTGCGCGAAATCGTACAGCTTACAGCGACGCACGGTGTTCCAGTAGTAACGCCAGGAGAACACCTCGGAATTGAGGCGCTCGTCCAGCGTGGCGCTGAGACGCGCCTGAGCCTCCTTCAGCCGGTACAACGGAATGCCCATGTTCACGTGATGTGCGCCGTGCTCGAGAATGTAGTGAATCAAGCCGTCCAACGGCCGCATCAGCTTGATGTGCACCGTCGTGGTGGCGTAGCCGGCATTGGCGGTCCACTCGTCGCGTCGTTCGTACCAGGCAACCCGCGGGTGTGTGTGCTGCACGTAAATCACGAAACCCATCAGGCAATTCCACAGGAAGAAGGGGACCACAAAGCCGAAGATCAGCAGTGACCACACCGATTTACCGTTGGAAATGGCCCAGAGCGTGAGCCCGCCGATCCACAGGGTGGCAAAGCCCAAGACCAGGAAGCTATCGACGAGATGGCTCGTGCGACGCGTGGTGACGTGCTTGCGGCCCGGGAAGAAGAGCTTCTTCCACCACATTTCGATCATGTAGTAAACGCCCTGGCCGAAGCCGCTGCGATAGACGCGCTCGAGTTGCCGTCGCATCCAGGGCAGCCGCGCAAATTCCAGCGGCGAATACGGCGTCCAGACATAGTCACGACCCTTCAAATTAGTGAAACCATGGTGTGCCAGGTTATGCCCGACCTCCCAGAGACTGTAGGGAGTCAGCGAAGGCAGAAAGGCGATCCGCCCGATCCACTTGTTGAGCGTCTTGTTCGCCGTGTACGAACCGTGGCAGGCATCGTGACCGATGACGAACAGTCGCGCGATCCATAGCGCGGCAACCAAAGAGGCGAACACCTTTACCCACCAGGGCTCGACCACCAGCAAGCTGCCGATGGCCACGCCGAGTACCAACCAGTCGATGAAGAACCACGCGATCGGGGCCACTAGTGCGCGTTCGACAGTGAACGGCTGCAGCAGCTTTTGGAACTTGAAACGGGACTTATCCGGCGCCATGGCGGACGCCGTAGTGATCTCAGGTTCAGGGGAAGAAGACGCTTGCATTAGAGACTCCGGCCGGCACGCGAGGGGTTGGGCGCGCATTATACGCTGTCGGCGGCGGGGTGCTAAAGAACTCGATCAGCGGAACTCCATCAGGCCGTTTCGGCATCGGGCCAGAGCAAGACCCCCAAATGCTCGCAGGCCTCGATCAAGGCGATGGCCGCCTCGCGAGTACTCGCATCGAGCCTGCGGTCATGAGTCAGCAGCCAGGTCAGGCGCGCGCGACGAGACCGGGCGGACGGTTCGCTGTCGAACAGGGCCGGAAACAGGCCCAAAGCGTCGACGAATTCGCGCATCGGTGCGGCGGTGACGGCATTGGGGGCCGGGGTCAGCAGCAGCTTGAGCCAGGTCACGCAGCGCTTGGCGAGTCCGGCCCGGGTTATACCTAAGCTGGTGCGGCGCCGGGATTCGCCATCGGCCAGGGAATCGGCGAGATGACGGTAGCGTTCCACCGCAGGTTCATCCGCGGGCAGCGCCGGGCTAGCATCGGAAAGCACCGAGCGCAACAGGTCCGCCAGCAATAAGGACAACGCCTCGGCGAGAAACCGCTGATTCTGTTCCGCGTCGGGTTTGGCCAGTTCTTCCCAAGACAGCGGTCCACCCAATCGCCTGGCGTTCGGAGAGTTTGGCATCTCGCCAGTGTAGCCGCTCCGGCGCCCATCGCAACTATGTCAAAGTGCGAGCAGTGTCACAGACCTTCGTAATTGACTGTAAACAATCAGAATTTTTGTGTCCATTTAACGGCTGTCAAAAAAAATTTTATGCTTCTAAGATAACGGCCATGGAATTACCCGATGCACCCAGCGCGAGTGGGCTGTCGCTCCGTGGCGATTATTCCGCCGCCGGCCCGGATTATGCGGTGGAACAAGCGTGGGACCACTACACGGCGGACCAGCACGCCCGCTGGGCCCGGCTGCTCGACCGACAACTCGAACTCGCGAAGCGTTACGCTGCCTCGCAGTTTCTGGCGGGGTTGGGCGCGCTCGCGCTGGAGCGCCGGATTCCGCGCTTCGAGGTCGCGAGCCGGGTTTTGCGCCGCGCCACCGGTTGGGAAATCGTTGCCGTCCCCGGGCTGATTCCGGAGGAGCAGTTTTTCGCCCATCTGGCCGAGCGGCGCTTTCCGGTGACCGTCTGGCTGCGCACGCCGGCGGAGATGGATTACCTGGTCGAACCTGACGTATTTCATGACTTCTTCGGTCATGTGCCGTTGCTCTGCGACCCGGTATTCGCCGATTTCGTGCAGGCTTATGGCATCGCCGGCCGCAAGGCCGTCGCCGAGGGCGGCGTCAAGATGCTGGCGCGCCTGTATTGGTACAGCGTCGAATTCGGACTCATCAGGAGCGGCGATGGCCTGCGTACCTATGGCGCGGGCATTCTCTCCTCGGCGGGGGAAACTCCCTACAGCATCGAGAGCGCGCAGCCGCATCGCATCGGCTTCAATCTGGAACGCGTGATGCGTACCGAATACCTGATCGATGCGTTTCAGAAGACTTACTTCGTGGTCGACAGTTTCGAACAATTATTCCGTGACAGTTACGAGCAGGACTTCATGCCTGTGTACCGCGCCTTTCGCGACGCTCCGGGCTATGCGGCGGACGCTATTCTACCCACCGACGTGATCGTGACGCGCGGCACCCAGGGTGAGCGTGAGTGGACACCGAAGCACCACTAGCTCCCGGCGTCGCCGTGCCTTTAAACGCCGCGCACCCCGAACGGGCGGTCGGCGCCGTCCGCCGCATCGTTGCGCCGAATGCCGGCTTGATGACCGGGCCCGGCACCAACACCTATGTGCTCGGGACCCGAGAACTCACGGTGCTGGATCCGGGCCCGGACGATGAGTCGCACCTGGCCGCGATCCTCGCGGCCTGCTCCGCGCCGATCCGCTGGATTGCGGTCACCCATACCCACCGCGATCATTCGCCGCTCGCGAGGCGCCTCAAGGAACGCACCGGCGCACGGTTGATCGGCGTACCGCCGCCCGCCGACGGCCGTCAGGACGATGGCTTTGGGCCGCAGCATGTGCCCGAGGACGGCGAACGGCTGCACTTCGGGGACGTCGTGCTGACCGCCATTCGCACCCCGGGACACGCCTCCAATTGCGTGTGCTATCTGCTCGAGACGGAGCGGCTGTTGTTCACCGGGGATCATGTGCTGCAGGGCGTGTCACCGGTGATCCTGCCGCCCGACGGCGATATGTCGGCGTACCTCGACTCCTTGGAAAAATTGCTCGCGGCCGAATTCGAGTTCATTGCGCCCGGCCATGGCGGCGTGATGGCGGACGGCAAGCGCGTGGTGGTGGCGCTGCGCGAACATCGGCTGCGTCGCGAGTCGAAGGTACTGCATGCGCTGGCGCGTTTGGGTGCGGGCACTCTCGACCGCTTGACGCCGCCGGTGTACGACGATGTGCCCGCGGACCGCCATGCGTGGGCGCGCCTCACCCTGGAAGCGCATCTCATCAAGCTGGAACGCGACGGTCGCGTGAGCCGCCACGACGACGTCTGGCGGATCTTGGGCGCATGACTTCGCGGCTCTGCGTCGCGCTGCATGCGGTCAGCGTGCGGCGCGGCGGCAAGTGGGCATTGCGTGACGTGTCATTGGACCTCAAGGCCGGGGAGCGCTGGGCGCTGATCGGCGGCAACGGCGCCGGCAAGACCCAATTGCTCAAGCTCATCGGCACGGACGTATGGCCGACGCCGACGGGAGACGAGATGCGCGCCTACCGGCTCGGGCGTCGCCGCGTCGACGTCATCGAAGCCAAGCAACGCGTCGCCTACGTGGGCGCCGAGCTACAGGACAAATATGCGCGCTATGGCTGGAATCTCACTGTGACTGATTTGCTGGCCACCGGCACGCATCGCACGGATCTATTGCAACAGCCGGTGAGCGCGCGGCAGCGGCGGCAAGTCGACGCGATGCTTGCGCGCTGCGCGCTCGGCGAGCTCGCGAGCCGCAGGTTCCTGTCGCTGTCCTACGGCCAGAAGCGGCTGGCGCTGCTCGCACGGGCGCTGATACAAGACCCGGACTGGCTGCTGTTGGACGAGTTCTACAATGGTCTCGACATGAACTACCGCCGGCGCATCGACGAACTGCTGGCGCAAGCGGCCGAGCGCGGCCAGTCGTGGGTCGCGAGCGCGCAC
>Ga0116226_10007160_pt1 | contig 10049 bp, 10 predicted proteins | sample S1TSphfallax_FD_89692 | JGI IMG/M metagenome (GOLD analysis project Ga0116226, IMG submission 89692) | Host-associated microbial communities from peat moss isolated from Minnesota, USA - S1T2_Fa - Sphagnum fallax MG | ecosystem: Host-associated > Plants > Peat moss > Unclassified | place: USA...
AAAAAATCAACATCACATTTTTAGAATAGGTTATAGTAGGTAAACTATAATATTAAAATATTTAAAGAAGTTTTTAGTTCCATAACTTGTCTACAACCAAATGTGGCTAAATCTTTTCATGTATGATTTTCATTTGAGCAACATCACAAAAATGATGGAAAAAAAAGTTTGAACTTAATCATATTGGGGAAAACAAAAATTATAAATTCTTCAAAAAATGGACATATATTTTACCAAATGAAAATAATTTTGTTAAAAACTTAATGAAAACATTTTTTAATTCACATTGAATTGAATCATATTTTCAAAGGTTGTAGGTCAATTTAAACAAAAAACATTGTTTTGATTTATTGATTTATTCATAACATGTTATTTTAAGTTGTTTTTAAGCCCTCTAAATAATGTTTTATAAATTATCATTATTTTTCTGAATACATTATCAAATAAGTTTCAAGATCATATTTTCATTTGTAACATTTGAATGTACATTTTTTCTTTTATGTTATTAAAATCTTGAAGTCATTTGGTAATTAACACCTTGGTGCATTTCTATTAAGTTTTGGGTTCAAACTTTGATGAATGCATATATTAATGTATATAGTTTATATTGTACATTAATGTATCATGTATAAATGTAATATGCAAACATTTATATGTGGTGAATGTTGGCAAAACTTTTTGCTAATAAAACTCAAAATATAATTATATTTTTCATGACTTGTCATGAAAAAATACACATGATCTTAAAAAAATGTTGTATGATGATGTAACACTTTAATCCATGTCATACTAATTTGGGACCTTATAATATCCATGTTTGGATTTTTCAATTAGAAATTATTTATTGCAACATGTGACTACCCAAAATGATTGAAATAATTTTATTAAAAACTTGTAATCAACTAATCATTTTTTACCAAAACCATACAAGTTGCATATTAGTTAAATTTTCTCCCATTCCCTTAAAACCTAATGAATTTAAGTAGTTGCAAAACCCATGATTTTTTTTAATGTAATGTGAATTCATTTTCCTCAATGAACTTTTTTTGTTATTATTGACAACTAGCCTTTTGCTCTCAAGAAGTACACTCAATGTTAAATTTTCAAACTATTTGTGTGAAATAAACATTGGGGGGGGGAGAGCCAGGGGGTATTAAATGAGGTTTTTCTTCCCCAACCTATTATTATCTAATTTTCTAAAATGGACATATTTCAATTATCCCCCCCCCAACTTTTTTGCGTCCAATTTCAATACCCTATATTCATTATTTTATTTTATTTTAATAAGTTTGGAATTAGAAAGGTTTAGGTGAACTTAAGGAAATGTTCATTATAGTTTAAACATATGAAATCTTAAAATGAAAAAATACAAGAGGTCATGAATTTGACAAGAATATTTGATATATATTTCATTAATATAATCCATGTGTATAGTCTACATGATTTTCACCATTTTTAAATCCATGGCCCAATCATCATCCTTTTTTCCTAACATTCAATTTTTATTATCACTTCATTTGTTACAATTATTTATTTATTAACTTAATAATTAAATTCATTAATATTCTGGGTTCGTTCACTTTCGAACGAGCTTGCAGGGCTTGCCACCTAGCCTTTGAAGGGAGATGTGTTGGCTATAAACCCGACCGTCACAACCATCCCTGTGTGTCAGTGTCGACTAGTTGTTGAAATTATGAAGCATCAGGTCAAAATCGGTTCCTACAACTTGTGGAGCTATGTTAGGGGGAGGAGGGGCGCCTACAACTGAGTGTGTTGGTTGGGGAGTTGGAGGGTGTGGGTGTTGGGTTTTGTGGGCTGTAAGAGCTACATTGGCTACGTGTTAGGGAATGTGACATTGTCGTACCATTTAGCGTGCGAAGGCACTAAGGGGAAGGGTATTGGAAGCTTGTGTGGTCTCAGGTTGACTAGCATCATGAGCAGGGTGTGGGCATGTTGATGGCTCTTGCCTGGAGGGATGCCTTATTGTCATTTCACCAGTTGGGCCCCAAGCTAATGTTTGCTCGCTTTTAGGCCAAGGTAAGGCAACACCTAATTGTGGTGACAACCTATGCACCCATGGATATGGGGGAGGATGCGGCCAAGGATGCCTTTTATTTGATGTTATTTACTTGCTTGAAGGAGGTGCCTACTAGTGACAAGGTGGTTATCTTGGGGGCTTCAATGCAGAGTTGGGCAGTGCTTAATAGGAATAAGGCAGTGTTATTGGCAAATTCCACCTACACCAGAGTGCTTTTGAGCCATCTGACAATGGTGCCCACTTGTTTGACTTGGCACCTTTAAAAAGCCAACATCTTTTTCAAGCACCACTTGGGCCATTTGGCAACATGGCAACACACCACCACCCCATTGCTGGTACATCAAAGATTACATTTTGGTTTTTAACAATGTTATGTGGGGGGTGAGTAATTACCACATGTTTTTTAGCGTGAACCATGGGGCTAACGACCATCACCTATTGGTTCTGTCAATATAATTGCACCTTAGGATGTTCAAGCATGACGTTCCTACATGTTAAAGGCTATGGGATGGGGCTTTGTTATGGGAGTTTGGCCGCTAGGCCACTTTTGGGCAAGAGGTGGGCAATCGCTTTGTTGTTTTACCTTCTCGGGTGTCTGACCCTGAAGGATGAAACCACTTTGTGATGGTAATGTTTGTGGTTATTGCCAAGATGGTTGGGATGCAAGGCCAATGTGACAATCGCTTGGGGCTGTCCCCGAGCATGCTTGAGCTTGTTGTAGCTAGGTGGGCTGCCCATTTGGCTCAGCTTTCCTATCTGCACTTCGTGGTTGCATATGCAGTTTTTCACCTGGCAAACAAGAAGGTCGAGGTTGTTGTAAGCTGTGATGCCCATGCCTATGTGAAACAACAAACTAACTAGGCTGAATGGTTACAACAAATCGACTGTGTTTCTGCTTGGGCATGGCAAGTTTAGCACATGGCAGCAACCAGTGTTACTAGGGCCCAGGGGCCTCCCAAGGTTTTGTTGGACCACAAAGGGGAACATGTCTACAACCCTGAGGTTATTTTGGCCCATTTTTTTTTAGCACTTCATAAGGGTTTGGGGGGGTGGTAGGGACCTCATTAACGAGGTGCAGGAATAGTTGGACGTGGCCATGAAAAATGTTAAGGGGGTGCTGTCGGCACAAGGGGACGACACAGGGGTTGCAGAAGAACCTACACTTGTAGAGGTGTAAACATGTATGTAATATTTTCACAATGCTACTACACCAAGTGAGGCTAGCATTACTACCCCCTTGCTCAAGGCTTGCCCCGAGGGCATTAAGTTATTACACCGGGTTATTTTGGCGATATAGCGTGTGGGTCAAACACCGGTGGCTTGGAAGCAGGCCTTGGTGGTGCCCCTCTATAAGGGCAAGGGCTCGCAACAATCCATAAATAATTACCAAGGGATTAACTTCCTCATCACTCTTAATAAGGTTTATGCTCATGCATTGAGTGAGTTGGGTGGTGGGGACCAATTTGCACGAGGCCCAATGCGGCTTTTGCTTTGGCCGGGGCATTATGGTTGCCATGTTTGTGATGCGCCAGCTATCGAATGTGGTGCAACGCAACAAGGACACCCAATTCCAATTCGCGTTCCTTGATGTGACAAAGGTTTACGATTAGGTAAATTGACAAGCACTATGGTGTATTTACATACATACCAAGTGCCCTCCAAAATCGTTGAGCTTTTGGAAGATTTGCACATAGGCACATTTACGGGAGTCAAATTAGGGGCCAACCTTAGCCAGGAGTTCTCCGTCAGTAGTGGGGTGCGACAGGGTTGCATTGTAACATCGCTTTTGTTCAACGTATTCCTTGACTTTGTGGTTAGGCATGCCTTCGATAGCATGTGGCCATATTCTAAGGTATCAGTGCAATTTCGAGTTGATGGCAACCTACTTTACTTTGCATCGCCTGGTGAGGGCCTTTCGTTGCACCATATTGCCTTACTACTTTATGTAGACGACATGGTCTTATTTTCCACTAACCTATAAAACTTGGTACCGATGTTGCAATGCATGGATATCGCTTGTAGAATGGTTTGTTATGAGGATTAATGCAACAAAGACCAAGGTCATGTCAATGGGCAAAGGGATTCATGGCTACTAACCACCATCACCATTAGCGGAAGCCATGTAGAACAAGTTGGTAGTTTCAAGTACTTGGGGGGTTATCTTGACCTCCACTACTAACTTGGAGGCCAAGGTGAACACCTGTAGGGGCCAAAGGCTAAGCGCCTTTGCCTAGTTCTTGTGTTTGTGGGGGAATCGGCACCTAGGGGGTTTGGTGAAGGTGCAAATCTTCAACACCTTTATATTACCACACTTTGTTTACGGGGCCTAAACTTGGAATGTGATGCAATTTCAATAGCACCGATTGGAGGTGACATACAATAGCTGCTTAAAGGGGATCATGGGCATCTAGAAGTCAGACTGGCACAACTTATAGCACATTTGGAGCACCTACAAGGTCAAGCCATTGGCTTACCTACTTGCTTAGCACAAGCTAAGTAGGTTAAGGCATGTGGCCAAATTGTCAAAAACCAAGTACCCACACATTGTGCTTTTTGTGCATTTGAAGGGTGCCACATATGGCTGTGGCAGGTCGCCACAAACCTTTAGGTCTACTGTGTGCAAGGATCTCAAGGTAACTGGCATACCATTCCGGGGTGGGGAGTGGTATGTGTAAGTGAAAGACAAACCACTTTGGTGCCAACTAGTTCAGGGCATATCGCGTATAAAGGCGGTGCCCGTGCCAATGCGCAAACAGTCGGCTCGAGCATGCAAATGTTAAGGGCTTGGGCTTTTTGTTTGGTTTGAATGAAGGTTGGCACCATTTAATCCTAGCTATAAGCCTTTGACCTATGGGCATAATTGGTAACATGCAACTACAATTACAATATTGATTCATTTACTAGGCTCCTAATTAAACCTATTAACAATTTTTAATACCTTTAATTTTTAGTACATGCCTTTTTTTAATACAAAGGATTAACAGATACTTTATATTAATTATATTTTGATTTCCATAATAAAGCTAACCTTATTATAAAACTAATTAGATCATAAAATTTACCCAACAATCAATATATGTCACCTTATATTTTTATTTTGTATTTTGTAAACTCAAGGAAAAGTGTTTTCACTTAGCTTGAACTACATGTTAAATGGACAAAAACCATGTCTAGAAATTAAAATATTCCTCTAGCTACAATAATGGGCTCCATTAATGACAACGAAATTCATGGATTTATATTATTTCACTTTTGATACCAATGGAGTATTTTCCATTAAAAATAGGAATATAATTGCTTGAAGGATACAACATTAATATTAGATGAGATAACACATGTGTTTATGTTCTTTAATATGTGGCAAACTACCACACCTAAAATTGATCAAAATTGCGATCATGTTCCTACATAAAGACTGCATTGAATAAAACTTTTGCCAAACATATGTGTATAAAAAGTCTTGAAATGCCAAAAGTATGAACAATGATGCAATTGTTAAAATTCATGAGATAATTAAAACTAGTGATAAGGTTTTCAAACTTGTAAAGGTGGGTAGTGGAAACACAAAGGAATTAGTTCATGTGGCAATTTTTTTTTTTATCTTGATGGCATTTGAATGGACAAAGAATTTGTTTTTGACAAGCAATATGAAATAACCAAGGAAATAGTCAATAAGTAATTAAAGCTAACATCAAAGTTGGCTAGTGATGTTGGTGAACATGTGAGTCATATGGTTATTGTTGGTCATGAGGAATTGTACATATGTTTGTGCATTACTTTTTTTGTGTCAACATGACGCATGAGTTTTGTTTATTAATACACATTATTAACCAATTTGATATTTCCAAATTAATTGGTGCAAAATGTAAAACATAAAAGAACGATTCTTCTCACTTTCCAAAGGAACATTTTTTTCTTTTTCAAGCCATTGAACACAACAAGCCATATAGGTATAAGAGAAGATATAAGAAACAAATATAATGCTAAAACCTTGAAAACTATAAAGAATTACAATTATTATACATTTCCACAATACAAATATATTTTGTGATGTTCCTTTTCTTTTTGTTATGATTAAAGTGTTTCAATGGAAAATAATTCCTATCTTAAAACTAGTCATGAAAACCTAAAATATGCATTCATCTCAAACCGTATTTGAAAAAAATGTACCATTTGTTACACATGGAAGAACTCACATGTATGCAACCACTCACATTAACTTAATAGATCAAATGAATAATGATAATAATAACTACATAAACATGGGAACAACTCCATAAGATTGGTTATGGAATAAATCCAAACACCAATAGTTGCATCTAGATGAAATAATATTACAAAGTTTTAGTGACCAATGGAAAATCAAATGAACCTCTAAGCAGTTTATAAAGCACTTGAAACTTTACATGTTTTTTTCCTTTCAAACATCTAGTAAACTTGACACTAAATAGGAATTATATGGATGCCTTCAACCCCAATACAAGGAACAAGGACAATAAATGTTTGACATTAATCACAACGACGACTTCCATGTTAGACAACACCATATTGAAAACAACAATAATGCTATCGTGTGAGAAATGAAGATAATCATGTCATGTGCTCATTGCCAGACATTAAGGTCTTTGAAAAATTCAAAACTTGAATTTATGTCCAAAATGAATATGCAAAAAATCACACAAATTCATATAATTATATTTAAAATTTGTTTCTTTGTTAACAATCTCTTGAACAATGTCAATCTATCCACATGAAGCCTAATCAAATAACACATGTTCATATGTCAATGACATGTCATGTTGAAAAAAATAAAATTTTGACAAATGACAATAATGATATGATGCAATGTGTAACATGTAATAAATCTCCCTTATTTGCACCAAAACAAAGAAAAGACAAATTCTCCAAATGTTCTTGAAATGTGAAACACTAATTCAATCTTATAGGAAATTGAGACTTAAAAAAACACAAAGAATATAAAAGACATTGTTCCATTCCATTCAACCAAAATGTCAAGTGGTCAATGTTCATCATTGTTGTAATGACAACCACTAATGGACACTATACCTAGTTCACATAAACCAATTCAGAGTATCATTGTCACTAGAATTATATACGTATATGATTTTATTATTTGACATGAATATGAAATATATATTCATTATCAATATACACATACATTTTTTGAAAAAGAAACCATCCACATTTTTCTTAATTCCAACAAGATGAAATTTGTAGTAAATATGTGACTGAAACATATGATTTAAAAAAGGTTTTGGTGTTGCAATGCTTTTGTGGTTATTGTTGAGATTAACTAAAAAAGAAGTTGCAAAAGAATACAAAGGAACAGATGTAATAGAGCATCAATTGAAATACTTGACAAGCGTTGAGGCATTCACCATCACATTGAAAAGCTCACAAATGCCTTCAATGGCAGCCAAAACCCACAAAGGAAAGCTCACAGTCGCCTTTGACATCAACTACAACACACAAAAGAAAGGTCATAATTGCCTTACAATGTCATCTGCAACCCACAAAGGAAAGCTCACAATTGCCTTCGATGTCATCCACAAATCACAAAAGAAAGATCACAAATTTTGCCTTCAAAGTCATCCACAACCCCCAAAAAGAAAGCTCACAAAATTTTGCCTTCAATGTCATCCCCAACTCACAAAGGGAACCTTTTAGCATAGTATCAAAGACCTCTTCACATCCAGTAATTGTCCACAAAATAGCTAAAAAACCAACTCTACTATTGCTGTAAGGTAAAAAATATTGCAAGGATAATAATTGCATCAACTTCCAAATTTCAAGACAGGATTTATTGTTGATGGGAGTTGTGTTTTTCAGTGTCCACTACTGTGATTAAGGGAGGTTCAAAACTGAGAACCTCATGTGGGTTTGAGGGAAGAGAGCCGAGACATCTGTTGCAAGAGAGTTATCCAACAAATGCATTCTCAATATGCATTTCTGATTTTTTTATTCAAAGACAAAAACTTTAGCTATACATCTGGGCTGCAAGAGAATTTGACAACAAAGAATAAGTGCCAGACACAACTTCCCTGATGGGAGTTATTAGGTGGAGTGTGTCTGTTCTTTTGTGTAAATAAACAAATCAGAAACTGGAGCTAAATCCAACACCGACAGTGTACACCAACGTTCCTCCCTGAAACCTGAAATGGACTAGCTATGACACACCTTAGTGTACAATCTGGGAAATCCAACAAACAGAAACTGGAGTGTTTCTGGAGTGTTTCCATTCTTTTTGGGTATGGCAACAAATCAGCCTGTGTTTCATCTGTCAATGAGTTTCTCACTTCACTGCACAAGAGAATTGAAAGGGTCATGTGAGGATTGGGTCAATGAGGCTGATGGATGTGCAAGCTTATTGTACATGTGACCCAAATTGACAAAATGCCTGAACTTGGCATTGTAAATCTTGTTCTTCTTCTTCCTGAAGAAGATTGCTGCAGCAAACTTGCTGATGACTTGATTTCATCTCATTGATATCTGCTGACATGAAGAATATTTGCTCATCAAAATGGCGAATCTGTCAAGTCAATCACTTCTCTTGCCATCATGGCTTGTGGGGTGTCAGGTATGAGTATTACTGCTCTCTGTGAACAAGGAGGAGTGCGGGGTGGTGCTCTCAGAACCTCTGTTGTATCATTGTTGCTGTTAGCAAGGTTATTATTATGTTGCAGCTCTTGGAGTGGCAGAGACCTAGCAGCTGCTGCTCTTGATGACAATGACCCATCTTTCTGTTGTTGAAGACACCGTCTCACAATACTGGAAGGCTGCTGTAAATGGTGTTGATCCAACAGAGCTTGGAAAGGAGATACACTAGTAGAAGCTGGTGAGTTACATGCCAAGCTCACCATACCTTCTTCAGATGGATGCAATGGTGGTGATTTCTCCATGCCCGATTTTGTCATCCAGGTTGCCAAGTCTCCTCCTCCTGATTGTGAAGACTTAAGAAGAAGAGCTTGTTGTTGTTTCTTCTTCTTCATAACTGGGAAGGGATCTGATTCCTGGAGAGAATAACATTTCTTGGCAAAGAACTCAAATGGCGGTGAATGATGATGATGCACTTCCTCCTCCAAACTTGACAATGATGTTGCACCTGGCAGTGAATGATGATGCACTTCCTCCAAGCTTGACAATAATGATGCACAACATCCTGCTTCTTGTTGTTGTTGCAACAATGATCCAGAATTCTGGCGACAAACCACTGCAACATCCTCAGACATCCCTGTAGAATTTTCTTGTACCAAAATACCAAGAGTAGGTGGAAAAAGAGCATTTGATGTTTGCACTCTGTCCATCTCAAGTGGAAGAGCATTCAAGGTTGGCCTTCTCCCCATCTCAAGTGGAAAAGCATTCAGGGTTGGCATCCTCCCCATCTCAATTGGAAGAGAATTCAAGGTTGGCATTTCCTCCATCTCTTCAACAACTCCTGGTTTCTTCTTCACTTGCTTATGCCTGGACAAGCTCCCAGAGTTTTTGCAACCTCTTGTTGTTGTGAACAAAGACTGCCGCTCTTCCAAAGAACTTTCCCTTTGCACAAAAACTTTTGCTACAGAAGCAGAAGAAGATGATGATGATGATGATGAAGAACCTGCAATTGGAATTCTTTCTGAAGCTACAACATCCACAAACTGCCTCTCAAGTCCTTCACCATCACCCATTTGAACATCTCCCAGTTCCTGTTCTTGCTGTTCCTCCTCTTCCCTACTAGTGGCAGAAGCAGCAGCAGCATCATCATCATGATGTCCATGTCTTGTTCTTCCTCTTGCATCCTCAGGATCCACATCAGTGTCAGAGTCTTCAATGTCCCATCTGCTGCCATCATCCAGGTAACATGGCAGAGCATCAACAGGTGCGATGGAAAGACCCATATGTCCAGGAAGCTCAGGACATCCTTTTCTGAAAGCAATCCACTTGCTAGAAAGGAATTGCAAGCTGAGGTCCATGCCACACCATTTGTCCAAGTTGAGCATGGTGAAGAGCA
>Ga0116226_10007161_pt1 | contig 10049 bp, 8 predicted proteins | sample S1TSphfallax_FD_89692 | JGI IMG/M metagenome (GOLD analysis project Ga0116226, IMG submission 89692) | Host-associated microbial communities from peat moss isolated from Minnesota, USA - S1T2_Fa - Sphagnum fallax MG | ecosystem: Host-associated > Plants > Peat moss > Unclassified | place: USA...
GCGTTACCGCGGGCGCCGAGCGGTATCGCCCCGGCGGGCAGCGCCGCGGCGTCGAACTTGAAATGAACCGTGCGCTCATCGAGCGGTCCCGCGGCCGGCAGCGCTTGCAACGCTTGGGTGAGTCCCGCCGTCGCGGAATCGTCATAGGCATTGGTGTCGAACACGGCGAGGCCGGCGCCGGGTTTGACGACGATTTCATGCCAGCCCAGTTGCCCGGCATAGTTGGTGTTCGAGAACCGCAACTCGTGCACGGCACCGGGCGGCGCGGCCGGCAGCGCGGCGGTGAGGTCCACATCCGCGCGCAGCGAGAAGCCGCCCTGCTCGGTCGGAAGACTCGTGCTCCAGCGGATCGCCCGCAACGGCAGGCGCACGCCGTCGAGCCGCAGATCGAGGTCAGCGCCCAGCCGCGGCGCGAGCTGGCCCACGTACTGATCGCGCTCCCGCTGCGAGGTCACGCCATTGCCATCCGCATCCGCCGCATGTAGCTCGCGCAACGCGGGCAGCTGGCCGTAGACCACGACGTAATGCACGTTCACGGTCCGCGCCTCGAGCGTGAGGCCGCAGAACTGATTGATCGTAAAATTCCCGAGCAGGCTCGCCACGGTGTCGGCGTTGACGGCAGGCGTCACGCACAGCAGCGCGAGGGCCGCCAGCCATGCGCTGCGTCGCTGTCCCAGCCGCCGCAACTCAAGGCTCCGGCGGGCGCAGACGCGGGCCGCGGGCGTGCAGCGAGTGGCGGCGCTCGAGGGCGCCGAACTTCCAGACCGCGATCGACAAGCCCCAGGCGAGCAGAAACAGCGCCACGATGAGGTAGCCCAGCACGCCAAAGTCGAGGGCGGCGATGGAGTCCCAGAACTCGCCATGCCAATGGAACGTGCCGACCACCACTTGCAGCAGTTCGATGGTCCCGACACCCAACGCCACCGCCACCGACAAACCGGTGGTGGTGAGGTTGTAGAATATCTTGCGCAACGGATTCAATAAGGCCCAGTCATAGGCCTTGCACATCAGAATGCCGTCGGTGGTATCCATCACGGTCATGCCGGCGGCAAACAGCAGCGGCAGGCACAGAACGGCGGGCACCGGCAGGTTGCCGGCGGATGCACCCGCGGTCATCGCGAGCAGCCCCACCTCGGAGGCCGTATCGAACCCGAGCCCGAACAGCACGCCCAACGGATACATCTGCCAGCTGTGGTGCATGAGTTTTTGCAGTCGACCGCCGAACAGTCGATTGAGCAGGCCGCGCTTTTGCAGCAGCGACTCGAGATGCGTGTGGCCGTGGGTGCCGGAACGCGCTCCGCGCCATACCTTCAAGATGTCGAGCAGCACCCACAGGTTCAAGATCCCGATGATCCATAGAAACGTCGCCGATACGCCAACGCCGATCAGGCCACCGATGTTTTGCAGGGTGGGAAGGAGCCGTGTCACCGTCGCGGCCGCGCAGGCGATCGCCACCGCGAGTGCCAACACCACGGTCGAATGACCCAACGAGAAGAAAAAGCCGACGGCGAGCGGCCGCCGGCCCTTTTGCAGCAGGTAGCGAACCGTGTCATCCACCGCGGCGATATGGTCGGCATCGAAAGCATGCCGCAGACCGAACATGTAGGCCACGAACCCCAAGCCCACGAGCTGCGCATGCCGTGCGGCATAATGGAGATAGAGTCCCCATCCCACCAGGTGTAACAGCACGATGAACCCGTACAGCCCGGCGATGCGCGACCACTCCGAGCGCGAAAAGATCAGACGGTCCGGCCGCCTGGCCGCTGTTTCTCTAACCAGTACGAATTCTGTCACTTAACCCCGCCATCTCACCTCGAGACTCTCGGTATCTTCGAATCAAGTAGGATCCTGGATGCGTGAGCCGGCGCCGCCCGGGCCCGTGTCGGCGCGCATCTACACGGCGGCCCTCAACGAAGAGCGTACTATGGATTCACCGTCCTCGCGGCCTTTCAACGTCTCGCTCCTCTTAAGGCTGGTGCTCGCGACAGCGCTGCTTCTGGTGACCACGGCGCGGGCTCAAGGGATTCCGGATCCGGTGCGCGCGCCGTTCACGCCGACCCGAGACAGCGAGGTGTTGCAGGACGTGCCTGCGGCGCACGACCCGGCCGTCCAGGCGATGCGCACGCTAAGAGCCCAGTTGGACGCCGCGCCGCAGAGCCTCGCGGCGGCCATCGCGCTCGCGAATGCCTACATCGACTACAGCCGGCAAATCGGCGATGCCCATTACGCCGGCTACGCCGAAGCCGTCATCGCGCCCTGGCGAACGCGCGCCGCGCCTCCCGCGAGCGTGCTGCTGACCGAAGCGACGATCTTGCAATATCGCCACCAATTCACCGCGGCGCGCGAGTTGTTGCAGCGCGCCTTGCGAATCGATGCGCACAACGGCCAAGCCTGGCTGACACTCGCCACGCTCGACATGGTGCAGGGAGATTATCCGCGGGTCGGCAAAGAGTGCGCCGAGGTCACCAACGATGCCGGGCTCGACGTGGGGCTCGCCTGTCTGGGCAACCTCCGCTCCTATACCGGCCATGCCCAGCAGAGTCTGCTGCTGCTCGGGCAAGCCGAAGCCCCGAGCGGCGACGCCTCACCCAGCTATCTGGCCTGGGTCCATGGTCTGCTCGCGGAGAGCGCCGAGCGACTCGGCGATTGGGCGCGGGCGGAGGCCGACTACCGGGCCGCGCTCGCACTGCTGCCGCAGGATAATTTCCTGCTGGTGGCGTATGCCGACTTCCTGCTCGATCGGGATCGAGCGCGCGAGGTGCTCCCGTTGCTCGCCGGGCATGAACAGTCGGACACGGCGTTTCTGCGCATTGCGCTCGCCCAAGCGGCGCTGCACAGCCCCGACGTCGTCCGCGACACCTGGATCATGGGTGCGCGCTTCGCGGCATTGCGTCAACGTGGCAGCGAATACTTTGGCCGCGAGGAGTCACGCTTCGCCTTGTCGCTGCAGCATGATCCCCAGGCCGCGCTCGATCTCGCGCTGCGAAACTGGCAGGTGCAACGCGCGCCGTGGGATGCGCGAGTGGTGCTCGAAGCGGCGCAGGCGGCGAACGATCTGCGGCGCGCGACGCCGGTGCTCGATTTCGTCGAGCAAACCCATCTCGAGGATCCGGTCATCGTGCCACTCGCCAAGCTGTTGCGCGCTCGATTGACCGCCGCCACGGCGCAGCTGGCGCCATGAACCGGGCCTGGCTCTCGCCCGTCCTTTGGCTGGTCCTCGACCTCGCGACCACCGCGGCCGGTGCGCATTCGGCAAGCGACGCGTATCTGACCCTCGATGCGGCCGGAAAAGACAGCCCCGTGGTGGCTCATGGCGAGTGGGACATTGCACTACGAGATTTGGACTTCGTGCTCAAACTCGATGACGATGGGGACGGGCGCATCACCTGGGGCGAACTCAAGCATCACCAAGCTGATATTGCACACTATGCCGTCGCGCGGCTGGTATTCGTTGGCCGCGGCGCCGCGGCTGACCGGGTGGGCAAGGCCTGTGCGATCAACCTGACGCGGCAACAGGTTGCGGGCCATGCGGACGGGACCTATGCCGCTCTGTTCTTCGACGTGGTGTGTGCACGGCCGGCCACGTCGCTGCACCTCCACTACGATCTGTTCTTCGACATCGATCCTTCGCACCGCGGCATCCTCGTCATGCATTCCGGCGACGATGTGGCCACCGCGCTGTTGTCGCCGGAAAAGGCGTCGATCGACCTGCCCTTGTGATACCGTGCCTTGTGATACCGTGCGGGAAAACGCGTCAGGGGACCACTTGGACGTACATTTCGATTGCACGCGCTGCACACAGTGTTGTCGTCGGACGAAGATTCCGCTGACCGTTCATGAATCGGTCGAATGGTTGGCCGATGGGAACGAGGTTCAAATCATTTGTGAGGCCTCGCCGTGGCGCACGGACGGCGCGCCGCCCGATCCGAAAAGCGCACGCCTCGAGCGCCGCTCATTCGAGGCCCAGAGCGGCAGCATCCCGATCCGCGTCGTCGTGCTGCTGGTGGCGAACATTCCGGGTGACTGCCCTAACCTCAACAGGGATTCGAGCTGTGGCGTGTATGACCGGCGTCCGTTGGTGTGCCAGATCTATCCCGCTGAAATGAATCCATTCGTCACGTTCGATCCGTCCAAGAAGGCATGCCCGGTTGAGGCCTGGGCATCACAGCATCCGCTGCTGATGCGCAATGGCAAGCTCATGAAACCCGAGACGGAGCGCAACATCGAGCGCTGGCGTGCGGCGGAGACACTCGATGTCGCGGCGAAACGCCGGCTCTGCCGCGAGCTTTCGATCAGCGACGCCGCGGTGGCGGAGGAGGGGTTCCTGGTGTTCACGCCGTCCCGGCAGGTCATGCTCGAAACGCTGCACGCCGCGATCCACGAATCCGCTCCCCGCACCGATGGGAGCGGGCCGCTGTCCTCATGGGCATTGGTCACCAATCGATCCGCCACCGCGCACGCTCTGGCGCAAAGCGGTGCGTTAGTGCGCGCTTCGCCGACTGCGGCGGGCCTGCCCTGCGAATACATCGGGCTCAAGACCGCGTCGGCACCCGCCTAGCCGCGAACCTCCGCGTGCAAACGTCGCGCCTCCAGCCACTGCCACGACAGCAGCGCGGGCACGCCGCAGGCAACTTCCCGCAGACGTTTGGCCATCGACACCGCGAGGGCGAGTTCGCTGTCGATGCCGAGCGCATGGCCGAACAACACCAGCGTGGCCTCTTGAACCCCGAGGCCTCCGGGCACCACGAAGGCAAGATGCCGCATGGCCTGCGTCATGCTCTCGAGAATGATCGCCTTGTCCGCATCGATCGGATGTCCGAACAGGCGCAACGCGAACCAGACCTCGAAGGAGCCCATCAGCAGCGCCGCGAATTGCAGTACGCCGGCCGTCACGAGCGCGCGCCAGCGGCCGAGACATTCGCGCAATTCCCGATCGAGCGACGAGGCACCCTCGGAGAGCGCATGGGCGCCGACCAAGGGGCTGAGGAAGCGCTGCAATTTTTGGAAGATGGCGCCGTAGCGCAGCAGCAGCAGCGTGAGCACCGGTACCGGCAGGCTCAGCCCGAAGGCCAGGAAGACGCGCCGGAACTGTTCTGCGCCGGAGCCCAGTGTCAGCAACAGGATCAACCCCAGGGCGGTGAACGCATACGATACGATCAGCGTCAAAACGATTTCGAGGATGACGGTGGCGCTGACCGCGGTCCCTGCCAGACCGCGCCAGCGCATCAGCCGGACCCCCGCGACGCCGCCGCCGACACTGGCCACGGGCAGCAAGCGGTCGATGCCCTCGCGTACGCTGGTCACCCAGAACACATAGCCCAAGCCCGCGCGCTGCCCGAGATCGTAGGGTTGCAGCATCGTCCACCAGCCGATGGCGTAGAGCAGGAAGTACAGGCCGCGGTACGGGATCAGCCAGAGAATCTGCCAGCCGCCGGCCTCGAGCGAGGCCAACATGGCCGGTAGGTCGGTGCGCAAGGCGAGCACGACGAGCAAGATGAGCCCGAGCAATGCTCCGAGGTAGCCGGCGATTTTCACGAGCGCGACGGCGGCGGGTCAGGTCGGCCGGCGCATCAGGCCGTCGGCGCCCACATCGAATTCCGTACCGCGCCAGACGACCCGCGAGGTGAAGAAACTGCGGAACCAGATCCAGCAGAGCAGCAGATCTCGCACCGGCAGCAGCCACAGGTCGCCGATGAGGCGCCGCCATTGGCGATAGCGGGGCGCGGCATAGAAGGCCAGTCGAACCGTGCCGGTGATGGCGTAAGGCACGAGGGCGAGTGCGGGACGCAGGCCGCCGGCACTGCCGAGCACCAGCCCGAGGGTGGCGAGCGGCAGGCTGAACGTCAGGAAGATGAACGCAAAGCTCAGCGGCCGCAGCACCCGCAGAGTGCGCATCCAGCGCATTTCGTGCCGGGTCAGCGACTCGTAGCTCTGTTCGTGATGTTCGCCCTCCACCTGGTAGGGGGACAGCACGATGCGCAGTCCGAGGCCGTGTACCAATTCACCCAAGCGATGATCGTCGGCGAGGTGATTCACGATGCGGGTGAGGCCGCCGATTGCGCGCAGCGTCTCCTGTCGCAGGCACATGGTCTGGCCGGAGACGTAGCCCTCGTAGCCGAACAGCCAGGCGAGCAGCACCGACGGCACATACCACTCGTTGATGTACATGGCGCCGAGCCGCGACCAGACACTTGACGTCGGCACCCCGCGGTAGGTGCAGGTCACCATACCGACGCCGGGATCGAGCAGCGGTGCGGTGACGATGGCGAGGTAATCGGGACCGACGAAGGCATCGCTGTCCGCCATCACCAGCCACTCGTGGCGCGCATGCGTCAGCATGTTGATCAGATTGCTGATCTTCAAGTTGGTGCCGTGCTGCTGCGGGTCGATCACCACATCGATCGGCAGAGCGGGGAATTCCGCGACGATGCGCCGGGCCACCTCGCAGGCCGGGTCCTTGGAATCGCGGACCCCGAAGATGATCTGGTATTGCGGGTAGTCCTGGATGCAAAACCCGCGCAGATGCTCGTACAGTCCGGGTTCGGCGCCGCACAGCGGCTTCAACAACGTGATCGGCGGCCGCCGGCGCGGCGCCGAGACCGGCCTGTTGCGCTGCCACACCAACCAGGCCGTGAACGTCACGAGGGAATAGCCGGCGGTCACGCCCAACAGACCCAAGCCGGCCGCCGCCATCAGCATTCGGGGCGCATCACGCCTCGTGGGCGCGCAGGAAGCGGAAGAACTCCACGCCCTCGCGCAACCGTCGCTTCATCATGTCCCAGCTGCCGAGCATCTCGCGCACGATTTCCCAGATCTTGTTCGGCCGGAAATAGAACCGCTTATAGAACACTTCCATGCTGTGGAAGATCTCTTCCTTGGATAGATGCGGATAGCTGATGGCGGCGAGTTGCACGCCCTTGTCATTGACGAGGTTGACCGCCGAGTTCTCCTCGAGCCAGCCATTGTCGACCGCCTGTTTATAGAGCGTGGTGCCCGGATAGGGGGCCGCCAGCGACACCTGGATGGTATGCGGGTTGATTTCCTTGGCGAAGTTGATGGTCTTCTCGATGGTCTCGCGGGTCTCGCCCGGCAACCCCAAGATGAAGGTGCCGTGCACCAGGATGCCGAGCTTGCGGCAATCGCTGCTGAAGCGCCGCGCGATATCCGTCTTGAGTCCCTTCTTGATGTTGAGGAGGATCTGGTCGTCGCCCGATTCATAACCGACCAGCAACAGGCGCAGCCCGTTGTCGCGCATCACCTTCAACGTCTTGTAGGGCACGTTCGCCTTGGCGTTGCAGCTCCAGGTCATGCCGAGTTTGCCCATGCCAAGCGCGATTTCCTCGACCCGGGGCAAATTCGACGTATCGGTAAAGGTATCGTCGTCGAACATGATCTCCTTCACCTCGGGCATGTTGTCCTTGATCCATTGCACCTCGGCGATCACGTTCGCGGCGGACCTGACCCGGTAGCGGTGTCCACCGACGGTCTGCGGCCAGAGGCAGAACGTGCATTTCGAGCGACAGCCTCGACCCGTGTAGAAGCTCACGTACGGATGTTTGAGGTAGCCGATGAAATAGTTCTCGATCTTGAGGTCGCGCTTGTAGACCGGCGCGACGAAGGGGAGGGCGTCCATATCCTCGATGATGGCGCGGGGGTGATTGTGCACGATGCGGCCGTCCTGACCGCGATAGGACAGACCTTTGATCTCGGCGAGCGGCGCGCCGGTCGCCACTTCCTGGCATGTGTAGTCGAATTCCTCGCGACAGACGAAGTCGACCGCGGTGGCGGCTTTCAATGAGCCTTCCGGATCCACCATGGTCTTCGCCCCCACGAGCCCGATCATGATCCCTGGGTTGCGCTCGCGCAGCAGCTGCGCGAACCGCGCATCGGTCGGAAAGGAGGGCGTGCTCGTGTGCATGATCACGAGGCCGTAACCGCTCGCGATTTCGAGGCTCTGCTCGACGGTCAATTCATCCGCGGGCGCATCGAGCACGCGCGAGTCGGGCACCAGCGCCGCCGGCTGGGCCAGCCAGGTGGGAAACCAGAACGACTTGATTTCGCGTTTGGCTTGATAGCGCGAGCCGGCGCCACCGTCGAAACCGTCGAAGGAAGGCGCCTGAAGGAACAGGGTCTTCACGGGCGCCGGGGCCGAAGATTGCGCAGTCATGGTCGATGGAGTCATTGTCGAGAGCCTCGCCGGCGTAGCCTAAAAGTCGCTGTTAGTCGCGGATAATACAGGGTTTTCAAGCCCTGGACCACCCGCCGCCGGGGCCCTGCCAGCCGCCGCCCGCGGCGCGGCTGAAAGGCCGCAACGAGCCGCCCGTTGCGTGCGCTAGCGTACAGAGCCGACCCCGTCGGCGTCGCCATACTCGCCTGCGCAGCGCTGCGTCAAACCGCAACGCACGTCGGGAATTCCGAATGGATGCGCGGCGGCATTGCGCGGATGCTGCCGTCGACAAATCGAACGGTTGAGCCACGAGGGGATGATGTCTATGTCTACGCTTTCACGTCACGCAGCGCCCGTGCGCCTCATGGGGCGCGTCGCCGCGGCATTGCTCGCCTGTGTGCTACCGGTGCTCGCGGCGCACGCGGTGCCGAGCTTCGCGCGTCAGACCGGCATGACCTGCGCCGCCTGCCACACCGTGTTCCCGGAACTCACGCCGTTCGGGCGCGAGTTCAAGTTAAATGGCTACGTGCTCGACAACATCAAGCAGGTGACCGGTATCGACACCTCGGACCGTCAAACGCTGGCGCTCAACGCGCTGGCGCCGCTCAGTTTGATGCTGCAGGTGTCCTACACGCATACCGGCGCCGCGCTGCCGGACAGCGCGCTCCAGGGGGCCTTGGCCAAGGACGGGGATTTCCTGTTCCCGGAGCAGGTGAGCTTCTTCTACGCCGGGAAGATCGCCGACGAACTCGGCGCCTTCGTGCAGCTCACCTATGATGGCGTGGCCGACCATTTCGGGCTCGACAACACGGACGTGCGCTACGCCCATCATCTGTCCTTCGGCGGGGCGAACGGCAATGCGCATGACCTGATTCTCGGCGTGACGCTCAACAACAATCCCACCGTCCAGGACGTCTGGAACACCACCCCGGCCTGGGGTTACCCGTATGCCGGCAGTCCCGTCGCACCGGGTCCGAGCGCCTCGGCGAAGGTTGACAGCGGCGCCGGTGGCTTCGGCCAGACGGTGGGTGGCCTCGGGATCTATGCGTGGCTGGACGATCATTTCTACGCCGAAATCACCAACTATGATTCGGCCATACCCGGCGGAGCGCACCCACTCGACAGCACCCAGTCGAACGTGGTTCAGGGACTGGCTCCCTACTGGCGGGTGGCCTATGAAACCCGCTGGGATCGCAGTTCTCTCGAGGTCGGCGCCTTTGGACTGAATGCCAGCACCCATCCCGGCAACGGCACGCCGCTCGCCGGAGCCACCGACAAATACCGCGATGCGGCCGCCGACGCGCAGTATGAGTTCATCGGGGAAAATCAGATCTTCACGCTGATGGGAACCTACATCCACGAAAGCCAGACACTCGATGCCAGCGTGATCGATGGATTCGCGGTGAATCCCGCCAACCACTTGAACACGCTCAAACTGAGCGGCGAATACTATTATCAACGGCGCGTAGGCGGCACGGTGGGTTATTTCTCCACCACCGGCGGGTCCGATGCCATCCTCTATGGCCCGGTTCCGGTGACCGGGAGCGCCACCAACAGCCCGAACTCCTCGGGCTACATTCTCGAGGCGGATTACCTACCGTGGCTCAACGCGAAGCTGCAGGCGCAGTACGTGGGCTACACCAAATTCGACGGCGGCAACAGCAATTACGATGGGAGCGGCCGCAGCGCCGCCAACAACAACACGCTGTACCTGCTGATCTGGCTAAACTATTGAACCTGCGAGCGAGGCATTCATGAGATCACGATTCCCGGCCCTGCTATTCATCGGTGTGGCATGCATCAGTGCGGCATGCCTGACGGCACGCGCCCAAGAAACGGGTACGGTCGTTGCGGACGCAGCGAAGGATGCCCTGCACAACAC